>OLPV01001788.1_pt1 | contig 15278 bp, 10 predicted proteins | sample 1671961 | NCBI WGS metagenome assembly OLPV01 (sample SAMEA3136630, study PRJEB25190) | human gut metagenome | biome: human gut; feature: human-associated habitat; material: faeces | place: Austria | collected 2013
CCAAAGGCATGCGGCTCGTGCGGGCGCTCACTACCGCAAGCTCGGGCACGCCCGTCGAGACGATAGTCGGCAGCCCCGACGCCTGCGCCTCGACCGCGGAGAGGGCAAGCCCCTCGTTCACCGAGGGAAACACGAAAGCGTCTGCCGCTCGCAGAAGCCGCGGCACGTCGTCCACTACGCCGAGAAAGCGCACCACATCCTCAAGCCCCAGCTCACAAGCACGCGCCTTCAGGGACTCTTCGAGCTCGCCGCGTCCGGCGCATAAAAGCACTGCGTCAGGAAGCTCCCGTTTCACCTGGGAAAACACCCGCAACAGGAACTCGTGGTTCTTCACAGGAATCAAGCGGCCCGTATGGCACACGACAGGGCGGCCAGAAAGTCCCAGCTCGGCCTTCGCCCGCTCGTGCGCAGCCTCGTCGCACGCGTAGCGCGTCATGTCGATACCGTTCGGCACGATAGCGAAGCGCTCGCCTTTCACAATCGCGCCCCCGAAGCGGTCGAGTCCCGCCTCTCTCGAACACGCCATGAAATAGTCGGCCACGCGGCGCACGGGATGCGCGGCGACGTTGAAGGCGAGTCCCGGCAGACCGCGCACGTAATTCTGCGCGTGGCTGTGCGCAATCGCGAAAGCCCCAGCCCGCTTCGCCTCCGAAAGGTAAGCGGGCGCGCACGAACCGATATGCCCATGCACCACGCGCCACTCCGGATGCTCGGCGAAAAGCGCACGAACGCTGCGCCGATAGGAGCCCGCGTTCAGACCCGTGAAGCGCGGCACGCGAAAAAAACGCCCGCCCAGCCGCTCGATTTCGGCATCGTAGTCACCTTCACGCTGCTCGTGCACGAGAAAGTCGAACTGGATGCGCTCGCGGTCCATCGCGCGGTAGAGATTCATCACCATGGTCTCGGCCCCGCCGCGATCCATCACGCCGATCACCTGTAGCACGCGCATCAGCAAGCCTCCTTAGCATCGCCCGCACCGTCCCGTACAGCTTCGCTCTCGGCCTCGATGATGTGGTCGGGCCCCTTCTTCACGACTTTCACCAGGAATAACAGCAAGATTGCCACACCGGCAAGGCACGCACCCGCCCCCGCGAAGCTCACGCCGTTCATGTCCCACCTATCCACGCATAAAAACGTGAGCGGAATAACGGCGAGGAACGCGACGACGTTGCCCGCGAAGTTCGCCCAGAAATGGCGCAGCGTAATGAGCAAATCGCCGAAGAACCACAGAAACGCGGTGGCGGCAGTCGACACGATAATCGGCTGCAGCAGGTAGACGTAGGGCACGATGCTCTCGCCGAACAGCAGCGCGAGCGCCCAGGCGCCGATGAACTCGAGCACGATCGCGCAGGCAACTGTGACGCCCACGATGCCCGCGACCGTCTTCCCCAAAAGCGCCACGAAACCGCGCACATTCCCCTCGAAGAACAGCTTCGGGAAGATGTCGAGCAGCGGCCCGTAGAGATACTGCGCGCCCATCTGGATGACGAGCGCGGGCGCGGCGACCGACGAGTAGATGCCGAGCGCCGCCGAACCCACGGTGAGCGCCAGGTATTGCTTGGGAATCGCGAAGATGGCGCTCGCCGCCACCGAAGCAACCACAGCAGGAAGCGAGGTCTTCAGGAAGAAGAGCGCCTTCTTGCGGGAAAGCGAGATGCGCACGGGTTCGAAGCGCCGGCAATGCGGCAGGTCGAAGGCGAAGAGCACGACCGCCGCGGCAACGAGCATGGCAATGATCGCCGCATCGAGATTGCGCGTCGCCCAGTAGACCACCACGAACGCCACGAGGGTCGAGGTTCCCTGTAGGATGAACGACTTGCCGATGTAGTCCATGCGGCGGTTGATTTGGTCGACCCCGTGGAGGATGTCGATCACGAGCCCCACGCCCTTGAAGGCGTAGAAGAGCGCCACCGTGATGAGCGCCTCGGGAGCGCAGGTGAGAGCCGCATATATCATACAGGCGACGAACGCACCCGCAAGCGTGAAGCAGCGGAATCCCATGTACTCGCCCACCGTGTTCTCGCGACGGATGTCGGAGATCTGGTAGGTTCCCATCTTGTAGTTGGCAAAGGTTCCGAAGATGCCCACGACCGACATGGCAAGCGAGAGCAGGCCCGCATCGTCGTAGCCCGACGACAGGCGCACCACGAAGATGGTGGTGAACCACTGGCAGGCGAGGTAGGTCATGGACCCGATGGAGTTCCAGATCATGTTCGCCTTCACGGAAAGCTTCTCAGGTACCTCAGCTTCTACCGCCGCGCCGGCTTCGAGCGCATCCTCGGCCTGCGAAGCGGCATCCCGAGGCGTTTTCGCATCGCTCATAGGCGATAGGCTTCCATCACGTGCACGGCGCGATCGGACTCGGCGGGCGGCGTGCGCCAATCGCCGTACTCGATGGTAAGGAACTCCTCAGCCCCGGCGGGAGCTGTGTACTCGCGGTCCTCGAACTTCATGCGCACGGGCTTGAACAGGCTCTTCGGATACGTTTTATCCGGATTTCCCTCGCCAACGACATCGATGACGCGATCGGAAGCGCCCTTGTTCACCTCGCGCGCGATGCCGTCGAGCTTCGCCGCAAGCTTGTAGAGATCGGAGTGCTTCGCAAATGGGCACACGATTTTCTTCGCCAGGCGGACGACGGCGCTCGAGCCAACCGTCGGGTCGGCGACGGCGAAGCTGCGCCAAAGCCCCACGCGAGCGTGCTTCTTCAGGAGGCCGGCACATGCAGGATCGAAGTTGTCTAAGGGGAAAATGTCCACCCACACGCCCGTGGCGGCCTTCTTCCCCACGAAGTTCTCGTAGATGACCGTGGTCGTGTCGACGATCTTCGCGAACTGGTAGATCGACGATTTGTCGCGATAGGACACAAGCTTGAAGCGCTCGGACGTGCGCCACTCGTTGAAGTGGTCCATGAGCAGCTCGTACTGGTCGCGCATCATGACGATGTCCATGTCGTCGTCCCACGGGATGAAGCCCCCGTGGCGCACAGCGCCGAGAAGCGTGCCGTAGCCCAAGAAGTACTCCACGCCATGCGCAGCGCACACACGGTCGATTTCGTCCATGATGTCGAGCTCGATCGCCTTCATGTCGTCGACGGAGAGGCGCTCCATGCTACTCCTCACCTGCGCCTACGTTCGCGTCCGCAGGCTTGCTCACGGCATCGCCCGCTTCCGCATCCGTGTTCTCGATAGCGTCCAGCTCGGCAAGCGCCTCGGCCTGCGCGAGCGCCGCAACCTTGTTGCGCAGCTGCGAGAGCTCGACGGTGGTGAAGAACTCGCGCACAAGCAGGATGGCGATGATGGCGAGGAACACGCAGTTCGACGGCGATTCGATGCCGAAGATGTTCGAGAAGAAGAACGCGATGTGCGGAAACACCGCCAAAAGCAGGATGAGGAGCGCGAATATGAACCAGAACGTGCTGTCGGCGATCTTCACCTCGGAATGGCGGATCTTGCGCAGAACGTAGATGAAGACGAGCAGTGCGCATACGATGAGCGTGATTCTGAATAAGAGGGTCATTTACTTTCTCCTCCTGAACCATTGCACGATGAGAATGGAGAGGCTGATGCGCAGCATGTAGGACACCGATTTCGTGAAGTTGAGATAGCTCTCGCCGGCGGTGCGCTCGCGCATCTCCACCTGCATTTCCTCCACCTTGTAGCCGTGGCGCATGAGAAGCGAGATGGTATCGGGCTCGGGGCCGAAGTCGAGCTCGTTGGCGAACAGCGGGATCATCTTCGAATCGAACAGGCGCATGCCCGATGTGGGGTCCTCGATGCGCTTTCGCGTGGTCACGAAGATCATCGCCGTGATGAGCGCCGAGCCTGCCATGCGCGCGGAGAAGGGCTTCTTGCAGTCGGCGAAGCGCGACCCCACGACCACGTTCGCGCCGGTTTCCTCCGCGACCTCGACCATGTCGTCGATGTAGGCCGCGGAATGCTGACCGTCGGCGTCGAACTGGATAGCGTAATCGTAGCCGTGCGCGTACGCATACTTCATGCCTGTCTGGAACGCCCCGGCAAGACCGAGGTTCACCGGCAGCGAGATCAGATGATAACCCCGCTCGCGGCAGATGGCGGCCGTACTGTCCTTCGAGCCGTCGTTCACGATGACGTAATCGATGTCGGGCGCGTTCTTCCGCAAATCCTCGATCGTCGATACGATGTTCTCCTCTTCGTTATACGCAGGTATAACGGCGAGCACTCGTTTGTTCATAACCTTCCAACCTGATGCAGTGCAGCCCGTCGAGCAAGGGCGATGAGCTGCTTGTAATTTGACACACGATTCTTTATTTTACCTCTTTTCGATATCATTCACGCACTCAACCTATAATAAGAGCGAACGAGGAAAGAACCTTCAGGAGGAAATCGTGGCGACCACTGCTGAAAAACGCATGGCGCAAAGCTTGCGCATCTGTCTGTTCTCGGCGCTTTACCGACCGAGCATGGGGGGCGTGGAAACCTACACCGAGAGCCTTGCGCGCGCATTATACGAGATGGGAGCCGAGGTAACAGTTGCAACCTGCAACACCCACGACCTTGCCGCGCGCGAGCGCGAGGATGGCGTGAACGTCGTCCGCTTCCCGTGCAAACCGCTTTTGGGAGGTCGGTTTCCCCTCGTGAAGAATAACGAGGAAGCGAAGCGGTTGTGGACGCATCTTGAAGACGAGCATTTCGATTACGTGATCGCGAACACGCGCTTCTACACGCTGACCGAGCGCGCGCTCGACTTCGCGACGCGCACGGGCGTGGTGCCGCTGCTCATCGAGCACGGGTCGGCGCACCTCACGATGGGTAGCGCCCTTATCGACCCCGTCGTACAGGCAGTCGAGCATACGCTCACGAAGCGAGATCTGCGCTACCCGTTCGTCGCGTACGCCGTGTCGAGGAAGGCAAGCGCATGGCTCGGGCATTTCGGGATCGAGTCGGCGGGCGAACTTCCCAACTCGATCGATGCCGATGCGTATGTTGCGCAGGCGAGCGCGCGGGACTTCCGTGCCGAGCTGGGCATTCCCGCAGATGCCCTCATGGTCGCCTTCGCGGGGCGCCTCGTTCCCGAAAAAGGCGTGGTTGAACTCGCCCAGGCCACGGCGGCGATCGCCGGGCACCCGGATGCGAACGGGCGAGCCGCGCATCTTATCATCGCAGGCGCAGGTCCCAAGCAGGGGGACATCGAGCGGATCGGGTGTGGGAACATCCATCTGGTTGGGCGACTGGGAAGGCAGGACATGGCAGCGCTCATGTCGCAGGCCGACGCGATGGCGCTGCCCTCCCGGTCGGAAGGTTTCGCCACAACCCTGCTCGAGGCTGCGGCGTGCGCCACCCCCGCAATCGTCACCCCCGTAGGTGGCACCGATGAGCTCGTAAGCGACGAGCGCTTCGGCACCATTATTCCCAATGCGCGCACCGAGACGGTCGAGGCCGCGCTGCGAGAGGCGGCGCGCAACCCGCAACGGCTCGCTGAGCAGGGAGAGAACGTCGCGAGACGCGTGCGGGCCGAGTACAGCTGGAGGCGCACCGCCGAGCGAGCGCTCTCAGCGTGTCGCAAGGCGAACGGAAAGTAAGGTTCCTAGTCGTCGATCGCGGTGATGCGGTACAGGCGCATGTCATCGCGCGCGAGCACCACCTCGAACCCGGGCGTGGAGTCGCGCACGTAATCGATGCCGGCCCACAGGCTGTTGTCGTCGTAGGTAAAGAAGAAGTTGCTGTCAGGGTCGGAGGGGTTATACCATCTTCCCTGGTCAAGCAGCAACAGGTACTCGGCGCCGACGTTCTCAACAGCCTCCTTCACCCGATCGTCATAGGAGATGCTGTCAAGGCGGCTGCGGATGAGCACGCTATCCTCGGTTTCCCCCCCTTCACCATAGGTGCGAAGGTAGCGGTAGTACGTGCGCATGCCGTCGACCACGTAGCAGAAGCAGCTGCCATCGTTGGGGTTGTTGATGACGACGGCATCTTCGGGAAGAATCTGCTCGACCTCTGCGACGAATTCCTTTTCCGCGGTCGTGTAGATGTAGTCCACGTTGTTCTGCCACGAAAGCCGCTGCCAGACCAGCGTCATCGCCCCGCGGCCCATGTTGGGAACCTCGCTCGACGGGTTGATGTCGGTGCGCGGGTCATCGAGGAAAAACGTTCCCCACACCAGCACGAACGCGCAGAGAGCACATGCGATGGAGGTCGCCCACGCAGGCGCCTTGTCGCGCGAGCGGGAAAGAAGCCGCGCGATCGTGCGCACAACGAGGGCTACGCCCATCGCCGCGAGGGGGATACCGAAGATGGCCGCCATCGCCGCCACACGGTAATAGTCGGTGTACCAGAAACCGGTCAGCAGATGCTGCAGGCGGCCGGAGGTCGACACGCCGACGATGAACATCCCGCATGCGAGCACATACGAGGCGGAAAGCCACAGCCAGCGGCGTTCTTTGAACGTCCAGAACATGCCCACGAACACGAACACCATGAGCACGAGCTGTACGCCGTCGTCCATGAACCCGAGCATAAGCGTATGGAGCACCGCCTCGAGCGGGTACTGCGCGGCACCCCATGAGTGCTCCACCACTGCGCTCAGGAAGGGCAGGTGGTACACCACCCACCAGATGATGCAGATAAGGACGGCTGCGACAACGGCGAACAGGATGCGCAGCCACCATTTCGCCGCGCCTTCGCGACGGAGAAGGTCGGCCGCGATTGCCGCCCGATAGATGCAGAAGGGTATGAGCCACACGGCCACGACGAACACAGCGTTCGGCTGCGCGAGCGCCAAGGCGATGACGCCGATGACGAACAGCGCTCCCGCGCAGATGCGCTCGCGGCGCGAAACCCCCGTGCGCAGGATCGCCACGAACAGCGCCGCCACGAGCGGCAGCAGGCAGTAGGCAGACGTGTTCGGGAACAGCGGGCCCCAGGCGAGCAGCATCCAGGGAAAGGCCGAGAACATGGGTGCGCAGGCGGCGCCCCAGCACACGATGTCGCGACGCTCCTGGAAGACGATGCGCATGAACGCGAACATGCTTGCGGGCAGCGCCAGCGCCACGAACACGAAGTTCGCGGCGTTTTCCGAAAGCGGAATGGGGACGTCGAGCAGGCTCACCATGAAGGCCGCGACGTTGTACCAGGCCGTCGGGTAGAAACCGCCGCCGGGAAGCGGGTTGATCGTCGCGTCGGCCGCGCCCGCGTAGAGCGACGTGCTGAAAGGAGACCAGTTCCCCGTCTCGACGAAGCAGCGAATCGAGCCTAAGTGGCTCACGTTGTCGTATTCCTGCATGTAGTTCGAGGGGTCGCCCAGAAACGAGGTGAACATGCCCACCGACACGACGATGCCCACCAAGAGGTAGAGCGCAAGCGCGCACAGGTCAAAGCGGCATGCCTCGCGACTGCGCTCACCAAAGCGACGGCGAGGCAGATCACGTGCGCGCACACGACCGACGATGCAGATGATAAGACCCACCACGAGCTGGGGGAAGAAGATCGTCGCCCAGTTGGTGTTGATGCCCAGGGCGGCATATGCCAGGCAGAGGGCGATCGTCGCTGGAATGCCGAGAAGCGGCGCGAAGGCGATAGCCGACGCCACGTGCATGCGAAGGCCAACAAGCACGAGCGCCCCTGGAACGAACAAGAACAGCACCCCCGCAAACGCAGCGGCGAAGAACAAACCCCACATACCTTACCTTCCTAAACATCGCACAACGCGATGAGAAGTCGCAAATTCAATCTAGCGAGGGCGCCGCATCGGACGCCCTCATGCCAAACTAGATTATTATACTATCGCTTCTCTTGCAGATACTCCGCCGCCCCAGGCAATGCGAACACGAATTCGCCCGCCACAGGCTCGTCGATAACGCCTGCTTCGAGCAAACGCTTTTTGTAGGTCGACACCCAACTCGATTTCTTTCCCGTACGTTTTACTATCTCATCCCGAGGAGTTTGGCCCTCTCGATTCATTGCTTTTAGAAAAGCCATGTCTCCCTTGGACAACTCGGAGCAGGTGGCGCTCAAGACTCTGTCCTCGAATTCCATCCGCGCGACCCGAATGCCATTTTGAACGTGGTCCACCGTTATCGTCTTATCTTGACGAGAAGCATTCCAAGAGCGGTAGCCGACCAGCTGGAACATGAATGGGAAACCCCCTATTGCTTCACACGCTAAACCCAGCGCATCATTGTCGATAGCTTTGCCAGCATCTTCTATGGTCAGGCGAAACGCCTCATACACCTCATAATCGGGAATTGCGCCCAAGTCATGCCTTGCAGCACGTCTTAAAAACGAGGTGGACTTCCCAGAAAGCAAGGCGGAAACCTTGTAGGGCAGGCCAGCCATCAGCAACGCAACTTTCTTCCCTTCGCGGACGAAGTGCTGGTAGGTAGTCACGAGCTCGACCACTTCTGGAAGGTCGCCGTCGATTTCGTCGACGGTGATCACGACGCCCGTCTCCGTTTCCTCAAGCTGGCTGAATATCGCATTCATTTTCGTTCGCCAGTTCCCGGAAGCAACATTGTTCTCCCACGACACGCTTGCAATCGAAGCCACACCGATGCCTGTAAGTTTCCTCGAGCAATCAGCGGAAAGCAAATGAGACGCCGCATCACCGATTCTCTGAAGAATGTCATCGAGCATTCCGCGAGACGCTGTCGTATCCGCGACTATCCACCCCTCTTGCTGGGCGCGATAGCCGAGATAAGTAAGAAGCGCCGTTTTGCCGGTGCCGCGGGCACCAACGAAAATCGAGCAAAGATTCGGATTGGAATCAGGGAGCTCGAACGCTTGGACCATTTCGTCGATGAGGAGTTCCCGACCAGCCATATATGTAGGGACCTTCCCGAACATCGGAGTGAACGGATTTGTCTGATTGTATGCAGTTATCGCCGACATGCATCCCCCTATGAGAAGATTGGCTCTTGCGATCATCATAACGCACTACTCTTTGATTTCTTTGAACATCTTTGAGCGCTGTTGACTATTTTGACTTTCTTTGACTTCTTTATGCACGTTTCTAAATGCCCAAAGCCCTATGACTTGCACATTTCTATGATTTGGCAACAAAAAAGGGCCCGCTTTGAACTGCCTCCCATTTCCGCAGAAGACCCCTATAGGAGAAGCAGAACATTATCTGTCCAACTATAGGGGTCTTCTGCAGTTTTGGGGCGCAGTTCATTTTAAAGGGGCCCTTGATTAAATGAGGTGCGTTAGGAACTACCAGTACCAGGAATTCGGCAGGGCGCTTGAGGCCACGATCACGCCGTCCTTGTAGTACTCGCGTTGCGCGGCGGCGGAGTGCGATCCCGTCCACCAGGAAGAGACGTCAATGTAGTCGTACCAGTCAGGCTGAATGCCCCAGATGTCGCAGTTGAGCGTGCGGTCGTAGTTGTCGACGACGATCTTCACAGGGAAATCCCAGTCGTTGCGGAAGCGGAAGTCGGAAGAGCCCCAGTTCACCATCGCATCTTGCCCGATGGGCACATATGTGGAAGGCGTCGTGTGGTTCTGACGCTCCACGATGGTGAGACCTGCGCGCACCACCGCACCATAGAGCGTGGTGGACGCCTGGCAGATGCCGCCGCCATAGCCCGAGCCGCCGACGACGCCCGCAATGAGGTAACCCTCGGCCGCGCCGCACGGCCCGCACGCGTCGAAGAACGACACCGTCTCACCCGGCCACACGACCATGCCGTCGAAGTTGGAAAGCGCACGCGACATGTTGTACCACCCGTTGAACGTGTTGGTGGAAACGGTCGAGAAATGCGCGAGAAGATCCGAGAAGTCATCAGGGACGTAGGTCGTGGGAGTCAGCACGAAGCGCTGCGCGATGGAGTTGTTGCGCGTATAAACCTGCACGTTCGTACCGCTTTCCGCAATGCCGTCGGCAATGTCGAGCGCGAGGCCGTTGCCCTTGCACACGAAGCTAAACGATTGGTCGCCCGCATACTTCGGGTACCATTTCTGCATGTCGTTGCCGAACGGCGTGCACTGCCACACGTTCGTGCCAGGGGTGCGCCCACCATTGGCCACATCAAGCACCTTGCGCGAGAAGGGGAACGTGATCGTATAGGATCCGTCGGCGTTCGTCGAGATCTTCACCACCTGCGCGTTCGAACCGTTCTCGGTATGCAGCTGCACGTTCGCGCCGCTTGCGCGGGAGGCATCTTGCACATCGAGCTTCACCGACGGGTTGGTGTATGCGCCGATGGTGTAGAAGCCGTCGATGATGATCGGGGTTTTCTTCAGGATGAACGACGATGCGTCCGCACTCGAGCCGAGCACGACGTTCTTCCCCGAAAGGGAGAGCGCGAACTCGCCGCTCTTCGAGGCGATGCGGTACGCGCCGTTTCCGAGCGGCACGAGTTTCCACAGCTGGGAATCGGTCCCGTCGGCAGTCTGTTGGCAGACGTTCGCGCCCGTAGCACCGCTTCCGCCCTCGATGGCAAGCACCTTACCCGAGCACAGCGACTCGATCGTGCAGTAGCCGTCGTCGCGGGTCGTCACGTGCCACTTCTGCGCATAGCCGCCGTTATTCGTGTGAACCTGCACGTTGGCACCCGATTCGGTCGATGCGTCGAACACGTCGAGGTCGGTACCCTTGTCGCTCGAAAGCGCAAGCTCGTAGGTGCCGTCGGCGTACGTGCTCTCGCACGGGCTGAAGACGAACGATTGGGCGATGGCCCCGTTCGGAGTCCACGTGCGCACATCCGTGCCCGCGGCGCAGATTCCGTCGGCGATGTCGAGCGCGAGCACGTTGCCCTTCGAAATAAGCGAGAAGGAGCCGTTGCCGTTGTCGACGAGGCGCCACTTCTGCATGCTGTTGCCAAACGGCGTGCACTGCCACACGTTCGTGCCAGGGGTGAGCCCGCCATTGGAAACGTCGAGCACGAGCCCCGAGCCCATCGAGGTGATCGTGTAGTAGCCCTCGGAGTCGGGCTCGATGTACCACTTTTGGGCCTGCGAGTGGTTGCTGGACCACAGGCGAACGTCGGCGCCGGAGACAAGCGATGCATCTGCCACGTCGAGCGCATAGGAAGTGTCGCCCGCGGCGCAGATCTCGTAGACGCCCGCGGCAAGCAGCGCCTCGGGGGCGGGGTCGGAAACGGGCGTAAGCGCGAAACGCTGCGCGGGAGCACCATTGACCGTGTAGGTCTGGATGTTCGTACCTGCAACCGCAAGCCCGTCGGCGATGTCGAGCGCGAGGCCCGAAAGCTTGGAGACGAGCGTCACCGAGCCGTCCGCCGCGCGCGCGATCTTCCACTTCTGGGCATCGTTGCCGAAAGGCGTGCACTGCCACACGTTTGTGCCGGGAGTGCGCCCGCCGTTGGCAACGTCAAGCACCTTGCCAGTCGCAACCGAGGTGATCGTGTAGTAGCCCTCGCCCACCGCTTCGATGCGCCACCGCTGGAAGAGCGTGCCGTTCGCGGAGGCGAGCTCGACGTTCGCACCCGAGTAGAATTGCGAGCCAGCCGTGGAGAGCACGGCCTTCGAGTTCGCGGCAGCAGAAATCACGTACACGCCCTCGAAGGATTCATCACCTGCGGTTTCCTCTTCTCCTGCAGCCCCACCCTCGCCTGCGGCGGCAGGTTGCGCGGCCTCGGGCGCAGCAGAAGAAGCGCCAACAGCGGCATCAGGCTGCGCAGGTGTTGCGACCTGGGATGTTCCCGCGTCCGTTCCCGCGCCATCCGCGGCAGAAGAGCTCCCTATCGTGGCATCCGCCGAGGGCGTGCCTGAGACCGCCGCACCATCGGATGCGCCGGGGGCTTCCTCGGCGAGCGCGCCCGCAGGCACGCACCATACCGAAAGCGACGCTGCGAGCAGCACCGAGAGCAACCGCTTCGGCCCCTTCATAGTATGCCCCTGCATCCTCTCCCCTTTCTCATTAACGGAGATCCGAGCGCAAAACGCGCCCGGACCCGCCTACATTCCCGATTCGAAACGCGCCATGAAGGCGTCGAAATCGTCCATCATCAGATTGAGCATCTCCCAATCTGCTGGCGCGAACATGTCGCGCTCGAGCGTGCCCTCCTCGCGGGCCCGCAGGTATTCCTCACGCATGCGCTCGGCGAATGCACGGCGGGACTCGTCGGTCAGGCGGTTGAAGTTCCACCGGTACGTCCCGAGCTTCAACAGGTTGACGATCGCACCGAACGCGCGCTGCTTTTCGGGGTCCTTCGCCAGAAACTCGCGCGAGAGCTCGTACTCGTCGCACACGGCGAACACCTTCGCCGACGACTTCACCGACGAGTTCGCGTTATCGACGCGGTAGTGCAGATACCCCTTCGGAAGGATGGCCGCGCGGCGAGCGCTCGCCCACACCTGGAACACGAACGAGGTGTCCTGATACGATGCGCCGGGCGTCCCATTGAAGCGGATGCCCTCGCGCTCGATCATCTCGCGGCGGTAGAGCGCCGACCAGATGATGGGCAGCACGGTAAGCGCGCGCTGATCAACCCGAGGATCGAAGACGGTCTTGTACGCAAACCCGGCGAACGGCTCCTGGAAGACGTCGCCCGCATCACTGTGCTCGTAATAGTTCGCCTTCACCAGATCGAGGTCGTGTTTCTTCGCGAACTTGTACATGTCCTTGAACATGTGGGGGTCGGCGAAGTCGTCGGATTCCACGATGCCCACGTACTCGCCGCGGGCCTCTGAGAAGCCGCGGTTCATCGTCTTGCCGTACCCTTCGTTTTCCTTCGAGATGAGGCGCACGCGGGAATCGCGGGCAGCGTACTCGGCGGCGATGTCTGCCGACGAGTCGGTGGAGCCGTCGTTCACGACGATGATCTCGATGTCCTTCAACTTCTGCGCAAGCAGGCTGTCAAGGCATTCGCGCAGGTACTTCTCGACGTTGTACACGGGAACGACGATCGAGACCTTGGGCGTGTCGGAGGTTTTGTTGCTGAACATGGTTTCCTTTCCAAACTATCCGCGGCGTGCCGCGTGGAGAACGCGCTTTGCGAGGTTCGCAGCCGCACGGGCGGGCGCAGTGACCGCACGCCCCGTTCGGTAGCTTATCGAGTGGTAGAACTCCTCGATGTCGGAGTTGAGCTGGTTGATGTGCTGAGCCTGACCTCCTACCGCAAGCAGGTTTTCCTCGTTCTTCATGATAACGTCATTCAAGACGAGCGTGTCGCGGTATCCGGTGTACGCGTCGTAGGTTTCCCCGAGCAGCGCTTTGCAGGCGACGCGCTCGGCGTCGGTGAGCTGCGACCCGGCAAGGGCGCGTGCTATAGCCTCGCCCCCGCGCTCGCGGGCATCCTCGAAACAGTAGCGGCGAGCAATCGGGTTGCGGATAAGGTCGACCATAAGGATCAGATGGCGCGCCGCGGCGGCATCGAGTCCGCACGTGGCCTCGTCATCGCCCGTGAAATTCGCCCGCGCCTCCTCGAAGCCGGAGAACACGTCGTCGAGCATGGCGCGCGCGCCGACAAGCCCGGTCGACGCGAAAGGCAGGCAGCGCAGCGTGGCAAGGGGACGCTTGGTCACGACGATCTTGGTCGCTTGCGAGAGAGCCGCGCATTGAAGGCCCAGCCACGTAGAGTACTTCGCCACTTTCGCGCATTGCAGCAAGAATTCCCTGTTAAATGCCTTGTTTGCCGACGCAATGCTCGAAAACGAGAACAGCTGCGAGGAGAAATCGGAAGCGGGATGCGCCCCTTCGGGCACGATTGCCTCGGTGGTGCTGGGCTCGTAGAAGTCGAACAAGTCGCGCACGCCGAGCATGCCGGCAGAATCGGTGAACACCGCAATGTCATAGGGCTCGCGCTCGCCGACGACCGTGCGCCCCTCGCGTTCCCCTGCAAGCTGAAGCAGCTGGTCGAAGGCTTGCGGATCGTAGACGACGTTCGCGTAGGAGCGAACGAGATAGGTGCCCCGCGCGCTCGCGAGCGCAGAAGCGACGTCGCGGGTGGGTAGAACGCGCGCGCGGCAATCGTTCTCCGTGAAGTCGACAATGAGCTGGGCATAGCGGCTGTTCTCATCAGCGGGCGGGAAGAACAGTACCTCAAAGGACTGCTCGTCCTGGAACTCGATCGCATCGAGCGCGGCTTTGGCGTCGTCAGCCTCGTCGGCGCATTCTATAAGGATGCTTATCGAAGGAGCATCGGTTTCCACCTGGGGCGACACGAGGTAGGCCAAACGCCCACGCACGCCATCGTCAAGCCCGAGCGAATCGAGCGAGCGGCCTTCGAGCACCTCGTCGAGGAACGCCGAGAAAAGCTCGGCAAAGCGAACGCGGTCGTTGTAGTAGGTCATCTTCGCCGACGTGAACAGAAACGACACGGCCCACGAGATGCCCTCGCGCCCGAACTCCACCAACGTCCCGCGCTCCTTCCATGTGGTGAGCGCGTATTTCACGACGTCAAAGTGGAGGAAGAGCTGCTTGGCGCCATCTGAGCAGGTCGCGCCCACCGCCGAATCGCGACGCACGCGGTAGAAGTAGAGCATCTCCTTGCTGAAGGCGACCGTTTTCGCAAGCGGGAAGGTGATGAACTGGAAGGCGTGGTCTTCCCCAAGCGAGAGGTCGGGGTTGAGGAGAAGCCCATTGCCGCGCAAGAAGTCGGTGCGGTACATCTTGTTGCACATAAGGGGGATGCTGCCGCGTTCGTAGAGCAGGGCATCGACCCCCGAGTGGTACACGCTATCGCGCCACGCGAAGGAATCGTCCGCCCACGGGAGCGTGGGGAACGTCTTGCCGCCGAAGACGACGATGTCGGCGCCTTCCCGCTCGGCGGTAGCGACGAGGACCTCGCAGGTTCTTTGCGCGATGTAGTCGTCGGAGTCGACGAACAGGATATACTCGCCGCGCGCAAGCCCGACGCCCACGTTGCGCGTCTCGGCAACGCCGCAGTTCTCGCGATGGAGCGCGCGAATGCGAGCGTCTTTCGCAGCGTAGGCATCGAGAAGCTCCGGCGAGCTGTCGGTCGAGCCGTCGTCCAAACAGAGAATCTCGATATCGGAAAGCGTCTGCTCAATCAGGCTATCCAGGCATTGCGCGAGGTAGCTTTCGACGTTGTAGACAGGGACAATGATAGAAACCTTTGGATTATCCATGTAGTGCCTTCGGTTCGCCTCTCGGTTGCAGGCACACGCCCGCAGCGTTTTGCTTTGAATGATACTGTATCGCAACAACGATGCGGGGCAGCCTTCGAAAGAAGCACACGGTGTCCTAGCGCTTCGACGCGCCCACCTTGCGCTGAATCGCGCGGGGAAGGCGGCATATCGCCTGGCCGACGCGTTGCTCTGCCGCGCCCATGACCGCGTCGAACTCGGATACGACCCGATCGAGGTCGGCGCGCATGG
>OLPV01001793.1_pt1 | contig 15252 bp, 11 predicted proteins | sample 1671961 | NCBI WGS metagenome assembly OLPV01 (sample SAMEA3136630, study PRJEB25190) | human gut metagenome | biome: human gut; feature: human-associated habitat; material: faeces | place: Austria | collected 2013
TCGTTACATTATTACTATCATAATTATTATCCTTGCAGATAATAACCGGCTGCACATCGCCCCTATTAGCGGATTTGTCCTCCACATTTGCAATCTGGATCTCCGGGTCTGTCAGGTCGATCGTAAATGATTTACCCTTATACATCTCTGCTTCATTCCCTGCTTTATCCCTAAATGCTACCTGTAGTTGATATACACCATCCTGATTAAAGGTAATATTCGCTGTATGAATATCTCCCAAACCACTAAAAGTTGATGTAGAGGATGCCGTACCATCCTGTGAGCTTGCCTGAACCTTAGCCTGGCTCACATCAAAGTTATGCTCCTTAATAGTTACAGTAGCAGTCACTTCCTGATTGAAATAGCTGTCCTCTGTGATCTGTACATTGTTATAAGACACATCTATCGTTGGAACTGTCTTGTCAATGGTGAACTTATATTTTGGAGAGGTCTTTGCTTTGTTGCCCGCCTTATCCTCACAATCTACATATAATTCGTAATCGTCGTCTTTATCAAATTGAACCTTACAGGTATATACCGCATTATCCGACTTCTCAATATTATCCGTATGTGACCAGTTACCAATAACTGCCTTATTTCCATGCTTAGAAGATAGATGTATATCTACATCTTCCGTCTTAAGATTACGCTCCATCGTCCGTATCATCAAATGTAACTTGAATCTGCGGTGCAACAGAATCAAGTTTTATCCGAATCGGCTTTGTCTCTAGGCTAGTCATATTACCGGCATTATCAACTGCCGTCATATACACCTTGATATTATTACTGTTATAGGTCTTTGCGTCCAACGTAATCTTAAATGATTTGTATGTCTCAGCAGTAACATCATCAATCAAGGCACTTGTCTTCACATTCTTATTGTTTACCTCGATCCGGTAACCTACATAACGCAATCCGGAAGAACCATTCTGCAAGGATCCGGTTGCATCTTCAACATCTGCCTGAATTACAACATCATCATTATAGAAGCCGTTCTTATTTGCACCTCTGTCAAGGGCATAGTGAATTTCTGGAGCAACTGCATCTGTAATAATACCTTTGGAATTGAAAAAACTGCTATTCCCTGCCTTGTCAGTTGCCCGCATATAGACAAACTCCCGCTGGTCTGCTTTCGTCTTCGGCTTATTCGAGTCATCATATGGCATCCAGTCGTTGTCGTTCAACTTCCGTAGTTCTTCCTCCGTATACGCATGATCTGCCATAATGTAATAGATGTCTACATCTGTAGTCACATCACTTGCAGCCATGCTAACCTCTACACTGTCCTGTAGGAAAACATCATAGACCTTCTCTGCTAACACATTCCATATATGCTCCACAGTTTTACGTGTTATCTTAACAATTCCCTTATCTTTATTGGTAATCTCATTGAAAAATCCCTTTATCTGAATCTTTCCCTGATCCGGTGCCATTGTATCGATTGTAAACTTGTAGGTACATGCGGTCTCATTACCTGCAAGATCTGTCGCTTTCAAATCGATTGTATAGTTGGCATCTGCATTAATATCTTTACTATATTCGTGCTTGGTCGTCTGCTTATCCTCTAAAAGTACATTCTTTATATCATTAGTATTTATATTTGTCATTACCATCTGATTGGATCGATCCTTGGCAGTCACACTTACTTCTACCTGATCTAAATTGCCTTCTGTAACCGTTATCTGAAGCTTCTGCAATGCATTTACAATTGTTACTTCTCCTTTGTTTAACGAAGTATCTCCTAAGGACGCAGTAATCTCCGGTGATGTATTATCCAGAATGATCTTATTGGAAGCAAACAGGGATACATTGCCAACACTATCTACTACCTTAACCAAGACGATATACTTACCTTCCTCTCCCTCTAACGGAATCGTCATATCTTCTTTGACTGCTTTCCACCATCCGCTACTCTCATCATTCATTACCAGATCTGTATCTTGAATATCACCATCTCCTACCGGGGTAATATGATAATACATCTCCTGTACCGGTGATAACGTATCACTTATCGAAAGGTACAGAGTACTTCCGCTGCTTTTTTGATATTCCGTTTCCTTATTATACTTATTACTATGTAATGTACCATCCTGAGAATTATCTATACCCATTATTGCGTCACTTCTGTCCTCATGTAATGAAAGCTTGATCTGATCTCCACCTGCATCCATCTTCAGATTGATCATGTAATATTCGGTGCCATTATCTCCCATAATTTTATCCGGATAATCTTTGTCAGGATTCTCCTCTGCCACAATGTGAAGGATCAGCGCCGTTGTTTCATATTTATATTTATGCTCCTCTTCTCGATAGGAAGAGATTGTCACTTTATAATATTGATCTTTGTTACTCTTTTTCAGTTTTAAGCTATCCTGTGCATTATGCTTAATACCAACCTTAACCGTTCCATTCTCATATGAGGTCTTCTCAAACCGAATCGTGTCATAATATGCTATAAAATCATTCGTACTCTCATTCCCAGTAAATCTTGCCGTAATATTACCTTTGCAATTGATCCACTGATTGTTCCCCACTGAGTATGGGACTATATCTTCGTCATCCGAATCCTTTTTGTAGAATTCAATCTTTTGATTCATGTTATCCTCTATCTTTACAACCTGTGGATCCATTTGACATTTTCCATTGTGTTGAATAGTCCAGTCCACATTCGTATCTGATATCTTTATTCCATCCGCTGGAAAGTTACATTCCGTCTCTACGTCCTTCCCGTCCTTCTTTTTTAATTCAATTTTCCCCAGTCTTTCACATATTATATCTTTTAACGTACTATCGATTATATCCTGCGTATAAATCTTATTTTCACTTTTCTCTTTAATTTTAGTTCCTTCCGCCTTTACTGTCTGATTTTTATAATATAACACTAACGCATCAAAACCAAAACTTGCCGTTGCCTTTGTAATCTCTGCGGAAGTAATGTCACATTCCTGTCCGATCAGAGAAGACGTAATAATATATAGAACGTCTTTGTTCCCTTCTTTTGCCACCGCATTGGTTATCTTAATCTTCTTATAAGTTCCAACATCTTCCGATGTAACCTCTCCGGTCAGTTCAATCTTAATATTTTTGGATTTGTCACCTAAATCTTGGTTAATGGTAAAACATTGTGTGTCATCCGCTAATTTCTTATCCAGTGCAATGCTAAATTGAAATTCCTTTGTCGTATCATATACCTTACTGATTGTAACTGGTAACTCCTTCTTCTCGTTAAGCTTTAATTGAACTTTTGTTACTTTAAGCTTAATTGTATTACTTACAGCTTTGTTATCCTTATAATAATAGGTAAGGGTATATATCTGATCTTTTTCTCCTTTCAGATCAAATGTATAAGAACCATCATCTGCAATTGTTGCATTATCCAACTGTACGTCTTTGTCCCACTTCCACGACCAGCCATTCTTACCATCATTAAGTAATTCACTCATATTGCTAACTTTAACTGTAACTGTGCTTCCGTAAAGAATATAATAAACATTATTTTTATCAGCCTTACACTCAGGAGCCTGTATTGATATTTCAGGGGTCTTTAATTTCACATTATCCTTTAATTCTATATCATAGTGTTCCTGCGTATACTTTGTAGTAAAGGTCTTCTTTTTGTTCTTATCATAAGTCAATCCCGTTGCTTGCATATCGGATATCTCATATTTATTGGAATCCTTTTTCACTATCGTTTTCGTTATAGGCTCTTGTATCGTTTCTCCTCCATATGTGAAGGTATACATATAATCATTAAAAAAATTGCTTAGAACAATATCCTTTTTAACATCCGTATTATTGTAATAGAATTTAATTGTTACATTATTTTTGGTATTAATTGTAATATCATTATCCTTAATGCCTTTTAATTCCCCATTATTGATTTGAATCTGCCATTTACTTGTATCATATAGATCATTCGTATTATTACATGTAATTATAGCAGTATCGGATGCATCCATCTTTTTAATTCTCAATGAGTTTGTCAGTTCTTTATCTTCTAATTTCATAACTGGAACCGTTAGTTCAAATGGGAGTTGCACTTCCTTTGTATTCTTCGTTACCACAAAAGATGTATCTTCTGGGGTACTTACACCTTTTATCTTCGTATTCAATTCATAAGTATATGTATTTCCCCATACGAATGTATACTGTCCTTTGCTATCGCAATTAACCGTTTTTCTTTCACTGTCTTTTATGATTACATTTTTGTTATTGAGCTTTATTTTTTCTTCTGTACCTTTAATTGTATATACCAGTCTATACTGCCCTTCGCCCGTTACATGTATAGAATATGTATTTGTAACTTTGGTATCATCTTGTGATGGTGTTCCTGCAGAGGTTCTGGTAATTATTACATCTCCTCCCGCACTTGCCGTTATTCTTCCAGTAGTTTCATCTATACTAACAATACCCTTTGCCGATACACTCCAGTTCCATTTAATCTTCAGATCAGATACCGGTGTTATACTATCCTCGACGCAAAATTTGTCTGGATCATAATTCTTATATACCAACCGAATCTTGGAAGCTTTGGCAGAAATATTGATCTCCCCTTCGTTGTCTGGGGTCTTAAATGATATCTGATCTTCTTCCATTTCATCACCCGCAATGACACAGGTATAGTTTGTCCCTGCCTTCAAGCTATAACCATTCTTGCCGTCGGGTATCGTTGTTCCCGCCTGGTCTTTAATTGTAATGTAAGAATTCGGTATTGAGATATCATTTCCACTTACCTTTACTGTTGCATTAATTGTATAGTCTTTTATAACATCCTTCTGTGAATTATCCTCTTCGGCATGAACATAGATATTCGTGAATGAATTATTGGTCATTACCATACATAACATCATGATCCATGCCAGGATCCTTTTTCCGTATGCATATACTCTTTCTTTTCTCATTTGAACTTCCTCTTCTCCTACTTAACTGTTATCTTAACCTTTGTATATTTGCCGTTCTGACCATATACATATACATTACAGCTTCCTTTTGTCTTTGCTTTGATCACTCCCTTTGCAGAGACAGTAGCGATGCCTGTATTATCCGATTCATACGCCAACTTTCGATGTCTTTGAATCTTCTTATTCTCCTTAACTTCTGAAGCTCGCAGCTTATATTTCTTATTCTTTTTTATCCGTAACGTATAGTTTCCTTTCTTACAGGTCAGTCCTTTTCTAGTCTTTATCTTAACTGCTTTTCCGTTTCCGTACTTTCCACCCGGTGTTGTCGCATGTATGGTTTTCGACAGGGCAGTGTATACCTTCTGTCCTCCGATATCCTTATATGCTGCAACAATGTACTTATAATACGTTCCCTTCTTCAAAGACTTATGCGTATATGTCACACTGCTGTTTGATGGAATTGTCTGAATCAGCTTATAGGTATTCTTTTTCTTCTTTGTATTACATGGTGCTGCATAGATCAGATATCCGTCTGCTATATTCTGCGACTTCCATTTTAACTTCACTGACTTTTTTGTAGTCTTAACTGCCCGTGCCTGTAAGGACGTGAATGTCGATTCTGCAATATCTCCATCCCCTTTCATGGTAAGGATTTTCTCCTCTTTGACTGCTGCCACATTTTCCGGAATCTGATTATCCTTTACATACTGCATGAGATTTTTTACCTCAACTCCTACCGCATCACTTGCTAATAACTTTGCTGTTTTCTTATATCTCACATACCAGTTTCCTTCATTTGGAACTGTCGTTGCTCCATTCTGACAGGTAATCCACACAGCATCCTCTTTGTCGGATGAGGCATACTCCATAGCATCTGTCGTCCCCTCTATTTTCAACACTCCTCCTCTGACATTATTAGGCTTATTTTGTTTCCAACCCGCATAAAGTGTAGTATCCTGCGTCACTTTCTCATTGAACAGATACGGCTTTGTCCGTTCTTCATCCAAATACCAGCCAACAAACTTGGCTATTTCACTCGTCATCATACCCGGTTCTTTTACATAATTGCTTCCCAGCAGAATCTGGTCTCCTATGGTATTGTTTGAATTCGTCTGGAATGATACCCGGATACAGTCATCTAATGTATAGCTTGCCCGGAGGGCTGGCAATACATATTCTCCATCCATATTAACAAATGTATTAATGAACCTCCCTGTATATTGCTTATCACCATCCATACCTGAACATATAGCTCTAACTGATTCTGTTCCAATTTCATCATATGGACCCGCTGTTCTTAACCATGTAAAATCTGCTTTCTCGTAATCCATACCATTATTATTCATTGCCTTTGCATATTCAGTGGTATAAACACACAATGCTTCACATCCCTCGACCAAATCATTTGCTCTACACACGCCATAATCCAGATTGTCAATCTGTGTCTCATTTAATATAAATATCTTATCCTTTGTATCCGGTCCGCTCCATAACAGATTCCCATCTTTATCTTTCACCTTAAAGGAATAATCCGATTCAACATCCGTGATCTGTATTCGGTTCATCTCCTCCTCTGAAAATGCATAACATGCAAATCCAGGATTCTTGTATTGATACCATCCGGTTCCAATCGATACCGTTATCTCTCCTCCTTCATAATTAAGCCATCTTCTGAGTCCACTATTTGCCCAGTATCGTCTTGGTTTTTCCGTTTTTTCATCCCTGTAATTTTGATTATCCAATGCCAGATCCGATACTAGGAAAAGTGTTGTCCCTTCATTCTGAAATATCTTCCATTTTATCGGTTCATAATAGTAATAGCGGTACACCACCCCATTGTCCGAAAAATCATGATCGGTATTAATTTTCGGTGTTGTCATATCTTCTGATAATCTCCTTATTTTTCTTCCATTTACAACACCGTCTCCATACTTATCATAGCTTGCATTGACAATCTCCTGTGTCAGTTCCTCTCCCTTGATCTCTCTTTGGGGGTAATTTCCGAAATATACATAGCTGAAGGTTGTTTTGTGATCTCCTCTGACAACATGATAATATTTACCGTCAAAGACTTCCTTAGACGTATGATCTCCCACAACAGGATTTGCCAAATCCTGTTGCGTTACCTTAGCCTGTACAGGTACTGCCATGGAGCTTATTAGACCCAGTGCAATAACTACACCTTTTACCTTGTTTGATAATTTTGTTTTATACATTTTTTTCTCCCTTTATTTTTTTATAATTTAGGCGTTTGTGAAACGCCACAAGCCGTATAAATACGGCATTTTTTTGTTGCTAAATATATAAATCTCCTCATAATTTACGGTGTTCCACAGATGCCCGATAATATTATCTGCCTCAAACATTTTAGGTGTTGTATTCTATCATAAAACTTGCAACTGTGCCGCAACTTGTAATAACTGAAAGTTTACATGTAATAATTAGACATTTTCTCTTACCAATCTACACATTCTGCGGGTATTACCTGCTCTATACCAGTTATTGTCTCACGCCACAAGCATTTCAGCTGCTTCCTCTAAATATACGCCTACCTGATGCAAACTATACTGGTTTCTCTTTCCCTGAATATCCGGCAGACCTGCAATCTCATCTGTTTCTTCCAACACATTCTTATCTATCGTATCACTTACTACCGTATTGGCTGCATCCTTCTCAAACCACACATCCTCCACTGTTGAAGTTGTACCATCTGTTTTGGTATATGTACCGCGCTGTGAATGTCCATTTCCACTTTCGTCCGTCACATCGATATTCTCATATGCAAGATTGATGCTTGCAATCCCCGCTTCAGAAAGTGACATAAGTTCTCCGTCATCCACTACACCATTCTGGTTCTTATCCTGCCATATCTGTAATTCGTTATAAATATCATATACAAGTAATTGTTGATTGCTTTCTATTTTTATACCTCTTTTAGCTAAATCAGACTCATCAAATTCCCTTATAATTCTTGATATAGCCTTTGATTCTTCATCCATCGTATGATTTTGAACAACTGTATAATATGCATCCACCAGAGGCTCGTCAGGATCTCTTTTCCAATATATTTCCCCCTTTTCAATCTCTTTTACCACTTCTTTAACTGTTTTTTCAGAATATTCTTTATAAGTACTAGGCGCTTTTGCTATTTCTTTAATTAATGTATATACATGATTATATACCCATTCTCCCTTATCAGATTCATTATATATTAGGCATTTGTGAAACGCCACGAGCCGTATAAATACGGCATTTTTTTGTTGCTAAATATAAAAATCTCCTCACGGTTTGTGATATAATGGAGTTGCTAGAAACCATAAACCACGCCCCGAAAGGAGACATTACTATGCAGCCACAGGCAGAAATCGCAAATATCCTTTGACTGCTATGCTTTGGGCATTAATCATTCAACATCTCTTTTCCATTCCCACTGATTCCCTTTTTCTGGTCTTTCTTCATTATTCCAGACATCTCAGGGAATTCTGTGGTTTTACCAAAGTTCCTGATGCTTCTAAAATTACTCGCTTTAAGCAGGATTTTTTACCGGACTTACAATCGATTTTTGATAAACTGGTTGATGTTACCGAACCGATATGCCAGGACATTGATAACAATCTTACCTCTATGCTTTTGTTTGATACTTCTGGCATTGAAGCTTATGTGACGGAAAACAATCCTAAATACGCCAACCGCATCATTAAGCAGCTCAAAGCCTATGCAAAGTTCAATAACTTTAACAGTTCTTACGATCCATATAAAGCTGCCTATGCTTCCATGCCCGCATCCGCTTCCTCTAACCATGAAGTGAAACAACAATACATCAACGGACATTTCTGCTACGCTTACAAATTTGGCATTATGACCAATGGACTTGGCATTGTCTGTTCCATTGATTTCTACAATAAGGATTATCTTGCTTCCCATCCTGACATTGTCGTTGAAAAGAAATCAAAATCTCCGGACGAAGACAAATCTCTTGCCGATTCCAAAGCCTTACTGCCAACTTTAAAGGATTTTAAAACAAAACATCCAAATATTGATCCGTCTGTATTTCTTGGAGATGCAGCCTTTGATACCATTGAAATTATAAATCTCTTTTTGAAGATTTCAACTTCAAAAAAGTATTTATTCCTTTAAAAGTAAAACTCTCAATGGATAACAGCAACTACACTTTCAACGAAAACGGAATACCCTGTTGTCCTCATAGACCCAGTGCAATAACTACACCTTTTACCTTGTTTGATAATTTTGTTTTGTACATTTTCTCCTCCCTTAATTATTTCTATAATTTTTATGTTTTATAACTTTTAATAATGTTGCAACCACACATATTCCATATACCAAAAACATTCTGTAATTATTCATATAGTGAATATATCCCTTTCGATATATAGAACCATCATCTCCAATATATATCTGGATTACATCTCCAACTTTATCTCTGCCCAGCCTGATAATTCCATCTTTCTCAACCACATCTTTATTTTCATCCATATAACTCACCGTGCAATAATAAAAGGTTTCTCTTGATGCAACTCTATGTTCATAACACTCTATAATTTTTCCTTCGTACTCCGTATATGTAGATGAATTCTGATAGAACTTAATCACATCTGAAAAACCAGTCACAAAAAGCACAAATACTGCCAATATAAGCAATATAAAAATATTGTATCCTATATTATTATTTCTTTTCATTTTTCTCCCATATCCTATTTAACTCAATATCTATCGTTTTATATATTTTTTCACCTATTACATATTTATGAATGGTTTTACCCCTTCCTTTTATTATTATCTTCCGTATAAAACCAAATACATACTCTTCTTCAACAGAATCAACATAATTAATGCCAAGTATCAAAAACAATATAAGAAAAAACAGGTGTTTTAAGGAAATACCATGCCCAGCTTCTTCCACATGAAAGAATGGGATGCTTCACGTCCAAACCGTCTTACACTTCCATATGGAAGGCGTGGATCCATAATCCAAAGAAACATCGTAAACCAAAATTCTAATGTTGGCATATCATCATATTTATGTAACAAATATCTTAAGATGCTTGCGATTATGGATAATATAATGAATGGAACTAAAGTTTGAATTGTAATTTCTCTGATTGCCCCTAGGTCCCTGTATTCTGTATATGCATCATATATAAAGCATATTGTCATAATATTGATTACAAGTCCTGTTGCTGCAATCATATATTTAAGCAAGCCACTGTTATCAGACATTTTCGTTGTTCTCTCCTAGAAAAATTACATCACTTCCAAAAACTACCACATCTCTCTGTGTAATTCGAAACAGCCTCTTTTCATCTGTATGTGCATGAATTAAAATTCCTGTTTCTTTTTCAATTACATCATCTACTTTCTTTAATACAATTGTAGATTTTCCTTCTAATGGCATCGTCACAAATGACTCATCAATCTTAGCAGTTTTCTGACCCTCCTCAGATAAAATATCTTTCATCTTATCTGCTGCTAATTCCTTATTTAACTGCATAGATCGACCTTTGTATTTCTTTCTTTGATGATTGTCTTCTTTGGCATTAATCTCATTTAGCTGCCTTACACTTTTACGAATTGCCCATCCAGTCTTAATCGATAATATTTTCCAGATATCAAATACAAAAAAGAACACAATAGACAATACAAAAAGTATAATAGTAGCCACAAGAAAAACTGTATATAATGTTTTATAGATCTCTAGTGTCATAATTCATCCCCTTTTATTACTCCTGCGCAGCATTTGTTGTAAGCTCCAACGCTGCTTCTGCATGTTCCAAGCTATTACTTAGCTTGTCGTATAATTCTTTCTCATAAGAATTGTTTGGATCATACGTCATCTGCTGTTTTATCATGGCAAGATTTTGACTCACATCATTCTTACTAACACCTGCATCAATAAAATGTTGTGCATTCTGATTAATCTGAGTTGCCATGAAATTATACATTACTAAAGCTGTTACCGTATTATCTTCTTCTGCAAGATTTGCTGTAATGATATTCGACAAGTCATTCCACAATGTCTTATAATCACCCTCATAATCTCCCTCTTTATTCAATACACCAAGATTCTGATAATACTGACATATGTTATATAATATCTGTGCTCTCCTTAATTTCTTATCTCCTAATATATTGCGAATATCATCTTCCGAGATATCATTAGTTTTATTTCCTATCGCAATATTCAGCCATTTCATAGCATTCTGTGTATCTTGTCCATTTTCTGAATAATAAAAATACATCATTCCAAGTTCGTATGCTAATTGTATGTACCCTTCCTTGTTTTTTTCCAGATCATTCAGATGAGAAGGAACAATCTGACGGATAATCTCACTTTCTTTGCTATCAAATACGCCATCTACCTGCATTGCTGTTACTGCATCCATATATGCCTCTTCGTTTGATGGATTTAATGCAATGGCATTCTTATAATACTTGTATTTCTCCTCCATATCCGATTCCATTGATGCATTATTCAGGTATTCCTCGTATTGATCAGCAGTCATATTATTCATTCCAAACCGACTTAACAAAGTACATATTCCCATCACAACTGTTAATACCACCGTCATAATAAATGTATACCACTTAATATTCTGGACTTTCTTGTATCCTTCTTCTTCTTCCTCATAATGCTCTAACGCATATAGAAGCTCTGCACATGACTGATAACGATCATCTGGATTCTTCTGCGTACATTTCAATATAATCTTTTCTAATCCGGATGAGAAAGACGGATCCCAATGCCGGATCGGATACATCTCATATGGTGGATCACACGGATTATGTCCTGTTACCAGATGATATATTGTCGCACCCAGACAATATATATCCGTTCTTGCATCTGTCTGACCATGTCCTCCAAACTGTTCCGGTGCTGCATATCCCTTTGTTCCCAGACAGGTTGTATCCTGTATATTATTCTCCTTGAACTCTCTTGCAATACCGAAATCAATTAACATAACAGTGCCATCCGGCTTCAACATAATATTAGAGGGCTTCATATCACGATATATAATGGCAGGTTGTCTTGTATGCAGATATTCCAACACATCACACAATTGCTTTGCCCACTCTATTACATCCTCGCAATCTAACCTCTTTTTCACTTTCAAGGCATCACTTAATGTATTACCCTCAATATAATCCATTACAATTAAGAAACAATCTTCTCGATCAATTACATCTATGATACTTGGCAGATTCGGATGATTTAATTTCTTTAGCAGGTTTGTCTCTACAATCTGACTTTGTTTGATAATTTCAAAATCCTGCACATCTTTCCGCACCTCTTTAATTGCCCATGACTTATTCGCACGTTCATTTAATGCAAGGTATACGACACTCATGCCACCTTGACCAATTTTACTTAATATCTTATATTTTCCATCTATAACGGAACCAATCTCTAACATATCTCCTCCTACCTAACCGATACCAGTGTAGCTGTTATATTATCCTGTTCTCCTCTGCTTTTCACCAAATCAATTAAATAGCGGAGATTCCCCTCTATCTGTTTCTCTCCACTCAGGAAATTAGGGTTCAGGCAATTCCACATCTCTTCATTGGATATTTCATGACGAAATCCATCCGAACATAATACAAAAGCGGAATCTACCCCATATTCACCACAATAAAAATCAGGCGTGACAGATTCCGAGACGCCAATGCACTGCAACAGCACATTCCGCTGCTTGCTATACATGGCTTCTTCTTCTGTCATTCTACCCATATCTATCTCCTGCTGAATAAACGACTGATCCCGCGTCAACTGGGAGACTCCATCCTTTATATAATAGATTCTGGAGTCCCCTATATTACAAATATAATATGCATCATTTACTAATAATAATGCTGTCAATGTTGTACCTAAATTAATATGGATCTGCTCTCCATACATACGAATTCTTTCATTTACTTCTAGAATTGTATCAAGCCAGCTGCTTTTCAATGATGCATATGTGAAGTCGGAATATAATAAACTCGGGAATATATTCTCAAACCATTCCTGCATTCCCAAAATTGCGGTTGTACTTGCCAATTCACCTTTATCTAATCCACCCATTCCATCACATACAACAGCAAATGCAATGTTACCCATCTCTGTTTCTGCCTTTAATACAAGTGATGCATCCTGATTCACCTGCTTTGTGTTACCAATATCCGAACATATTACAGATATATATTCCATAACTCCCCTCTTTTCTACTTCACTTCAAAAGTAAATTCTTCATCAGAAACACTAATACAATCACCACTCTTAATCTCAATCTTCTGATTCGGTGGTATTACTGCACCATTCACATACGTTCGATTTGTAGATCCCAAATCCATTGCATAATACCGGATTCCTTCTGTGATAATCTTCATATGGCACCGGCTAATTGTCGCATTATCTGTAATACAATAATTAACTCTTGATGGATCTAATCCTATAATAAATTCTTTTGCGTCTATATCTTTTCTCTCGCCAGTCTTTGTTCTAATCAGACAGGCATGAAGACTAGGTGACTGTGTCAACACCGTTGTACCCGCCATATTCGAATTAGCATTTACACGATTCAATGGTACTGTATCACAATTACAATTAGACATCTGTTCTACCTGTTCATTTGCTGCTGCAGCTTCTCCTGCTACATTATGATGACTCTGCTCTTGAATTACTCCAAATTCATTTTGTGGAATCACCCTGAACTGGCTCTGTTCTTTCTTCTTCTTGTTCAGATTGATCAACATAATAACCACTACAACAATTGCAATCACAACGATCACAGCCAGCACAATGCAAAAAATTAATATGCCACTGATACCTTTTTGCATAACTAATGCCTGCTTAGCATCTTGAATCAATGTCACCGATCTATCTACTTCCTCTTGTGTCACATTCTCATTATTCAATACATACTGTGCATCCTTTATTGCATCATATAGATATAAATAACTCACTTCTGTATAATCTTCACTATTTAGGGTAAGTGCCGAAGCAACTGCGCTCTGCAATATAGACTTATCGACAATTGGTGTTTCTTCAGTACCATCTGTTGGCTGTTCTTCTGATGATTCTTCTGAAGACACAGCCTCCGTAGATGGTACCACACTACCATCGGTATATGATGTTCCGGCTAGATATGGATCTTTTATCTGATCAATTGGCATAACAGAGAATTTACCGCTATTGACATCTTCTTTCTGGTATACGAGTAATCCTACTACCTGCCCTGTAGTATCACTTACTAATGCACCACCAGAATTACCGGAAGAGATAGTTCCATTGACTGTAATATTTTCACCTATCTCATCAACAATACCAGGAACAATATAAGCAGCAGAGGAATCAAATAACTGTGCACCTTCTTCACTGAAAGGATCTGTTGTCGGACATCCGATTGCTGTTACTCTGTCAGCAGCAACTAATGTACTACTACTTCCTAAAACAGCAGGCGTACGATCCGTAAGTTCTTCTAACGTCAACAATGCAAAATCTTTCTCCTGACTTTCCTGCGCAATTGATGCATTGATTAATACATCATCCTGCTTTACAATTGCAATCAAAATGGAATCTCTTGACAAATCCTTTTTCTTTGTCCTCTTCTTAGCCTTCTTCATATTGGCATTATTGATATGCACAACATGTCTATTTGTCAGAACTGTATTACTATTAATCACAATTCCGCTTCCTGACTGTAGAATTGATCTTTTTCCATCCTCAGAAGTATAATACATGACAACCTGAACAACACTCTGCTTATTGCTATCGTAATATTGTTCTGTTGCATGTACAACATTGTTATTATCAATAACTAAAATAAACAAAAAGATAGATAAAATGATTTTTAAAATATTGTTTTTCATTGTTTTCCTCGCTAGTTATATTTTACTAAAATTGGCTACGATTTACATTATAAATCAATTCTCTATCTTTTTCAATCCCATTTTTATTTATAGTTTAAATTGAAATTTCGCAAAATTATTTGTTTTATGGGGTTTTTGGCAATTTACAATAAATGTACAATCTAAATTTTGATTAAAGTTAAAACTTAAAACATATAGAAACTATAATGTAAATAGGACAGACGGAATTAAAACATATAAAAAATTATAGAATTAACCAGGTATATTCTAAATTTTCGTTTGAGATATATAAATAAAATCACACAAAAAAAAGAGCCAAAATCCTTATTTTAAGAATCTTGACTCTCTAGAAGAGGCGCCAACCAGATTTGAACTGGTGATAAAGGTGTTGCAGACCTCTGCCTTACCACTTGGCTATGGCGCCATAAACTCCCCGAGTAGGGCTCGAACCTACAACACCACGGTTAACAGCCGTGTGCTCTAC
>OLPV01001803.1_pt1 | contig 15196 bp, 11 predicted proteins | sample 1671961 | NCBI WGS metagenome assembly OLPV01 (sample SAMEA3136630, study PRJEB25190) | human gut metagenome | biome: human gut; feature: human-associated habitat; material: faeces | place: Austria | collected 2013
AGGTGCCCATCAGAGAACTGATAAAGGTTGACGACTACATAACCTACAACCGTTACACCGGCTCGCGCCTACTCTTTGCCGCCATCGCCTCCAACGACGACGGCCTTGTCAGCGTAACGCGCGAGAGCAAGACGGGCGGCCGTGTCATGGTGCGCCTCGACACCATCGGGCGCATCGCCGAGTGCCGACTGTCGAACCGCGGCGACCGACTGGTGAACGAGGGCATTGCCGAGTGTGCCTTGGGTTACGAAATTGCGCCCGCCTCAGTATTCGAGCAGGCCAAGACCATCCTCGACCGCGACGCACGCACCCTGGGATTCCCCATTGCCACCATGTCGCCCGACGTGAAAAATGCGCTACCCTTGCCTCCTACCTTTTAATAAGGTGTAGGCATTGATGCCTCTATCATACACTACAGGTGTTTATCGTTCAGCAAAAATGACCATAAATTAACCACGAATGATTCTATATTTCAGTCTTTATCCAAGAACACACGAGAGTGTTCGCTTGGACGCAAAAGGATTCTTTTGATGAATCGTTCATGGTTAATTTATGGTCTATTGTATGTTTCGCACAAAAACTTCGCAACCACGCGCCGCCGCGTCCCCACCAGAACCAGCCGCCGTCCATCTCGTGGAAAGGTCGCCAAAGAATCGGAACGCCATCTGACTGCAAGCGCTTGAGGTAGGGGACGGCGTGGTCAAGCCCATCCAGCAGACGGCGGTTCGCTTTTGCGCCGTCCACAAAAGCGGAAGCCCAGTCCAGTTCGCTTTCGCGGCATTCGGGGTAACCGGAGAAGAAATCCGCGCCCGTGTGCCAGCAGATGGTGGGAATGCCGCCGCGCGCCCACCAGTCCTTTGCGCGCTGCGTCACGCCCAGATAGTCGTTATCCATGAAATCCAGCCCTCGAATGGCAGGCTGACGACCGGTGACATCGGTCAGATAGCTGATTTCATGCTCAGTCGAGCGGCACCATTGGCTTTCCATCTGCCCGGTCAGGCACTTGCCGGAAAGCGATTGCAGGTATTCATAGACGCGCCGAGCGGCGGGCAGCGGATTTTCCGCGCAGAGGGGACGGAACATAATGCTTCTCCTTTGCTTTGCAGGAATCTGCTTGCAGTATAGCAGGAAATGCCCGCCTTTGCAACGGGTAGAAGGGAAAAAGGGAGGGGAAAAAGCATGGAAAATCAGGCGGCGGCAGTTGTCCAAGAAGAGGGTTTGTGCTATACTTATTATGGGTGTTTATTGGAATGCCCATGAACCAGCGGGCATCCCCGCTATGGGAGTTAATAAATGAAACTGAAAAAATTGGAGCTGTATGGCTTCAAATCCTTTGCCCAGCGGACGGAAATCGTCTTTGATGAGGGCATAACGGGCATCGTCGGGCCGAACGGGTCGGGCAAGAGCAACATCGGCGACGCGGTGCGCTGGGTGCTGGGCGAACAGAGCGCGAAAACCCTGCGCGGCGCGAGCATGTCCGACGTGATTTTCAACGGCACGCAGAAGCGCAAGCCGCTGTCGTACTGCGAAGTATCGCTGGTGTTTGACAACGATGACCATGCGCTGGCGATGGAAGCTGCCGAGGTTATGGTCACACGCCGCGTCTACCGCAACGGCGAATCCGAATACTACTTAAACCGCACCGCCTGCCGTTTGAAGGACGTGGTCGACCTCTTCCGCGATACGGGCATCGGCAAAGAGGGATACTCCATCATCGGACAGGGGCGCATTGACGAAATCCTCTCCCGCAAGAGCGAGGATCGCCGGCAGGTGTTCGAGGAAGCAGCGGGCATCGTCAAGTTCAAGGCGCGCAAGGAAGAAGCGGACAAGAAATTGCAGCGGACGCTGGAAAATCTGGAGCGCGTCGATGATATTCTGGATGAGCTGACGAAGCGCCTGAAGCCGCTGGAAGAGCAGAGCCGCAACGCCCGCGTGTATCTGGAACTGTCCACCGAACTGAAGGATTTGGACTTGAACCTCTTCCTGATTCGCTCCGACCGGGCGCGGGCGCGCTTGTCCGAACTGGAAAGCGAACTGCTGACCGTCCAGACGATTTTGGCGGACACGGAAAGCAACCTGACCGACAAGACCACCCGCCGCGACGAGACGCAGAACCGCATCGATCAGCTGGAAGAAGCCATCACGAAGGCGCGCACCGAACTGATGGAATGCGCCGAGCATGTGCACGAATCGCAGAAGAAACTCTCCGCCCTGCAAAGCCGCCGCGAGACGCGCAGCGAGAACCGCCAGCGCATCGTCCGCGAGCAGGAGGAAGCCCAGGAGCGGCTGGCGGAAATCGAGAAGGATCATGCACGGATTCAGGCGGACGTGGAGAAGCAGCACAGCCTGATTGCCGACGCGGAGCAAATCCTCCGGGCGACGCAGGAAGCCGCCGAAAAGGCGCAGGCGAAGGAAAAGGAAGCGGCCGCCGCGCTGGAAGCGCAGAAAGCCGCTGTCATTGACCAAATGAATCGCCTGTCCGATGTGCGCAACGACAAGACGCGCCTGAACACGATGCAGGCGCAGATGGAAACGCGCTTGACGGAAATTGAGGAATCCGGAGGGGCACTGCAGGAGCAGGAAGCTGCCCTGCGGGAAGCCTTGACTGCCGTCGAAAAGCAGCTGGAAACAGAAAATCAGCATCAGCAGCAGTGTCAGGAGAAGCTGGCGCAGGCGCGGCAAGCGTCGGATGAGGCGGATGCCGCGTATGCCAATTTGCGCGCGGATGTCGAAAAGCAATCCGCCGATATGCAGGCCGCGGCAAGCCGTCATAACGTCCTGAACGAAATGACGCGCGACATGGAAGGCTACAACATGGCGGTTCGCCGCGCGATGACCTACGCCAAGCAGCGCGGCTTGACGGGCGTCAAGGGCGTACTGGCGCAGCTGATGACCGTTCCGCAGGCGTACGAAACGGCGATTGACATGGCGCTGGGCGCGGCACAGCAGAACATCGTCACTGACACCGAAGAGACGGCGAAGGAGCTGATTAACTACCTGCGCCAGAATCGGCTGGGGCGCGCGACGTTCCTGCCGATGAGCGCCATCCGCGGCAAAACGCTCTATGGCAATGAACGCAATGCGTTGAAACTGCCGGGCTGCCTCGGCGTGGCGAGCGAACTGGTGCAGTGCGCGCCGGAATACCGCGGCATTGTGGAAAATCTACTGGGGCGCACGGTGATTGCCGACAACCTCGACCACGGCATTCCGATTATGCGCGCGGGCAATCACGCGTTCCGCTTGGTGACGCTGGAGGGCGACGTGATGCACTCCGGCGGCTCGATGACGGGCGGTTCGGCGCAGTCGAAGGTGTCCAACCTGCTCAGCCGCGAGCGTGAACTGAAGGAATTGACCGCGAAGCTGCAAACCGGGCGCGCGGAACTGGACAAGTGCCGTCAGGAACTGACGCAGCGTCAGCAGACGGCGCAGGAGAAGCGGCAGAAGGTCAGCGACGCGGTGAACGCATTGCATCAGCAGGAGATTGCCGTCGCCCGCGAACAGGCGCGCCGCGAAAGCGTATCCGCCGACCTGAACACCCATTTACAGCGGATGCAGGAGACCGAGCAGGCGCGCGTGCAGCTGCATCAGTCGCTGGAGGACATTCGCCAGCAGCTGGAGACCATTGAACATCAGCGCACGGGCGCGCAGGGCGACCAGAGTGCGATGGAGCAAAAGACCATTGAAATGCAGAATGCGCTGGTCAAGGCGCGCGCGGAAGCCAGCGCGGAAAACGACCGCCTGATGGTGCGCACGCTGCAATTGTCCGACCTGCGCCACGGCTTAAGCGACTTGGAGCGCGACGAAGCCCACGCGCAGCAGGATCAGGCGCAAATCCTCCGCGAACAGGAGCGCCGCGAACAGCTGCTGCACGAGATGGACGAACTGGACGCCATTGACGAGAACGACATGAAGCGCGAGGAAGCCGAATCCGCCCGCCGCCAGAAGGAACAGCTGCGGCAGGAGAGCGCCGCGCAGGCCATCGAGCAGCGACGTTCACAGGCGCAAAGTGACCTGCGCGACATCCTCAGCGACATGGAAAACCTGCACGAAGCCTACAACCGCGACAGCGAGAAGCTGCACAAGACCGAGCTGGCGAAGGCGCGCATCGAGGGCGACCAGAAGAATCTGCAAAACCGCATCTGGGACACCTACAAGCTGACCTACGCCGGGGCAGAGGAGTTCCGCCGCACGCCCTTCGACGAGAAGGAAAGCGACCGCCGCGCCGCCGAGCTGCAAGGGCAGATTCGCGCGCTGGGAACGGTCAACGTCGGAGCGGTGGAGGAATACGCCGAAACCAAGGCGCGCGTGGACGACCTGACCGCTCAGCAGCAGGACTTGAAGCGCGCGGAAATGGACTTGCGCGAACTCATCGAGCGGCTGCTGATTCAGATGCGTTCTACATTCGTCGAGAACTTCTCGAAGATGCAGGGGTACTTCGCCGAGACGTTCACGCGCCTGTTCGGCGGCGGTCACGCGGAACTGAAGCTGATGGATCCGGACGACCCGCTGAACTGCGGCATCGAGGTCAACGCCCAGCCGCCAGGAAAGAAATTGCAGCTCCTGTCGCTGCTTTCCGGCGGCGAACGCGCGCTGACGGCCATTGCGATTCTGTTCGCGATGCTGAAATTGAAGCCAACGCCGTTCTGCATTCTGGACGAGATTGAAGCCGCGCTGGATGACGCGAATATCGGGTATTACGCGGATTATTTGCAGGAATACTCGAAGGGAACGCAGTTTATCGTCGTGACGCACCGCAAGGGGACGATGGAGCGCTGCAACAGCCTGTTCGGGGTGGCGATGGAGGAACAGGGCGTGAGCCGGATGGTGTCGGTGTCGCTGCAGGACTATCAGGAGTAAGGGAAAACTGAAAGGGGTATCACGGCGGACAAATCCGCCTGATGAAAAAGGAGGTTTTTCGCATGAGTGAGAACGAAAACAATCAGTATCGACTGCTGTCGCCGTGGGCGTATGTGGGCTATGGACTCCTGTTCACGCTTCCGGTCATTGGCTGGATTCTCGCCATCGTCTTTGCGCTGAATGACGACAACCTGAACCGCCGCAACTTTGCGCGCGGTTACTGGTGCATGGTGCTGGTGGTGGTTATCCTGTCGATTGTCTGGATGGTGATGGGCGTGTCGATCATGGATGGGTTCAGCAGCTATCAGTATAACTACCGATATTGATGAGGGGCTTATCAGAAGCGAGGCTGCCTGCCGAGTGCGGGCAGTCTTTTTTGCTGCCCGGATGGCGCAAGCAGCGGAATCCTCTTGTGAAGTTTCACAACAAATTGGGATGCTTTTGTTAGGAATACCCAAATTATATTATTCAGAAAGAAAGTGCTTGAGTTTTTTTGAGGGGAAGGTAGAATGAAAGTAAGGAATCACAAGGGAAGGGAAATGACGTGGAAATTCAAAGAAAAGGGCTGAATCGGGCATTTATCGTGCTGGCGGTGGTGCTTCGGCTGCTGGGCTTGATTCACGGGGCTCTTCGGCGTTGACCGCTTCTACCTCGGCTACACGGCATTGGGCGTGTTGAAGCTGCTTACCGCGGGCGGCCTTGGCATTTGGGCGCTGATTGACCTCATCCGAATCGCTGTTGATTCAATCCGCCCGGCGGATGGTTCGCCGTGGGTGGAGGAAACGCGCGACGAGAACATCCGCAGCATCGCCGCGAATATGCAGGCCATCGCCGAAAAGCTGGAGAAGCTGCAAGCGCAGAGCGTTCCGGCAGAAGCACCCAAGCCGGAAGCGGACGGCGAAAATCAGGAGACACACAAGGTGTCGCTGAAAAAATAACTTTCTAATGGCAATAACCGCAGGGCTGTCAGGCGCAGGACGCTTGGCAGCCTTTCGCGTGGGGAAAAATCCGCTTGCAAACTGCGCGAAAAACCAGTACAATAGAATCGTATTCCTGAATATCAGCATGAACGAGGTGCTTTTGATGCCTTTGTGGAAACGAACGCTGGCGGCGCTCCTGCTGGCGGTGATGATGATACTGCCCTTCGCGTCGGCGGAGGACGCGGGGGAGGCCGTGCCGGATGACAGCGTGGAGTGGACGGAGGGCGCGGCGAACATCACGCGCGATTTAACCCTGAATGATGAGGGTGACGACGTGTCCGCCCTGCAAACCGCGCTGACGGATTTGTGCTATTACAGCGGCGACGTAACCGGGCGCTATGGCGAGGCGACCAAAACCGCGGTGGAGGACTTCCAGCGAGATTTTGCCCTTGCGGTGACGGGCGTGGCGGACAAAGCGACGCAGGAAGCCATCTATGCGGCGGATTATCGCCCGCTGCGGCTGGGATGCGTGGGCGAGGACGTGCGGCAGGCGCAGATTCGCCTGATGGCGCTGGGCTACTACACGGGCAAGATTTCCGGGCGCTATCTGCCCGCGACGCAGGAAGCCATCCGCCTGTTCCAGACGGCGAATGCCCTGCCGATTACGGGCGAAGCGGATGTGCAGACGCTGGAACGCCTGTTCAGCGGCGATGCCATCAGCCGGGATTCGTCCGCCGCGGCGACGCCCACCCCTTCGCCCACGCCCGGAATGCACCTCTCGGATGAAACCACCACCCCGACGCCCGCGCCGACGGTGGCGTTCGTCAAGAAACTGCAATACAACAAGTCCAAGGGCGAAGAAGTCAAGCTCGTGCAGACCCGCCTGACGGAACTGGGGTACTATTCCGGCAACATCAGCGGCAATTTTCTGGGGCATACGCGCAACGCGGTGAAGGCATTCCAGCAGCAGAACGCGCTGAGCGTGGATGGCATCGTGGGCGAAAACACATGGAACGCGCTGTTCAACGACCCGGATGTGCGTGCCGCGGCTGATGATCCGAAGCCTACGCCCGAACCGACGCCTGTGCCGTTTGCCATCACGGTGGACGTCAACAATCAGGTGACGACCGTCTACGGGCGCGACGAAAACGGCGATTACACCGTTGTTGTGCGGCAGATGCTCTGCTCCACCGGCACGCGCAAGAATCCGTCGGATATCGGCACATTCACACTCAACGGGCGTACGGCGCGCTGGTGCTACTTCCCGGAGTGGGGCAGCCACGCGCAGTACTGGACGCGCATCAACTCGTCCATTGCGTTCCATTCCGTTATTTACAACACGGTCAATACCATGGATTTATCGGTCAAGTCCTACAAGAACCTCGGCAAGCGCGCGTCGCACGGGTGCATTCGCTTGACCGTTGCGGATGCGAAGTGGATTTACAACAACTGCGGGGCAGGGACGGTCGTTACGATTCGCGCCGATATGCCCGCTGACCCGGAACTCCGCGCCGCGCTGAAGCTGCCCTCGCTGAACACGAAGAACATGCTGCCCTACGTCACGCCGCAGCCGACCGCCGAGCCGGATTACCGCGCCGGGGCGATGCCGCCGCAGCCCTTCCGGACGCTGAAAGTGAACAGCTCCGGCGAGGATGTGTACTGGATGCAGCGGAAGCTGACGGATCTTGGCTACTATTCGGGCAAGTGCTCTGGCACATTCCTGGCAGGCACGCAGAACGCGGTGAAGGCGTTCCAGAAGGCGAACAGTTTGTCTGCGACGGGGACGGCGGATGTCAAGACGCTGAATCTGCTGTATGCGGAGGAACTGTCGGCGACGCCCACGCCGGAGGTCACGGCGGATGACCGCACGCCGGAGCCGCTGCCGACGCCGGCGGCAGGGCAGTGAGATTCCCTGCGGGCGCGAAATCCTGCGCCGCGAATTTGAAAATAGTATAAAAATAGAACGCGCTCGTCAGCGGAAAGGCTGGCGGGCGCTCTTTTGATGCTGGAAGGGGAAAATTTGGGACGGGTAACTTCAAAGAAAAAGGCGCGTCAATGGAGGGACACGCCAAGACGAAAGTTCTTGTGAAGATGCACAACAATTCGACGTGATTTTGTTAGATATACCAGAAATATATAATTCTGCAAGAAAACACTTGACTTTTTTCGGGGGGGGTAAAATGAAAGAGGAGAATCAACGAAAGGGGAGAGGATATTCCATGCAGGCAATGGTTTGTGAATTGTGCGGCAGTACGAATATTGTCAAAAAAGACGACATGTTTCAATGTCAGCATTGTGGTGCAAAATACAGCGTTGAGGAAGCAAAAAAGCTGATTGGCAGCGTAAAAAGCGTTAATAATCAGACTGAAAAGTACCTTACGCTTGCGCGTCGTGCGAAAGAAGAAAACAATGCGGAAAATGCAGCAAAGTATTATGAGCTGGTACTTCTTGAAAATCCTATGAGTTGGGAAGCAGCCTTCTATACTGTTTATTTCAAAGCTATGGAATGCAGAATTATAGATATTGAAAGTGCAGTTTATTCTGTTGCGAATAACATCAGCGGCACAATTCGATTGATTCATGATACTGTTACGAGTGGTGAACAAGCAGAAGCGGTTACCGAGGTAATCACACGTTCGGCTGTTATTGTCAATAAGTTTGCTACTGCCGCTATGAACCTTTATAACTCGTTTTCGCAAGTTGATGGGGTCCGTAGTGAATGTAGTGATCACATTGTCGCGGCTGGTTCGATTTTGAACCAATTAGAAAAATGGACTTAAGAGCTATTTTACAGGCAATAAACAAAGCATCGTGGAAGTACAAAAGCTACAGCTTTCATACATTAGCAACTATGCAAAAATGTACAATAAAGAATATCGAAACGCAGAAATCAACAGACTTACAAATGAAATCCGGCAGCAGGATAGCTCATTTACACCGCCAGAGGTTGAAACGGGCGGCTGCTACGTCGCCACCGCCGTCTACGGTTCCTACGACTGCCCGCAGGTTTGGACGCTCCGTCGCTATCGTGACGATACGCTGGCAAAAACGTGGTACGGGCGTGCCTTTGTGCGCACCTACTACGCGGTCAGCCCGACGCTGGTCAAGTGGTTTGGCGAAACCGCGTGGTTCAAGAAGCTGTGGCGCGGCAAGCTCGACAACATGGTCAGGCGGCTGAATGCGGCAGGGTACGAGAATACGCCGTACCGTGACAAAAACTGGTGATTCTGTTTTGAAATAAACGCGCTCGTCAGCGGAAAGGCTGGCGGGCGCGTTTGCATTTGCGCACAATTGACGATGCTTGAAAATTGTGCTATAATCCCCGGCTTGGCGCGGAAATCGGCCGTTTTCTTGCTGTCGTGAACGCCGGGGGGGCTGGCTGTCATTTTGCGTATGGCTGACCGCAGTATTTGCAGCGTGGCGCGCTGCCGCGTCGGCCGCTGTTCTTCGCGCCGCAGCCGGGGCAGATCCACTGCACGAATGTGCCCTCCGGCGTGTACAGCGCAACCGTGCGCGTCGCAGCGTTAATCTGCAGGTTTTGCAGGTATCCCGTGCCGATGAGCGATCTGAGCTGCTCAAGGGCTTTGCTGGAGGAGAGAACCGTGCCCAGCTGGTCAAAGGTCAGGCTTTCTTCGGTCAGCGGGAGCAGCGCGCCTGCGATACGGCGCGCGCAGGCTCTGCGGTATGCATGGCGAAGAATGCGAAAGACAGGCGTTATGAGCGCAGCGAATAGGAAAATACCCATCACGCCGGACAGCGTTTTTCCCTGCGAAAACATCGTTATCGTCGCGGAGACGGTCGCCGCCGCAAAAATGGCACAGACCAGCACAACGGGAATATCCGTTTTTTTCTTGGCTACAGCCTTTGCGCTCAAGTATGGATTGGTGATGTTTGTCATTGCGCGTCTACCGCCGCCTGACAGGTTTCAAATGCCTCGTAGGGATCGCCGCCGCTTAGTACCGCCACGATGCCGTCGCCGTAATCTTCCATATAGCTGTGCGGCATGGCGAACAGGTAGAACAGCTCGTTCTCACCGGGGAGAACGTCCTCCACCAGGTTGCAGGAGCGGCAGGAGATATAGAATTCGTCTCCATCCAGATCGAGGCGGAACTGTGCATAGTAGATCTCGTTGTTGACCAGCGTGGTGAACACGGCCATCTTTTCAAAGACCTCCCGGGTTCCGTGAATCGGCGCGTCCACGGACACGGACAGCATATCATCGTAGATATAAACGGTTATAAAGGCGTATTCCATCGAGTTATCAACGGAAAAGGGCACGGTGAAGGTATAGTCGTCATATTCATAGGGGAATTCATTTTCTTCCAGAAAATTCTTCACCAGACTGGCCATTTGATCCTCTTTGCTCATCGGAACAGAATCAGCGAAGGCCACGGAAAACATCAGCAGTGCGGTCAACAGGAAAACGATTATTTTCTTCATGGGGGAAAATCCTCCTCTTTTTGTTTGATCAATGAAAAAGAAATGACGGTCGCTCGTTCCGCTTGGCACAGCGCAGTGCTTCATTCGGAAACGGCATTATTTTGCGGAGTCTTCCGGCGCAAAATGGATTAGCATAGAGCCGAAATAGTCCATATCGCAGCCTTTTTCCGTGGGCACGATGTACAGCGCCTGCGTGTAATAGTTGATGACAATGCCGTCGACCTCGCCCGCTTCCGTGGGCGCTTTGCCAAAGACCCATGTGAGACCGGGAATATCAGCGCCTGCTATGACCAATTTGACGGTGCCGTCCTCATGGAAGAGAAGGGAATACTCATAATTGCCCAGCTGCGCGGCGGTCATGTTGTAGCCGCTTACATCCGCGTCGGTCATGACGTACTTCTTTTCCAGCATAATCTCGGCGCAGGCGGCGGGTTCGGGCGTGACGGCGGGATTGAATTCCGCAGTTGGTTCGGCGGCCGCTTCGGGAGCATCGCCGGTACGCTCGTACCACAGCGTGAGGTCGCTCATTTCAAGGCTGAGCGTTCCATCCTCGCGCAGCGTGACGGCAGCCTCGCCGTTCAGGATGGAGATGAGCAGCGTGAAATTGTCCATGCGGCAGGACAGACCGTCCAGCGTCGTACCATGCAGGGTCAGGTCGCAGGTAGTGCCGTAAATAACCAGCGTATCCCCCACCATTTCGGCGGCTTCAGCGGGCAGCGTGATGCCGTCCGCTGTGACGCGCGCAAGCGTCCAGAAGCCCCTGAAATTGTCGATAATGGCGCTTTCGTTGATGCTCGGGACGGCCGCGCTTGAGGCTTCCGGCTTCTCGCGGCTGAACGCCATGGTCACGTCGTCCATGGAAACCGTGAGGAGCGCGTCCTGCAGCGTGAACGATATGCCGTCCGCCATGAGCACGCCGTCCTGCATGGCGCAATGGATGCTGTCCACGTCGCCGTTCGTATTCATTTCAGCCGCACCGTCCGCGCCGAGGGTGAAGGTCACATCCAGTCCCATGTCGGCCAGCGGATAGGGTGTGCCCCCTATCTCCATGCGCACGCCGTACCACACGCCCAGATATTCATCGGGAATGCCAGCGCTCTGCGCAACAGGTTCGGGAATGGGGGTGGGCTCAGGCGCAATTTCGGGTTCAGCCGCGTCTAACGTGCCGGGCTGCGCGGGCGCGGCGGTTTCCACGCTTGCATCCAGCTTCAGGGTGGGGAGCAGCGCGGGCAAATCGGGCAGCGCGGGCTGCGCGTGGGCGCATGGCTCGGTGATTACGGTAACTTCGCTTCGGTTTTCGCTCCAGCTCTGGCAATTCTGAGCGTGCCTGAGGTTTTCTTCACTCATGCCTTCGGGTACGCGCACGGTCAGCTTGGGCGCGACGTTCATCATCAGTCCCATGGGGGACGCGGTCAAATCGCAGCCGTCGAAGCAGATTTCGGCAAGGTTCGGGCAGTTGACGATGCAGTTTTCGCCGAAGTCCTTCATCTTGCTGGTGAAGTGCAGGCTGGTCAGGTTCTTGCATTCAGTAAACGCGCCGTATTCCACACGCTCCGCGTCGGCGACGAAGAAACTGAGGCCGGCAAAATTGAACGCCTGCTGGCCGATCCTTATGAGATGTTCGCCAAAGTACAGGTTGCCCAGCGGTCCTGCGCTGTCGAAGGCGTAGTTGTCGATTTCACGCACGCCGTTGACGAAGATTACGTTGTTCAGGCTACGGCAGAGCATAAACTGATTGCCGCCGGTGCTCTCCAGGGGCGCGTAGCAGACGAAGGTCTCCAGCTGCTGGCAGTAGGCGAGCATCATGCCCGGCAGCTCTTTGATTGTTTCGGGCAGCACCAGCGTGCGCAGGCGCACCCATTCGGTGCGGTCACTTGCCACGGAGGAATCTGTATAGTCATGGCACGCGTCAAAGGCGTTGTAGTTTTTGAAGCCTACCACGGTTACGCCGTTGATTTCGCGCGGCACGACCACATCCACGTCGGTTCCGATGTAGGCAGAGATCAGACCGGTATCCGGATCAAACTCAAAGTTCTCGGCGGGAGTTGGCTCGAAGGGCATCTTTACGAATTTGCTTACTTCGCCCTCGCGCAGCATGGGGTCGTACCACGGGCGCTGGAGCGTCTCGTTCCACGCGGCAAGCTGCTCATCGGTCGCGTCGGCGGGCAGACGCAGATCGGCGCTCGTGCCCTCGACGGCGGAAAGCGGGAAACTGCCGGCGGTGGGGATGACCATCTTCGTCAGCTTTGTGTTCGCGAAGGCTCTCTCGCCCACGGAAGCGGCCGCGTTCAGGCGCACGCGCTCCAGCGCGGAGCCTTCAAACGCACCTGCGCCAATGGCGGTCACGTTCTGTATTTCGGCACTTGTCAGCGCGGTGTTGGCAAACGCGCCCGCGCCGATGGCGGTCACGTTCTGCATTTCGGCACTTGTCAGCGCGGTATTGGCAAACGCGCTGTCGCCGATTTCGGTCACGCCCGCGCCCAGCGTGAGTACGGTCACGCCGCTGCCCTCGAACATATGCGCCGGGATTGCGCCGAATTCGATGGTCACGTCGCTCAACGCGGGCAGATTTGCAAACACGCCTGCGGGGATAATCGCCGGATCGCACTGAATCACCAGCTTTTTCAGCCCTGTCAGACCGTCGAGCGCGCCTTCGCCGATGGTGGTCAGCGAGTCGGGCAGGGTCAGGGCTTCCAGCTGCGTGCAGCCCGCGAACGCCCGCGCACCGATGGTGGTCACGGAGTCGAACAGATCCACGTTCCGGAGGGAACTGTTCATGAAGGCCTCCGCGCCGATGGTGGTGAATTCGTCGTTGTGGGCGACGGAGAAGTATTCGATGGTCTGGCTGCCCTTGAACACGCCGTCGCCCAGACCGACCACCGCCTCCTTTGAAACGGTGAGATGGGGGTGAATGCGCGTCTTTGTGCCGGTGTATTCGGTCAACACGCGGTTTTCGTACCGATACGCGCCCTTCTCAGGCGATTGGGCAGTCGGGTCCTGCGCGCGCCACACGCGGCAGGGAAGCCCCAGCGCGTCCACATACGCCTGCCACTGCTGCATCTCCTGACGCGTACCGTGTGCGTTCAGGTCGATGTCGTACAGATAATCGCAGCCCGCGAAGACGTCCTCGCCCAGCGTGGGCGCGGTCAGGCTTTCCAGAACGATGTACTGAATGTTGTAGTCGCCCTTGAAGGCGCGGGAGCCAATCGACTCAAGCGTCGAGGGCAGATAGAGATTGCCACCCATGTTGCTGCAGGCTTCAAACGCGCTTTCGCCGATGGTTTTAAGCCCCTCGGGCAGCGTCAGAAAGCCTTTGATGCCGGCAAAATAGAAGGCGTATGCGCCGATATGCTCCAGCCCCTCAGGCAGCTCCAGAATGCTGCTCTTGTAGGCGTTGTAAAACGCGCTGTCGCCGATGAACTTCAGCGTGGAGGGGAAGTGAACGCGGGCCAGCGTTTCGCAGTTATAAAACGCGCGATCGCCGATGGTTTCCAGTCCTTCAGGCAGTTCCAGCAGCGCCAGATAGGTGTGGTGCGCGAACGCCTCGGGACCGATGGCCTTTACCGGCGCGCCGCCGATGGTTTCGGGGATGGCCAGATAAGTGGCGTAGCCGTTGTAGGAGGTAATCGTGCCGGTGGAAGCGTCAAAATCGAACTCCGATTCCACATAGCCGTTGTTCTCCACAATCACGGCGTTTTTGCCGCTGGGCTGGACGCTTACTTCACTGCCGGCATTTTCAAACGCCGCTATATAGGCATCCAGCTGGTCGTCCGGGACGTAAGCCGTCGCGTCCTCGGGCAGAAGGCTGAAGCAGTCAATGTCGATTGCAGGGCATACACCCTCAAAGGTAATCTTACGCAGCGAGTCGCAGTATCTGAATGAAGTGTCGCCGATATAGCGCACGCCTGCGGGAATGGTAACTTCCGTCAGCGCCGTGCAGCTGAAGAAGTTCATGCGGTTGATGACCACAAGGCTCTGGGGCAGGGAAACGCGGGTCAGGTTGTCGCATGTGCTGATGGCGTTGCTTCGAAGCTCCAGCACGGTTTCGGGCAATGTCAGCGAGGTGATGGTTTCCCCGCGGAACACGCTGACGCCGATCACATCCACCGTGAAACCGTCCAATTCGCCGGGCACAACCACGTCGCCGCCCGCGCCGTTATAGCCGCGGAGTATGCCGTAGTTCGCGTCATAATTCCAGTCGGCAGCTTCGCCCGACGCTGTGACGCAGGTCACCAGCATCAGCAGGAAAAGAACCAGGCATAGCTTTCTTTTCATGAATTGATTCCTCCATTTCTTCATCAATCATAATATTAGAAGACAAACGTGTTAAATCCGTTTTCCTCCATCAGTCCCTCAAAAAATGTTTGATTGCCGAAGCCTTTTCGCAGCACCCCTTGGGATCGTCTTTTCATGGCGGTCGCTCCTTTCTCACAGCGCATCCAGCGCGGCAGTCAGATAGGCGTGGGTAACGGAAGCATAGAGGAAAGCATCAATCAATCGATCCTGCCGGACAATCATCACCCGGTGCGCCAATTCCGGATCGACGTTTTCATCACACAGCAGCACGAATTTGCAGTTCGGCATTACCTTGCGTACGCACGCGATCAGATTCAGTCGATTTTCCAGCGTGTAGGCGGGAAGACGGCTGACCTCCATCAGCAGGATATCCGCCTGCATGACCCGGCAGAGAGAGAAGGTATCGCTGGTTTTTCCGGGCAGAACCTGCTCCACGCGGAACTCTCCTGTTTCCGCAAGCGTCCGTGCGACGGCCTCTGATAAAAGCATGTTTTGCATACTGACAACGATGCTTCTCATAGAACTCCCCCCTTATACGTTAAGAATAGCAGAAATGAAAGTGCTGCACATCAACCAAATGGCTATTTTTCGCACCAAACAAAAAGATTCTTCACGGAATCTGGGGGGAAAGAGCAGCTTGGGGGCGCGTCTGCGGACGCGCAAAGTTACTGGCAGGGACGCTT
>OLPV01001806.1_pt1 | contig 15193 bp, 15 predicted proteins | sample 1671961 | NCBI WGS metagenome assembly OLPV01 (sample SAMEA3136630, study PRJEB25190) | human gut metagenome | biome: human gut; feature: human-associated habitat; material: faeces | place: Austria | collected 2013
TGCGCGCCCACTCCTCAGGGCTCGCATTGATGCAGCGGCGCACCGCGGAGAGGCACCCGCTCGACTGGAAGTACAAAAGATCGGCAAGCTCCCCCTCGCTTAGGTCGCAGATGCCCTGCATCGCGCGCAGATAGACGCCCTTTTGACTCTCGACCATCTTGTCAAGGACGACGCGCGTGAGGCTCTCGTCCAAAAAGATGCCCGCGTAGTGCTTGTTTTCGCGCACGAACTGGCAAAACGGCATATCACACCCAGAACATGCACCCGCCGTGCGTATCTCGCGCGACACGAGATGGCGGGCAAGCGAGCTCGATTGCGAGAAGGCGTCATCGAGCACCTCATCAAGCACCTCAGTCATGTTGCGGTAATGGCGGTAAAACGTGCCGCGGCCGATTCCCGCGCGCTCGCACAAGTCGGTCACCTTGATGTCGGCGAGCGAGCTCGATTTCTTCAGTTCCAGAAACGCCTCTTTGATGAGGCCCTTCGTGAAAAGAATGCGGCGATCGATCTTCGGCGCCGTCACAGGCTGCGCGCTAGCCCGAGACGGCGCGCCGGACTGCGTCCCCGAGCCGGCCTTCGCCCGCCCTTCTGTCATCTCCGGCATGGCGCTATTTCCCCGCCGACTCAGACGACGCCTTGCGGGTCGAGGGCTTCTTGGCCGCAGCCTTGCTCGTCGCTGTCTTCTTCGCGGCAGGCTTTTTTGCAGCGTTCTTTTTCCCCTTCGAGGCCGCCTTCTCCGCGTCGCCCTGCTCCTTACCCGGACAGTCGAAGTTCGGGCAGAGCTTCCACGGACCGCGAGCCGTCGTCACGATCACAAGCGGAGCCCCGCAATGCTCGCAGACCTCGTCGGTGGCCGTGAGCTTGCCGTACTGGGGCAGCGGATAGCCCACGCCGCACTCGTCGTGGTTCTCGCAACGGATGAAGCGCTTGAGCGTGCGGGGGTTCTTCTGCGCGATGAGCTTCGCCTGCTTGCCGGCGGCCTTGCACACCGGGCATTCGCCGACGACCACATCGGGCTCTTTGTTGGTCTCGCAGTTCGGGTCGATGCAGATGACGCGCGGCTTCGAACGGAAGGCCGTCACCTTCACCTGGGGCATCCCGCACGTGGGGCACAGCTCCTCCATCGACTCGATCTTGCCCTTCGGAAGCGGGTAGGTCACGTCGCAGTCGGGCCATCCGGCGCATCCGATGAACATGCCGCGCGTCTTCTGCGAGGCGCGAATCTGCAGGTCCTTACCACATTTGGGACACTTGCCCACATACGCGTCGGCAGCAACGGCGTCGGCGAGGGCGTCCTTGACCTCCTCGGAATGGGGCATGAGGTCGGCCAACTGCTCGGAGAGCAGGTTGCGGGAGTTCATGACCACATCGGCCTTGGTCTTCTGGCCTTCGGCGATGTTGTCCATCTCCGCTTCGAGTTCCGCCGTCATCTCCGAGTGGGTGATATGCGGCGCGAACTTGTCGAGCGCGTCGCACACCGCCATGCCGAGCTGCGAGGGCTCGATGGGGTCGTTCTGGATATACTTCACCGTGTAGAGGCGCTCGATGATGCTGTGGCGTGTGGACTTCGTGCCGAGCCCGAGCTTTTCCATCTCCTGGATGAGCTTGCCTTGGCTATAGCGGGCGGGCGGCTCGGTCTGCTTCTTCGTGCAGGTAGCGCCGTTGAAGGCAATCTGCTGGCCCTCGGCGAGCGCGGGCAGCTGCTCGTCTTTCTTCATGCCGTAGGGGTAGATGGCGCGATAGCCCTCGTGCACGAGGACGTCGCCCTTCGCGACGAAGTGCTCGCCTGAGATATCGAGCGTGACCTTGGTGCCCTCGACAACGGCGGCTTCGGAGAGCGTCGCCAAGAAGCGGCGGGCGATCAGGTTGTAGAGCTTGTATTCCGCAGGCGGCAAGTCGTCGGGCGTGACCATGGCCGTCGGGTAGATCGGCGGGTGGTCGGTCGTCTCCTTCTTGCCGCGGGTTGCCGTAAGCGGCCCCTTCGCGAGCAGTTCCTTGCAAAACGGCGCGTAAGCCGGGTTGCCGGAGATGGTCTTCACGACCTCCTCCAAGTCGAGCGAACTCGGGTACACCGTGTTATCGACGCGCGGATAGGAGATATAGCCGTCCATGTAGAGGCTCTCGGCGAGGCGCATCGTGCGTGCAGGGGAAAGGCCCTCCGCCGACGCCGCGGTCATGAGGTTTGTGGTGTTGAAGGGAACGGGCGGCTGCTGTTTGCGCGAGCGCTTCTCGATGGAGAGCACCTTCGCGCTTGTCGCCCCCTCGACGGCGGCCATGGCGGCCTTAGCCTGCGCCTCGTCCTTGAAGCGCGCCGTGGCATGGGGCGCCTCGAAAGCAAGCGCGCCCTCGCCCGATGTGGGGCCGGTCTTCTCGGCGGCGTCGAAAGCACCCTTGATCACCCAGTAGTCCTCGGGGACAAACGCCAGGCGCTCACGCTCGCGCGCCACGATGAGGGCAAGCGTCGGCGTCTGCACGCGGCCCGACGAGCGCACGTTGCCGTAGCCCGCAAACTTCACGAGGGTGAGATAGCGCGTGAGCACCGCGCCCCAAATAAGGTCGATATCCTGGCGCGATGCGCCGGCGGATGCCAGGTTGACGTCGAGCTCCACAAGGTTGGAGAACGCGTGGGTAATTTCCTCCTTCGTAAAGGCGGAATAGCGGGCGCGCGAGACGGGGGCGGTAGGGTTCACCTCCTGGATGCACGAGAGCGCATCGGAGCCGATGAGCTCGCCCTCGCGGTCGAAGTCCGTCGCGATTACGATGGAGTCCGCCTTCTTGGCGAGGTTCTTTAAGCTGCGGATGATTTCCTTTTCCTTAGGAAGCTTCTCGATTGGCGCGTAGACCAGGTACGGCAGCGCGTCCATCTTCCACCCTTTGAGCTCCACGCCGTCTTCGGTGAAGGGCTTTTTCTTCTTGAAGGGGGGCTTAGCCAAGCTTGCGGGCACGTCGGCGGGCACGGTCTCGCCCTCAACGGTCACGCCTTGCCAACCGCCGCGCTTCTTATATACCAGGTTGGGAGTGAAGTCGGGCTCCAAGATATGCCCGCGCAGACCGATGGTCACCCACTCCTCGCCGTCCACCTCAAACCGGTAGATCGGCGTCGAATACACCTTGTCGGCTTTCGGCTTGCTCGAACCCAAAAGGCTCGCGATCTTGGTTGCCGCGTCGTTTTTCTCCGTTACGACCAGTTTCACATGGTCCTCCTTGCCCCCAGAGCGCCTGCCGCGCGCCGGAAATCGTTCACACGATTACCCCGATTCGTCAGTTTTACGTGTGCGGGGATTCTCCTACCCTATCGCGCGCAGCGTCCAAACGTTGCGCATAACGCGCTTTAGCATACACGATTTGGAAGCACTGGGCCAAAAAAGGTTCACGAAACGGGGTTTTCATCTCGAGAACCTGAGAGACGAGCCTGGGGGTGTTCCTATCGCGAGGGCGGCGCGGAAGGCGGCGGCGCCCTGGGTCCTATGCCGTCTGTGCCGCCTGCTTCGCCTGTTCCACCTGCGCTGTCTGTTCCGCTTCGGCCTCCTCGCGGTCGAGCACGAGCTTCATGGCGGCGATGGCGCACTCAAGCATGCCGTCGTCGGGCTCGTTCGTGGTGAGGTACTGCATCTGCATGCCAGGCCAAAGCACCACCTTCACAAGCGGGTTGTCCGGATGCGAGCCCGCCCACCTGACCGTGATCTCATAGGACACGCCCGCGATCACCGGCATGAGCACGATGCGCGACAAGATGACAAGCGCAAGCTTCGGCGCACCATCGGGCACGCCCCATGCGGCGATGAGCGCGTTTAGGGGCACCACCGTGTACACGAAGATGGCGATAATCATGACCATGATGAGGAATGCGGTTCCGCAGCGCACGTGCAGGCGAGGGAAGCTGCGCGCGTTCTCGGGCGTGAGCGGCAAGCCGTGCTCGTAGCAGTGGATGGTCTTGTGCTCTGCGCCGTGGTAGCCGAACATGCGCTTGATCTCCGACATGCGCCCGATGAGCCAGATATAGAAGACGAACACGGCAACACGGAGCACGCCGTCGACGATGTTCCACAGAAGCGTGTTGCCGTCGTACTCGCCCACGATGAGGTTCGTGATGAAGGCGGGCGCCACGATGAAGAGCACGACGCCAAGCACGAGCCCGCAAACCATCGAGATGGCCATCTCCTTCTTGCCGAACTCGGACTCGGGCTCCTTCGCGCTTGGGATATTGTGAGCGTCCTTGCTATTTGCGACAGGCTCAGGGGCGTCGCCCTCGGCTTCTCCCACCACCTCAAGCGAGCTTTGCGCGCCGAGTGCGTCGATCACGGTATCGGGGCGTCCGAAGTCGTCCCTCCAGGAGAACTCAAACTCGGATTCCTGGCGCGTGGGCTGCTCGCAAGCGGCCTCGCACGCAGTTCCAGACACAGGCTTTTCTTCCGCCTTCTCTTCCCCCTCGTCCTCTTCCGCATAGGCGTGAAGGGTCGCAATCTCTAACGCCTTGAAGCCCAAGACGAGCGACTCAACCAGGGCACGACATCCGCGCACGAGCGGCCAGTACAGCCAGCCGTTCTTCTCCTTCCCGCTCGCCAGGTCGTGCTCTTCGGTGTACACGGCGCCGGAAGGCTCGCGCACGGCGACCGACCAGTTGTACTTGCCGCGCATCATGATGCCTTCAAGCAGTGCCTGCCCGCCGACGTGGGTCTTGCGCGCGCCGTCTTCCGAAAACGCGCGGGAGAGATCGCTTTTCTCGCGAGTCACTTGTCCGCTAGCTCCTTTTCACACGAGGATACGGGGTTTTGCAGCTCATCTTACCTTCAGGGCATGCGCCCGAAACGCAAGGGGCGCCCGCGTCGGCGAAGATGAACGGCGCCGTGGGACGGGCGAGCTCGAGCATGCGGTGCGCCATGTCGCGAATTTCCCACTGGGCGCGGTTGCAACAACGCAGCTTGAAGAAATGCAGCAGCTCGCGAACGTTCATGGTGATGACGATCTTGCTCTCCGCAGCGTTCGGCAAGAGATAGCGGGCGTCCTCAGCGGGCACGCCCGCGTCGAGCAGCTTCTCGTACGCGCTGACGGCGGCGGCGATGGCATCGTCGAAGAGAGCCTTCCGCTCGGGGTCGGAGGCGATGGTGTCGGGCGTGACCACGTCAACGCCGTCCTTGAACTTCACGTAACGCTGGCTTTGTTGGTTGAAGCTCGCGATGCGGTGACGCACAAGCTGATGGGTGAGCGCGCGGGAGACACCGTCGACGGCGAAGGTGTAGCTCGCGTGCTCGAGCGTGGAAAAATGCCCGCTCTCCATGATGGTCGTAAGCACGCTGCGAATGCGCTCCTCAGGCATCGTTTCCATAAGCTCAGCCGCGCCCACCGGCGCATAGCACAACCGCGCCGCAGTGGCGATTGCACGCTCGGGGTCGGGCGTATGGTACAAAAGCTCAACATGCATAGAGAGCTCCCCCTCTTCCTTAGTATTGTTCGCGGTTCTTCGTTTCCCGATGGCGGCAAGCCGCAGTTTTTAAGATTGCCTTCGCCCACCATCGGCCATTGTCCGCTAACATGATAGGCAAACGCGCGCATCGGGTCGCCCCCGATTCGCCCCAATGCGAAAAACTCCCCGAGAAAGGCAGCTTCCCATGACAGAGAGCTTCACTCCCCTGCTCACCACCACCGACTGGAACGCCGAATGGATGCAGCTGCAAAAAGCGCGGCGACACCGCGACAGCGCGGTCTACTGGAACGAGCGGGCGAAGACTTTCACGTCCAAAGACTACCCCAATCCCTACGTGAACTCGTTTCTTGAGCGCGCAGGAATCGCTCCCGAGGAAAGCGTGTTCGACATGGGCTGCGGGACGGGCGCTCTCGCCCTGCCGCTCGGGGAAGCGGGGCATGCTGTCACGGCCGCCGACTTCTCGGAAGGAATGCTTTCCATCCTTCGCGGGGAACTTGAGGCACGTGGGATCAAAAGCGTGCATTGCGAGCAGATGAGCTGGGAAGACGACTGGGAGGAACACGGCATCGCCCCGAAATCTCACGACGTGTGCACCGCATCGCGCTCGATTGCCGTCGACGATATGCGCGCCGCGCTCTTAAAGCTCACCATGGTCGCCCGTCGCCGCGTGTGCATCACGTTGCCGACAGGCGCCTCCCCGCGAACCGACGACCACGTGATCGAGGCACTCGGCCTCGCCTCCCGCGTCGGCCGCGACCACCTCTACGCCGTGAACATCCTCTCAAGCATGGGATTCGAGCCCGAGCTGACCTATATCAAAAGCTCCCGGCACGACACGTTCGAGACCTTCGACGACGCGCTGCGCAAGTACGACGACATGGTGCGCAAAGCGTGCGCCCTCCTACCAGAGACGCGCACGCAGATCGCGCTCTCGAAGCTCAAGCCCTGGCTCGAAACGCAAATCGTCGAGAACGAGGACGCCGGTAAGCCTGGAGAGAGAGGGATTCCGCAAGGAGCGCTGCGTCTTCGTGAGCCGAGAACCATTACCTGGGCTTTCATTGCCTGGAACGTCGATTAGACAGCTTGACGAGCACAGTTGTGCGCTCTGGGGGCATTGCCTATACTTGACGAGAGAAAGCCCCTATGCGGGGAACAACCGATACAAACAGCGAACGGGGAACTATGCGCATTTCAGCACGAAACGTCTTGAAGGGCACGATTACCGACGTCGAGATTGGTGCCGTGAGCGGAGTCGTCTCAATCAAGGTCGGCGAGACGGCCCTCACCTCTATTATCACCATGGAGGCCATTCACGATCTCGGCCTTAAGAAGGGCATGCCGGCATATGCCGTCATAAAGGCAAGCCATGTCATGTTCGCGCGCGGAGATGAGCCCCTCAACAACCTGTCGGCCCGAAATCAGCTCGTCGGCACCGTGACCACGGTTCGCCCGGGAAAGACAGACGGGCGCGTGTCCCTCACGCTCGCAGACGGCAACATCATCACCGGCTCGGTCTTCAACGACATGATCGGGGAGCTCGGCCTGGAAGTTGGCAACAAAGCAGTCGCCATCGTGAAGTCCACCGACCTCATGATCGGCGTCAACTAACGCTCCTGGCCATGCCCTGTAGCCAGCGGCAGGTTCCGGCACCGCGGTCTGCCCTTTTGCGGTTCGGCACTTGCGGCTTGCTTCCGGCTCTCCCGCGCGGCGATGGCCTGCCGAGACTTATCTTTCGGCAAAAGAAAAAGCCCGAACAGCTCAGCTGTTCGGGCTTGCTTTTTCCCAGGGGAAAAGCTATTCGGCTGCGGGAGCCTCGACCTCGAGAGCGGCCTCAGCCTCGGCGTCGGCAGCAGCCTCTTCGGCAGAGCCTTCAGCCTCGGCGGTAGCAGCAGCCTCGGCAGCGCGGGCAGCTTCCTCTTCAGCCTTCTTGGCGTACTCTTCAGCACGCTTGGCCTTCTCGGCAGCCTTCTTCTCGCGCTCGGCCTTCTTGGCAGCCTCTGCCTCGGCGACGGCGGCAGCGCGCTTGGCCTTCTTGGCAGCCTCGCGCTCGGCAACCATGTCCTTCGCGGAGCCGAACTTGTCGGCAAAGCGCTGGACGCGTCCGCCGGTGTCGATGAACTTCTGCTGGCCCGTGAAGAACGGGTGGCAGGCGTTGCAGATGTCAACGCGCAGCTCGGACTTGGTGGAGCGGGTCGTGAACGTGTTGCCGCAGGTGCACTTGACGGTGCACTCGACGTAATCCGGATGGATTCCTTGCTTCATGTTGGTTCTCCTTTACCATGCCTTGGTTTCCGACCAAGGCGAGACAAGCTTTTTTATGATACCACAGCGCATTGACATTGCAATAAGAAACGGGCGGCGAATCCCATCGATTCACCGCCCGTACAGAAGTCAAACGCCCGTCTCGACCACACAGCTGCAACGTCGAGAGAAAAATGCGGCGGCGCAAAGGGCGAGGCGCACCCAAGACGCTCCCGACAGCGGGCCTAGACCTCGGCGACCCACAGACCGTGCAGGTTGCAGTACTCGTAAACCTTGATCGCACGATCGCCCTCGGCGATAGCAAAGTCGGCTTCCGGCTTGTCGGCACTCGTCAGCTCTGCGATCTGATAGCCCTTCTCGGCGACCAGGCAGGCGAACGCGATGAGGTGCTCGTCAGTCATCGGGTGGGCCACGCTGCCGACCTCAACGTGAACGGCATTGCCCGAAACGCTCACGACGGGAACGTGCTTCTCAACCGCCGCATCAGTGGAATTCGCGACCAGCTCGCTCATCTTCTCGCCGCAGCAGGAAAGTGGGACCTTCTTGTCGAAGGGCTTCACGGCAACGTTGCCGCAGTGGTTGCATTTATAGAACGTGACGTCCATAACGTATCCCTTTCTCGTCTGCGCCCCGCGCGTCCCCATCCGGGAAGCGCGTGGCTACTGCGAACAAGGCTCCTCTCGTGTCATGGCCTTGCTCTGCTGCATATGTTACTCGCTTTGTTTCAATTCTGGAAGTCCTTGTTGAGACTTCTTCGCAATAAGTGCATAAAGCAGCACGCCAATGCCGACCGCGATGAGCGGAGTCGAGAGCACCTGCCCCATCGTGAGCCAACCGCCCCACAGGTATCCAAGCTGCACGTCAGGCTCGCGCACGAACTCGATGGCGAAGCGGAAGCACCCATACATGATGAGGAACACGCCAAGGAAGGTCCCCTGGGCACGCGGAGGACGCTTGCGCGAAAGCGCGAACAGCACAAGGAAGATGACGATGCCCTCAAGCACTGCCTCATAAAGCTGAGAGGGATGGCGGGGCATCATTCCCGCCTGTCCCCCGAACACGACACCCCACGCGGCATCGGTCGGCGCGCCCCACAGCTCGCCGTTCACGAAGTTGGCGCAGCGACCGAAGAAAAGTCCGATAGGCGCCCCGATGCAGCCGAGGTCGGCCAGTGTGAGGTATGGAATGTGCGTGAAATGCGAGGCGACGATTCCCGAGAGCAGCGCGCCGATGAGCCCGCCGTGAAAGCTCATGCCTCCCTTCGAGAGTGCGAAGATATCGGCAGGGTGCTGCAGGTAGTAGCCGTCTCCGTAGAACAGGACGTACCCTAAACGCCCGCCCACGATGACGCCCACGACGACGCACAGCATGATGGTGATGAGCGCATCCGAGTCGACGCGCACCCGCCAGCGCTTCGCCGTGCTCATGAGCACGAGAGCGGCACAGATAAATCCGAGCACGTATGCGATACCGTACCAGCGCACAGAAAAAGGCCCGACCGAGAACGCGATCGGGTCGAGGCTTTGATAGATTTCGTTGAGCAAGGAGCTAGTCCCTTCCCATTCCAGCGCCCACTTCGATGGCGGCGAAGCGAACTTCCTCGCGCAGGGCCAAAGGAATCGTCTGGACCGACGAGACGGACGCGCCGCATCGGGGGCATGTGACCGTGAACATCGCGACATCGCTGCGAAGGACCATCATGGAGTCGTAGCGGCATACGTCCAGGTCGCTTTGTCCGCACGTGGGACAGCTCAGCGTTCGAACCACAGCTCTCGCCTCCTCATCGCAGTCGGTCGTGTTTGCTTCATTGTAGCAGTGTTTGGGCGCAAGGCGTCCTACAGGATGAATCGATTGCGCGCGCCGAGCTTGTGCTCCTGGCGCGGACACTCCTCAATGCTCGGGCCGTGCGTCAGGAAGAACGTGCAGAAATGGCACACTTCCTTCACCGCCGCGTCGTAGCCCAAATCGGGATTGAGCAGCAGCTCGAAATCGTCGCAGACCTCGTGTGTCGGACGATGGCATGCAGCGTAATGGCAGTCGGCAGGGCACGGCTCGCCCGGCGTGTTGTGAGGGCAGCGCTCCTGCATCTCGTCGTCGCAGCCCCGCATCTCCCAGCAATGAGACACCTTCTCCTCCTTCACCGGCATCGCCGTCCCGGCAACCGCGCGACAGGACGCGCGACCTCTGCCCTGAACAGCTTGCCCGAAATAAAGAGAAGGACGGGATATTCCCGCCCTTCTCGCGTCTCACAAGTAGTCGACTAGTATCCCTCGTGGTACGGCACGACGCGTTCGACGCCCGGCACGCGTTCCTTCAAGATGCGCTCGACGCCGTTGGCAAGCGTCATCTCCGACATCGGGCAGCCCTTGCAAGCGCCCTGAAGCTCAACCGTGACGATGCCGTCTTCGCTGACGTCGATCAGCTTCACGTCGCCGCCGTCCGCCTGAAGGCTCGGTCGGATAAGCTCCAAAACCGCGGCCACATCGGTCTTCTCAACCATCGTTGCTCCTTCTCGAGTACTGGATGTTTCTCTTGATTCGCTATAGTACCACAAGCCGCCGTCCCAACGTCGCGCGCACGCGAGGCGCAAGGTCGGTGCAACTTGTCACTACTGAATCGGCTGCCAATCCTTACCGATCACCACAAGGACGTTCGCGTCGAAAGAATAGTAGTCGCCGCCGTTGACGACGCGTCCACCGTCGATCGTCTTCACGATGGTGTTCGCCGCCGCCTTGTACGCCTCGTCGCGGTAAATCACGAGCGTCTCGTTGTAGATACCGGCATCGGTGACGTTGCCGATGGTCCCAATGGTGAATCCCGCGTTGCCGAGGATCTCGCCCATCTTCGCCCCGACGCCGGTGATGCCGCCGCCGTTGCGGATCTCAACCTTGATGCCAGTGGGATCGCTCACCGTCTCCGCCTCTTCGACAGCGTTCGGGTCGGCTCCGGCATCAACGCTTTCCATAACCGTCTTCCATTGAGAATCGGAAGCCTTGAACAGCGCCGTTCCGTCCTGTTCGCTTTCGCTTCCCGGCACATATGCCGCGTACACCGTCGCCTCGCCTAAGGGGCGAAACGCGTTCGCCAAATCGATCACCTGCGAAGACGACAGATCGGTCCGCACGTTGCCCGCAATTCCGTCGAGTTCGGTGGCGAAGTCGAGCCCGCCCGCCTCGAGCAGACGCAGCGCCATCGCATAGGCGAAGGATGTGCGCACCGAGGCTTGCGTCTCGGATGACTTCGCGTAATTGCTTGCGCGAAGAGCGACGAGCGAGCTTTCGGCATCGAGGACCTGCTCCCCCGCCTCAAGGTAGATGCTGCCCGCATACGGGTCGTCGACGGATTCGGGAAGCGTCATGCCGATGCCGCCCACCAAATCGACGAGCGAGCGGATGCCCTCCTCGTTCGTCTTCACGAGATGGGATATGCCCACTCCCGCAAAGGATGAGACAGCCTTCACGAGCGCCTCGTCACCGCCTATCCCATAGGCGTCGTAGAGCGGATGGGTTTTGCCGTCCGAGAGGCTTACGGCAAGGTTGCCGGGGATGGAGACGAGCGTGAGCGTCCGCGTGGACTCATCCACGCGTGCAAGGATGTAGGTCTCGCTCGACACATTGGAGCCTCCCTTAGGGGAGCCGAGGTTCGCCGCGGCGAGAACGTAGTAGGGCGACCCTTCCTTGGCGGCGGTAAGCGCGCTGCTCGCATTCGAATGCTCAAGTGACAGCTTCGAGTTCGATGCGTTGAAAAAGACAGTGACACCGACGCCAACCGCAACCGCGATGATGACGATCACCGAGATGACACCTACAGCGGCGCGTCGCATCCCGCTTTTGCGCTGGGCGCTCTGGATATAGCCACGCTTGCTCACGCGACGGGAATAGGCGCGATAGTTCTCGCCCGATGCGGTCTGGGGGGTCACATGATCGACGATGCCGCGCGCGGCACGACGCTTCTTGCGATCGCTTGAGAACCCGACCGACGAGGCGTTCATCCCGCGAGAATGGCGCGGAGTGCCGCCCTTCGCCACATGCGTGCCGATAGTGTGGGACGTCATTTTGCGGGAGGTATGTTTCGATTGCGAGGCACTAAAGCCCTTCTTCTTGCCGAACATCGCGATGGGCGCCTAGATGCTCTCGTCGACGTTGAGTCGGGACACGTCTGCGCCAAGCCCGCGCAGCTTGCCGACGTAGTCCTCATACCCTCGATCGATGTGGTAGATATGGCTGACGCGCGTCTCGCCCTCGGCGACGATGCCGGCGAGCACAAGAGCGGCTCCCGCGCGAAGGTCAGTCGCTTTCACAGGCGCACCCTGCAGAAGCTCGACCCCGCGGACGAGCGCATGATGATCCTCGATGGTGATGTCGGCACCCATGCGCGAGAGCTCGGCGGCGAACATGAAACGGTTCTCGAAAACGTTCTCCGTGATGACCGAAGGCCCTTCGGCGAGCGACGCCAAGAGCATGAACTGTGCCTGCAGGTCGGTCGGGAACCCAGGATGCGGAAGCGTTTGGATGTCGACCGCGCGAAGGGATTCGGTGCGCGAGACGGTAATGAAATCTTTGCCGGTGATGATTTCGCACCCCATGGCCTCGAGCTTCATGAGCGCCATGCGCAGAAACGATGGATCAATCCCCCTGACCGTGACCGGACCGCCGGTAAGCGCGCCTCCGACAAGGAACGTTCCCGCCTCGATGCGGTCGCCCACGACGGTATGCTCGCACGGCCCCAGATCGTCAAGGGAGACGCCGTGCACCTCGATGGTGGAGCTGCCTGCACCATCGATATGGGCGCCCATACTCGAGAGCATGTTCGCCAAGTCGACAATCTCGGGCTCGCGCGCCGCGTTCTCGATGAACGTCGTCCCGTTCGCCACCACGGCCGCCATGAGCGTGTTCTCCGTTGCGCCGACGCTCGGGAACTCGAGCATCACGTGGGCGCCATGCAGGCCGTTCGGCGTCGTCGCGTGAAGGACACCGTGGGCGTTGTCGAAGTGGACGCCTAACGCCTCGAGCCCGACGAGGTGCATGTCAATCTTGCGCGCGCCGATTTGGCAGCCGCCCGGCATAGCAACACGGGCTTCACCGAAGCGCCCGATGAGCGGCCCGAGGACGGAAATGCTCGCGCGCATCTTCGAGACGAGTTTGTAAGGAGCCTCGTATTTATCGACGGTGGACGTGTCGACGGACAGCGAATGGTCGGCGCCGCGTTCGACATCGGCACCGAGATGAGCAAGGACTTCGGACATGATCTCGATATCGGAAATGCGCGGCACGTTGTGGAGCACCGTCTTGCCCCGTCCGAGAATTGCTGCGGCGATAAGTTTCAACGCCGAGTTCTTCGCTCCGGATACGCGGACTTCCCCCTCGAGCACCCCGTTGCCCGAAACGATGATTTCCTCTTCCATGAAAGGACACCTTCTATCACGATGCACGGAAAGGCGGCCCCGGGGGCCGAGCCGTGCAATATCAACATTCCAGTCCATCCATTATAAAAAGCGAAGGCCCGCACAGAGCGAGCCTTCACAAGTAAAGCGTTTGGTTGCAGCGCAGGGGCGAAAACCCACCGATACGCCGGGAAAAAGCGAGTCGTCTATTCGCCGAGCATGAAGCGCTTGAAGCCGGTCACCTTGATGGTGCCGCCGAGCTTCTTGGCGACCTCGTTGACGTAGTCGGTGACGTTCTGGTCCGGGTTCTTGACGAAAGCCTGCTCGGTGAGGCAGCTCTCCTTGTAGAACTTCTCGAGACGGCCAGTGGCGATCTTCTCCTGGATGTTCTCGGGCTTGCCGGACTCGGCAGCCTGAGCCTTGTAGATCTCCATCTCGTGCGCGACGACCTCGGCAGGGACGGACTCACGGGTTGCGGAAACCGGGGAAGCGGCAGCAACCTGCATAGCGACGTCGCGGCCACAGTGCTGGAACTCGTCGGAAGCGGGGTCGATGCCCTCGACATCGAACGTCACGAGGACGCCGATCTTGCCGCCACCATGAATGTAGGAGGCGACGCCGCCAGCCTCGACGACAGCAGCGCGAGCGAGGTTCATGTTCTCGCCGAGCGTGTGGATGGCATCGGTGAGCACGTCCTCGACGGTCTCGCCCTCGGCGTCGACAGCCTTCAGAGCCTCAACGTCCTCGACGTTGGCAGCCATGGCGGCACGGGCGATCTTCTCAGCGTAGCCCTTGAACTTCTCGTTCATGCCGACGAAGTCGGTCTCGCAGTTGAGCTCGACGACAGCGCCCTTGGTCGCGTCGTCGGAAACGATGGCCATAACGGTGCCCTCGTTGGTGGCACGGCCGACCTTCTTGGCAGCAGCGGCCAGACCACGGGTACGAAGAACGTCAACGGCCTTGTCCATATCGCCATCGGCCTCGACGAGCGCCTTCTTGCACTCCATCATGCCGGCGTCGGTCATTTCGCGGAGCTCTTTGACCATTGCAGCGGTAATTGCAGCCACGGATGTTCCTTTCTCTCAAGTGAAAGATGAATGAAAACACCGCGCGCCCTCTATCGAGCGCGCGGCTGGAGCTAAATGTTCGTGCTATTCAGCAGCAGGAGCTTCCTCAGCGGGAGCAGCCTCGGCAGGAGCAGCCTCTGGCTTTGGCTTGCGTACAGGGAAATTAACTTTTACCAAAGCGCCTGTAGGACATTCGTCGACGCACTTGGTACACATGCGGCACTTGTTGAAGTCGATGTAAGCCACATTGTTTTCAACTGTGATAGCATCGAAGTTGCAAACCTTCTGGCACTTACCGCAACCGATACAAGCTACGGCACAAGCCTTCTTGGCAACAGCGCCCTTGTCCTTGTTGACACACTGAACATAAACGTGGCGACCCTTAGGTCCCTTTTTGCGTAGCTCAATGATGTGGCGAGGACAAGCCTTGGCACATGCACCACAAGCGGTACACTTCTCTTCGTCGACTACAGGTAGGCCTGTCTCTTCGTCCATGGTGATGGCACCAAACTGGCAAGCAGCAACACAGTCGCCACATCCGAGGCAACCGAATCCGCAACCAGTTTCGCCAGCACAGGTAGCATTGACAGCCTGGCAAGAATGCAAGCCATCATACTCTACGATGCGTGGACGATGCTCGCATGTACCGTTGCAACGAACAACAGCCACCATAGGGTCGGTGTTGGCAACAGCCATGCCGAGCAAGTCGGCAACTTGGCCCATAACATCGGCTCCACCAACAGGACACATAAGTCCGTCGATGCTACCGAGGTCGGCACCCTTAACTAAAGCGTCGGCCATACCTGCACAACCGGCAAAGCCACAGCCTCCACAGTTGGCACCAGGCAATAGTTCTACTACCTGTCCGATACGTGGATCTTCCTGAACAGCAAACTTCTTGGAAACGGCATACAGCACAATGGCTGAGATGAGTGCTATCGCTCCCAACACGATTACTGCAATCAAAATGAAATTCATAATTTATTAACTTGTTTTAGTTCATTATTTTAGTATTTTGTTTGCGTTATCTCTACCGACAACGACTTCCCTATCCTA
>OLPV01001812.1_pt1 | contig 15166 bp, 17 predicted proteins | sample 1671961 | NCBI WGS metagenome assembly OLPV01 (sample SAMEA3136630, study PRJEB25190) | human gut metagenome | biome: human gut; feature: human-associated habitat; material: faeces | place: Austria | collected 2013
AGATCTTCACCAACCCCAGCCACCCCTATACCATCGGTCTGATGGCCTCCAAGCCGGTTGTCGGCAAAAAGGTCGATCGCCTCTACTCCATCCCCGGCAAGGTGCCCAACCCGGTCAACATGCCGGACTACTGCTACTTCAAGGACCGCTGCGAGCTGCAGCTGCCCTGCTGCGGCGGCGAGTACCCCTGCGAGATCAGCCTGTCCCCGACACACAAGGTCAGCTGCTATCGCTATTATGAAGAAAACAGAAAGGCGGGTGAGTGACGCATGGCAAAAGAAAAAATGCTGCCCGAGAACGATTACACCCCCGTCACCTACGACCCTCAGTATATTCTGATGGTCAATCACCTCAAGAAGTATTTCCCCATCAAGGGCGGCCTGCTGTCCCAGACTGTGGGGCATGTCAAGGCCGTTGACGGCGTCACCTTCAACCTGCGCCGCGGCTGCACGATGGGTCTGGTCGGCGAGTCCGGCTGCGGCAAGTCCACGACCGGACGCACCATCCTGCGTCTGGGCGGCGATAAGACGGGCGGACAGGTGCTTTTCAACGGCAAGGAGGTCTACGACATGACCCCCGCCGAGATGCGCACCCTGCGCACCAAGATGCAGATCATCTTTCAGGATCCGTTCTCCAGCCTGTCGCCGCGTCTGCCGGTTGGCGAGATCATCGGCGAGGCTGTGCGTGAGCACAATCTCGTCCCGAAGGCGGAATTCAACGATTATATTGATCAGGTCATGGACGACTGCGGTCTGCAGCCCTACCACAAGACCCGCTACCCGCATGAGTTCTCCGGCGGCCAGCGCCAGCGTATCTGCATCGCCCGTGCCCTTGCCCTGAACCCGGAGTTCGTGGTCTGTGACGAGCCGGTCTCCGCACTGGATGTTTCGATTCAGGCCCAGATCATCAACCTGCTGAAAAGCCTGCAGGAGAAGCGCAATCTGACCTACCTGTTCATCTCCCATGACCTGAGCGTTGTCGAGCATATCTCCGACACGGTCGGTGTCATGTACTTGGGCAATCTGGTCGAGTACGGCGAGACCGACGATATCTTTGCCCACCCGCTGCACCCCTACACCAAGGCGCTGTTCTCGGCCATCCCCATTCCGGACCCGACCATACGCCGCGAGCGTATTGTGCTGCAGGGCTCCATTCCGTCCCCGGCCAACCCGCCGTCCGGCTGCAAGTTCCATACCCGCTGCCCCTATGCCACCGAGCGCTGCAAGACCGAGGCACCCAAGCAGCGTGAGGCTGAGCCGGGCCATTATGTGGTCTGCCACCTGTACGACAAATGAAAAAGCATGAACCCTTTGAGGACGATGGGCATACCATCGCCGATATGAACGGCATCGGCCCTGCGCCGATGCTGCGCCCCCACCGCCGAAAGGCGGGCCAGCCCCCGGTGCCGTCCAATGACCGCCCGTGGGAGCAGGAGCCGGAATGGACCGCCAAGGAAAAGCTCTGGGCGGTTCTGGGCGTGCTGAAAGCCACCCTGCTCATCGCCGGAGTCTATCTGGCCGGGCTGGGTGTGCTGCTGGCCGCTTTGTTCCTGCTGTGGAGATGAATACAAAATAAAAAGGCATGTACGATTGGATCGGTCGTACATGCCTTTTTTGTGGTCAGAAAACAAAAACCGGTTGAAACCTAGTGGCTTCAACCGGTCTTGGTGCGCCTGCAGGAACTCGAATCCTGGACCCTCTGATTAAAAGTCAGATGCTCTACCAACTGAGCTACAGGCACATCTATTATGCTGTGTGAATCACAGCTTTAATATTATAACAGTCGCGCTGCAAATTGTCAATATGGTTGGCAAAAGATTTTGCCGGAATTTGCCCGTTGTGGATTTACAATAATAATGTCACATCTGACACCCCTGTATCACACTTTTGAAAGGTAGGTTTTCTATGGAATTCGGTATTGTAGGTATCAAGTCGTTGATTGGGCAGAGGTCTAAGAAGTCCGGCAAAGAGCTGAATGCGTACATCCTGCATCTGGTGCGGGACAATCCCCGCGATGAAGGTTTGCAAGGCCATGAAGTCCGCCAGCAGTTCGTTGACGCCAATCTCATGGCCGAGGACATCAAGAAGCTGGGCGGTTACTCCATGCTGGTGGGCGCTCGCATTGATTTGAGCTATGACGAGGGCGGTTTTGTGGATTCTATCCGTGTTCTGCCCAACGTTCCCGCCAACAAGTGAAAGGCACCCCGCAAGATAACACGTTTGTAGCTGTGGAAGGATGTGGGTTGGTTTGGCTACAAAAGTTAAAACGCTGCGTCTGCCGGAGGACGTCTGTCAGACGGTGGAATCATTCCCCGGTGAGAACTTCACCGAAAAATTCGTTGCTGCGGCCCGGCTGCTGGGCCGTGACCGGGAAAGGCTGATTAAGGAAAACGCCATTCTCGAGGAAAAGCGCAAACAGCAGTATGTAAAGCTGTGCGACATGGACAAACTGCTGCGCAAGCGCGACAACATCCAGCGCGGGCTGGAGGAAATTGGTTGGAGGATGTCCGATGTGGTCCATACTTGCAGGACCGTGAGCGAAGCTGTAAACGAATGGACCGCACAGGACACTTCAAATAAAGACGCTTAGGACTATGGTTGGAAAGGAGGTCTGTTGCTATGATTCCTGTTGTAGCTATGGCGGGTGATGCTGCTGGTACTGCTACCGCTGCTTCTTTGGTTACTACTGTGACCGATATGGCCGGTACTATGCTGACCACGATTGCGGATAACCCGATGCTCGGTGTGTTTATCGGTGTGCCTATTGCGGGCGCAGTCATTGGTCTGGTCGGTAAGCTGATGCGCCGTCATTGATCTCTTTTCCCTATAAGCAAGGCGTCCCGCCCTTCCCTTCACCTCAGGGCAGGGCGGGACGCTTCTTTTATATGTCGGGGTCTCCCGGTTGGAGCTTGTCAAGATGTTCAGCGGGTTCGACTCCCGCCCCCGGCACCATGTAATACAGATACAGCTTGCTGCGCGTTCTGATCGGCGTCGGCCAGGCGCGCGGGCTGTATGACAGATAGAAAAAGCCGCCATCACTGGCGGCGGGGGTCAATCTTCACGGTGCTGCACTAGATAGTTTATTCCGCGCTTTATGTACGGCCAGAAGAACCACAAGAGATAGGCTATAATTGTAATTCGGATTGCCCAGTAACAAACAAGACATATCGTACTGCCAATTCCAAACGGTAGAAACAGCAACGAGCCAAAGCCAACAACCGCAAGTATGGCAATTATTGCGATAGGTTTCCAGATGCTCTTCATTTTGCTCACCTCTAACATCATTATACAGGGGATTACAACCATGTACAAGCGCATAATATGCTTTTTTCTTGTGGTAGTGCTAACAATATCAATGTTTTCCTTTGCTGCATCCGCTGAAGACCATCAGCATACCTTTGGTGAAGTCGAAAATACCATTGATCTGTCTGGTGCCACAATGCCGAACGGTGATAGTTTACCACTTGGACTATCAATTACTAAATCTCCCTGCTCTACCCCGGGTGTTGACTGCGATCAAGTTAGATACTCATGGGATTTCTTTGGCCGTAAGGGTTCTTTTGTAGATGACAAAAATTTGCCGGTTGCTCAGGTTATTCTTCATTGGTATAAATGGAACGAAGAATTTTATGGTAAAAACGTCGGATTCGATAAACTGGACACCACCAACGGCGGCTCGAACATCCCCGCCGCAGGCGGCCGCAACCCCAAAGGCTACGGGGACGAAGGCAAGGCAAACATAACTGCTTCTGGTGTTGGCGTTGTTTGGGCCGAGCCGTTTGGTATTGCGCAAGACATAAGTAACAAATTTTCTACAACTCCTCCTGCAAGTGCTGTTACAGGCGCTACCCAAAGTGGAACCAGTTGGCTTTTTTCTTCATACATATCAGTTGTTTATATATTTACTGCGCCTGTAACCGGCCTTTATTATGTTGGTTCTTCTGAAAGCCCCTACGATTTAGGTTCTATCTCATCATTTGCTAATAACAGATGGGATAGAGATGATCTTATTTGGCGTTCAACTAAATTTTATGATTACTCAGGGACTTTTGAGAAGGGACAACAGATTTATTTTCTAAAGGGATTTATTCCTTCTAGTTTGGGCTATGGACGCGCTTATAAATACTACTTAAACAAAATTCCAATTAGCGTTGAACCTCTCGGCGATTCCAGCATAACCAGCACAAACAACATCACCATCAACAACAACACATGGAACGGCAATATCTACACCGACAACTCCACCAACGTAACTTACATCTATCCGGAATACGCAACAATCAACGAGAAAAACGAAACTGTCACCAATATCAGCACTACCCCTATCATCTACAACAACGAGACCAAACAATACTACACCTACGACCAGACCACGAAGAATTACTATTACATAACCTACAATTCAGATCCCGCACCTTCGCCCAGTCCCACAACGGCCCCGACAGACAAACCGGGCAGCAGTATCTCCACACCCGAGACCGGCAAGCCGGGCGGCAGCTCCGCCTCCTCGTGGTGGGACAAGCTACTTAGTAAAATCGGCGACGCCATCATAGACGGCCTGCTGGGCGCTGTCAGTGCTGTGCTCAAGCTCATATTCAAGCTGCTCAGTACAATTTTAAGCTGGATCATCTGGGCAGTCTCCCGCGTGTTCGATTTGCTGCCCTTCCTTCCGCCCGGGTTAGGCGGCTTACTGGTGGGCGGTGTGGTCGTCTGCTTCGTTATCGGCATTATCAAATTTATTCGGGGGTGACAATATGCGTAATACACTTTTGCTGCAGCTGCCAGGCGTCCGGAAGCTCCGTCTGTATTACATAGCCGTGCTGATGCTGCTTTGTCTGCTCATCGGCACGGCTTGCCCGGCCTACGCCGATGAAACCGCAGATTCTTCACCCAGCAGCACAAGCGACACCACCGACGACGATTTATCTCTCGGCGGCGACATCACGGACGCCTACGACAAATACGCGGGCGGTGTGGATTCCGGGCTGGACGACATCAAAGAACAATATGACGGCGTAGTCAACGACTCCGTCCTTGGCTTCGTGGGCGCGTGTACCGCGTGGATTCCTGCCGACGTTTGGGTAGTTGTCGGGCTTTCCGTTGGTTCGCTGGTCGTGCTGGGCATTGTATCGTGGCTAAAGGGGTAAGCGTATGGAACAATTCACCGCTATCTTTACCGCTGTGCTGGGGCTGTTCCAACATAAATTCACACTGTACGGCTTCACAATCAGTTACTGGGACGTGCTGGTCTGGTGCCTGATTGCCGGTATCGTCATTTCGTTTATAAAGGGGCTGCTGATTGGAGATGAATAAACTAAACAAATATCTAGCGTGGTTGTTCGCACTTGACTTTATCATCATCGTTCTGTCACTCGGAAAAATCGTCTATGCGGAGGAATACGAAGATGCACCTGTTGAAGCGCCCCCTGCGGCGGTTGAGCCTACACCTGCGGAGGAAGCTCCGGCGCCTGCTGCGGAGGATGCTGCGCGTGTACCTGTTGAGTTCGATGCCGACGCACTGGCCGAAGCTCTGACGCAGGCAATGGCAACGCCGACACCTGACCCGGATGCCACACCCACACCCGAGCCGACGCCGCAGATCATTGTGATACAGGCCACGCCGGAGACAGCTCCGACGCCCGAACCGACCACGGCCCCCACGATCTGGGACAAGCCCTTTAACGACTACAGCCCCACCGAGGGCCTGCTGCTGGTTATCTTTGTGGCGCTGTGCTTTACGGCGCTGCTCATCTGGTTGAGGTGAAAACATGGTAGAACAATTCAATCAACTGCTGGCTTTCTTCGGCATCACCGGCACGCCGCAGAACTTCGCAGAGCTGGTGCCGTGGCTCGTTACGGTTCTGGCTTGCATGGCCATCTTCTGGGGCGTGCTGAAGCTCATGTTCGGGATCATGCGGCAGATGAACCGCTGGAGGTAATATGTGGGGCTTGATTCTGACTGTCGGCGCGGTCATTGTGCTGGCGCTGTTCCCCGCGGTGCGGTGCGCCGTATTCCATCCGCTGCATGTGCTGTACTACGGCGCACTGGACACGTTCAACTACATCCGCCGCAAGCAATACAATCTGTGCCATACCGGCGATCTCGACATCTACTGTGGATACTTCGGCAGCGGCAAAACGCTGTCGCTGGTGCATAAGGTCACGGGCCTGTATGAGCACTACGACGGCAAACCCGTCTGGTGCCCGCGCCGGAAAAAGTTCGTCACGCAGCGTGTGCTGATTCTCTCTAACGTGGCACTCTCCGTGCCGTATGAACCGCTGCGCAGTCTGGCGCAGGTCGTGGCCGCGTCTAAGGTCAATCAGGACTACGACGACGAGCACGACACGCTGACCATTACCATTGCGTGCGTGGATGAACTGGGTGTGCAGCTGAATAGCCGCAGTTTCCGGGACAACATTGACCCGACGTTTCTGTCAACGCTGCTGTGCTGCCGCCACTACTACATAAGTCTGTACGGATCGGCGCAGCGGTTTGGCCATGTGGACAAACTGATGCGGGATGTCACGCTGAATGTCATCCAGTGCCGCAAGTTCTGGCGGTTGCAGTGTAATTCGTGGTACGACGCCTGGGAACTGGAAAACGTGACCAATCCCGAGCTCGTCCGCCCGCTCCGCCGCGGCTGCTGGTTCGTGCGCAATAAGGACTACAACGCCTACAACACGCTGGCCGTGGTGGACACCCTGCAGAAGCGCTATGACGAGAAGGACATGATGACCGAGGCCGAGATACTGGCCGCCCGTGCCCCTGCTGCTCCGACACCCGACGCGGTAACGAACCGAAGCCGGAAGGGGCGGAAGATACAGCGGAAATAGGTGGCGCTGCGGCGTGAAGGCTTTAGCCTACGCCGCAGCACCACCGCCGCCGTAATACACTTCCGTGTGTGCTACCGCGTGCCGGCACGCTGATCAGAGCTTCTCCCTGTATTACAAAGAGGTGATTTGTATGACCTTAAACGAATTTCAAAAGTTGCTCGCCCCTCACACGCTGGTTTCCCTGTGGGCCGGGCCTTCCCTCATGCTGTGGGGCGGCGAAATAGAAGCGTGCGACTTTACGCGCTACGGTAACCGGGAAATTACCACCATAAACCTGTACAACCGCGACTATTACCGCGGCTTTCTGGTATATCTGCGGCCTCGCGGGTAGTTCGGCCCACCCAATTTATAAAAGTGGGCCGGATTGGCGGGTATGGGGCGCCTAGCCCCATATTGGCAGCGCCTGCGCGGCGCTTACCTTTCCACGCCCGCAGCTGAAATCGCGCAAAGGCAAGAGCAGGGCCTTTCGGCAGCAGAAAACCTTTCTCTCTATTGGCCCCAGCGCCAAACCACCCACCTTCCCCCAGCAGCAACGTATAACGGCGCAAGAGTGCGAGAGCTTTTCCCCGCGTCAGTTCTCCCGGCTGCTGCTCTCTGCCGGAGTGCGTGCAGCTTCTCCTCGGCGAAGTCCCAGGCCCCGACCTGGGACATATAAAAAGATTCCTTAATCGTAAGTCCGGCCCCGCCCGGACGAATTGCGCATCTTTTGACCCTGTTAGGCGCAAGCGCCGCAGGCACCACTTTTGCAGTCGTCAGTGCAGGGTGTGCAGGAGGTGCGCAGTGGCAGGGCCGGGGTCAGGGCCTTGCGGTCAGTAGGTTCTGGCCCCGGCACTGTCACGGAGCTGCTCCGGAACACCCGGAACGGACGCAGACAACTCTTTCCCGGGCCGCTGCTCTGCCCGTTTCCCGCAACAATAAGCCAAAAGACGAGGCCCCGCGCCTCGCCAAAACCCCCGTACTGTAGCACGGGGGTACAACTCCACACAAACTTAGCCGAAAACTGCCGTTTTCTGTTTTAGCAACGCAATTTTTGAGAGGTGCAAAAATGCCGCAGAGTGAAAACAAGAAAGCAGGCCCCCACGGTGCAACAAGAATCCTTGTTGACTACTTCTGTTTCACAGTCTCCATCAGCGAGTTCCAAGAGCACGACGAGACCGAGGAAAAAGCCGTGTACCTGCCTCAACGTATCGAAAAGAAGTTCTACCTGTCCGGGCTGGAATTCCAAGACCGGCGCGGAATGTACGGTTATGCCTACGCCCGCTGGTATGATGGTATCGTCTACGCCTACGGCAGCAGCGACACAATCTATATACAGATGTCCGGCACCGGCTGCCGCACGTGGGAAACCACACATCCGGGCCTGACGTGGGAAAAGTGGATACGCTACTTGCAATCTACCTACGCTTCGCTGCACATAAGCCGCTTGGATATTGCCTGCGATACCTTCGGCAAGTTGAAGCTGAAAACCGTACAAGCCTACACCCGCGACGGGCGGTATATCTCCCGCTGGAAAACGTTCCTGATACAGGAAGGTTCCGCCGAAATGGCGGTCATCTGGGGCAGCAGTAAATCGGATTTCCGGCTGCGCATCTACGACAAGACGCTGGAACGCGAGGCCAAGGGCAGCGTGGACGCCGATCAAATTCCGAAAGACTGGGTGCGCTGCGAGTTCCAGCTGCGCAACGATGCCGCCGCGTCCTTCATCCGCAGCTGGCAATCAAACGGCAGCATCGGGCTTACCTTCATGGGGATTATGAAAAATCAGCTTCTATACGTTTCCCAGTACGACGGCAAGAACCGTGACCGTGCAACGGTTACGCCATGGTGGGCGCGGTTGCTGGGGGACGCCGAGCAGATCCGCATGGCCTACGACGCGGGAAAGGATTACAACTTCGACAGTCTGAAACGGTACATATTCCATCAGGCGGGCAGCAGTATAAAAGCGTACCTTGCCATTATGGACGGCGACTTCGGCCCGCTGCTGCAAGGCGTGCGCATGGCGGCACTGAATGACCGGCAGACCGAGTTGATACGCTCGGCACAGGAACAGCGCCGGGAATGGCAGCAACGACAAATAGAATACAATAAGATGTGATAAGGGTTGGTTTTTGGAATGGGTGGACAGCATCTTACGTGGGAAAACCGTATAGCGATTGAATCGCTATTGAAGGCTAAGGTCAGCGCGTCGCAGATCGCGGCGGTGGTCGGGTGCAGCAAGCGCACCGTCTACCGCGAGATACAGCGCGGCCAGTGTGAGCAGCTGAACGGTACGACCTACGAAATGTATACCATCTACTCCGCTCAGAAAGCGCAAAACCGCGCCGACCAGATGAACGACCTGCACAAGGGCCGCCCGGTCAAGCTCTGCCCGGAGCTGGCCGCACATCTGGAAGATTACATAGGCACACAGCATTACAGTCCTGCCGCCGCTGTGCGGGAGATTCTGCTGCAAGGTCTGGCGCTACCGCAGATTTCCGCTAACACGGTGTACCGCTATATCTACCGAGGGTATCTGCGTCTGTGCGGTTTGGATTTGCCTGTCGGGCGGTACAACGTGAAGCAAAAGCAGGGAGAACAGCGCCCGGCAAAAGCCCACCGGAATGACCGCAGCATCGACGAACGCCCGCCCGAGGTCGAGACCCGCGAGGATGTCGGCTTCTGGGAGATGGACACCGTCGTCGGCACCAGCGCCGGGCCGAGCCGCTGCCTGTTGGTGCTTACGGAGCGCAAGACCCGCTTCGAGATCGTCCGCGTACTGGAAAGCAAGACGGCCCGCGAGGTGCTGCGCGTCCTGCGGGAGCTTCGGCAGGAGTTCGGCGAGGACTTCCGCAAACTGTTCAAGACTATAACCTGCGACAATGGCTGCGAGTTTGCCGCCGCCAAGGAGATGGAGCAGTTTGCCCCGATCTACTACTGCCACCCCTACAGCAGCTGGGAGCGCGGCACGAACGAGAACCAGAACAAGCTCATTCGCCGCTTCTGCAAAAAAGGAAAAAGCATGGCCTGCGTCACCGCAGACCATGCCGAGTATATAACCCTGTGGATGAACAACTACCCCCGCCGTCTCCTCGGCTGGCGTCGCCCCGCCGACCTCATGGCCGCCGAGTGCGCCGCAATGGGTATAAAATTAGCCGTTTAGATTTGTGACATTACTATTGACATTTTGCCCGGAATTTGCCCGTCTTTGCCGCAAGCCACTTGCCAAACACGCCGCGGCGCGGTATAATACTTATTTAGAAAACTATAACCGTAAAGGGGACTGGAAATATGGAAACTTTGGGCAGCCTGCGCCGCACCAACTACTGCGGTGAAGTCAGCCTTGCAATGGCTGGTCAGGAAATGACGGTCTGCGGCTCGATCGCCCGCGCCCGCGACAAGGGCGGCATTATCTTTGCCGACCTGCGCGATACCACCGGTATCTTGCAGCTGGTGTTCGATGAGGATACGCCGAAGGATGTTTTCGCCAAGGCCGAGAGTCTGAAAAGCGAGTATGTTGTCATCTGCCGCGGCAAGCTGCGTGAGCGCGCCGCCAAGACCGATAAGATCGCCACCGGCGATGTGGAGTTGTATGTTGCTGAACTGCGCATCCTGAGCGAGGCCCAGACCACCCCGTTTGAGCTGCGCGATGAGATCAACGTCAATGACGATCTGCGCCTGCGCTACCGCTACCTTGACCTGCGCCGTCCGTCCATGCATGAGCCGATCGTGCTGCGCAGCAAAATCATGCAGATCATCCGCAACTATTTCTGCGAGAACCACTTCACCGAGATCGAGACTCCGACCCTCATCAAGTCCACGCCCGAGGGCGCGCGCGACTATCTGGTGCCCAGCCGCGTGCAGCCGGGCCACTTCTATGCACTGCCCCAGAGCCCGCAGCTCTACAAGCAGATTTTGATGCTGTCCGGCTTTGACCGCTACTTCCAGCTGGCCCACTGCTACCGCGACGAGGATCTGCGCGCCGACCGCCAGCCCGAGTTCACCCAGGTGGACGAGGAGATGAGCTTTGTCTCCGAGGACGACATCATGACCCTGAACGAGGGCCTCATCAAGCGCCTGTGGAAGGAAATGCTGAACGTTGACGTTGAGACCCCGTTCTACCGTATGCCGTGGGACGAGGCCATGGGCCGCTTCGGCTCCGACAAGCCCGACACCCGCTTCGGGCTGGAGATTCAGGATGTGACCGAGGTGTTCAGGGGCACTGAGTTCAAGCCCTTCGCCGCTGTGCTGGAGGCCGGCGGCAGCATCCGCGCCATCAACGCCAAGGGCATGGCCGACAAGCTGAGCCGCAAGAACATCGACAAGCTGGGCGAGGTCGCCAAGACCTACGGTGCCAAGGGTCTGGCCTACAGCCGCCTGACCGCAGAGGGCACCTCCTCCAGCTTTGAAAAGTTCCTGACAGATACCGAGAAGGCTGCTCTTTATGCCGCGCTGAATGTCGAAACCGGCGATGTGCTGCTGCTGGTCAGCGACACCGACTGGGTCAAGGCCTGCACCGCGCTGGGTCAGGTCCGTCTGGACATCGCCCGCAAGCACGGCCTGATCGACCCCGACAAGTTCAACTTCCTGTGGGTGGTGGACTTCCCGCTGTTTGAGTACAGCGAGCAGGAGGGCCGCTGGATGGCGATGCACCACCCGTTCACCCTGCCCAAGGCCGAGGATCTCGACAAGGTCGAGAACGACCCCGGTGCCTGCCACGCCGTAGCCTACGACATCGTGTTGAACGGTGTCGAGATGGGCGGCGGCTCGATGCGTATCAACGACCCCGCTTTGCAGGATCGTATGTTCCGCGCCCTCGGCTTTACCGAGGAGAAGGCGCGCGAGAGCTTTGGCTTCCTGATGGACGCCTACAAGTTCGGCGCACCCCCGCACGGCGGTATGGCCTACGGTCTGGACCGTATGGTCATGCTGATGCTCAAGAAGGACTCCATCCGCGACGTCATCGCCTTCCCGAAGGTGCAGAATGCCGGCGAGCCGATGAGCGGCGCCCCCGATGTCGTCGATGAGCAGCAGCTCAAGGATCTGAGCATCGCGCTGACGCTGAAGGACTAAGGCTTTCCCACTATTATGCAGCCACCGCAAGGCAGCCGGAGCGGTCAAGACCGCTCCCTACAAACTGCCGTATACGGATGCTTTGTAGGGAGGGGTCTTGACCCCTCCGTGAGTTGAAGGACTAAGTCAGAAGTAATTGCGCTGTAGGGGCCGGACATGTCCGGCCCGCAGCCTGCCCGTCAGATGTTTCTTGCGGGCAGGTGCAGGGCGAGGCATGCCTCGCCCCTACCGCACACCAAGACAAAAACCTGCCCAACCGCATACACGCGGCTGGGCAGGTTTTTGTGGTTTCTGTCAATATTTCGGCTTCGGCTCGTCGCTCGGCTTCACCGGGTACTCGGCGGGCGGGGGCGTCTGTGCGGGTTTGGGCAGCTTCTCCTTCTTGGGCCGCTTTTTCCAGACCTTGCGCAGGATGAACACCACGACCACTGCGATCAGCACCACCGGCCACAGGTAGACCAGCGCAATGACCAGCCCCTGCACGAACCCAACGAAGGCGTCCCAGCCGCCGCCGAACGCATCGGCAATGCGCTCGGTGAAGGTCACGCCGGTCGGGGTCAGGGTGACGACCTCCTGCAGATAGATGTCTACGGTCGAGTAGCTGACCTGCTGGTCCATGTTGCGCAGCTGGCGGGTGTAGTTCTCCAACTGGTACTGCACATCGGAAAGCTGGCTCTCGATTTCCAGCAGGTCGGCGGTCGTCTCGGCCTGGTCTGCCAGCTCATTCAGGCGGGTGCGCTGGGCCTCCAGCGCGGTAAGCCGAGCCTGTACATCAATGTAGCTGCTTGTGATGTTCTGGGCGCTCTCGCTGACATTGCGCACGCTGCCTGCCTCGCCAACGGCGGCCAGAAACGCGCGGTAGTTGTCCACCGGCACCCGCACGGTGTAGTCGGCGCTGCGGTCGTGATCCTTTTCGGTGCCGTAAACGCTGACGGACTCCATCCATGCATTGTTGGCCTCGACCGCAGCCATCAGGGTTTCGCGGGCAGCGTCAAAGTCGGTGGATTCCATCGACAGGCTGGCGTTATAGATGATTTTCTGCGCGGTCTCATCAGTCGCAGCCTCGGCGGCGTTGGCGGGCATCAGGCTGCTGTCCGCCCCGCCTGCGGCGCTGTCGTAATTGTAGCTTTCCTGCGCGGCGGCCTCGGTGGTGTAGTAACCGCCGTCTTTGCTGCTGATGCTGCCGCAGCCCGCCAGCAGTGCGGCAGCGGCCAGCGCAGCGGTGATACGGGTGATGCGATTTTTCATGTGGATGCTCCTTTCCTTTGTAAAGGCTTCCCCCAAGGGGGAAGCTGTCCGCGAAGCGGACTGATGAGGGGGGCAAGTTTGCCTTGCCGCCTTTTTACGGCTCGGTGTCGGGAACGCCGCCCCTCATCCGGCCTTCGGCCACCTTCCCCCTCGGGGGGAAGGCATTTCCCTTTTCACCAATATAACACGGAAAATGCGCGTTGTGTGTTACAAACCAAATACAAAAAAGTGGGATGTGCCGCAATTTTAGCACATCCCACAAATTTTTGGCTGATTATTCGGCTTTCTGCCCAAGCAGCTTGACATCCTCGTTGTCGGCAAAGGCAACGGCGTTGAAACCGGCAGCCTCCAGCGTGCCGAACTGCTTGCCCAGCTTTTTGGCCTGAGGCAGTACGGTCACATCATAGTCGGCGCGCAGCTGCTCTGCCTTGGCCAGCACGGCGGCAAAGTCGGCGTCCTTGAGGTAGAGCAGCGCCATCTTCGGCTTTGCGCCGGGGATCTGGTAGCCCTGCTCCAGCAGAATGCCGCAGACGCGCTCAAAGCCGATGGAGAAGCCCACGGCCGGGACCTGCTGGCCGATGAACTTGCCCACCATGTTGTCGTAGCGGCCGCCGCCTGCCACAGCACCGCTGAACTGCGGGCAGGTGACCTCAAACACCATGCCGGTGTAGTAGCCCTGACCGCGCACGAGGCTGGGGGCGTAGGCGATGGCGTAACGTCCGCCGGCCACACGTTCACTGGCGGCAATGACATACCGCAGGTCGGCGGTCAGTGCCTCGTCATCGACACGGGCGGCCACAGCGTCCAGACTGAAATCACCGGCGCGCAGGAAGTCATCCAGCGTCTGCACGGCCGAGGCAGCAAAGCCCTTCTCGGTCAGCTCGGCCTTGACGCCGTCTGCACCGATCTTGTCCATCTTGTCAAAGCTGATGCAGACCGAGTCAAGCTGGTCGGCGGCAAAGCCCATCTTCTCGAGCATGGCGCGCAGAATGCGGCGGTCGTTGATGTTGATCGTAAAGCCGGTGAAGCCGATCTTCAGCAGGGCGCGGGCCGTCACATCGATCAGCTCGACCTCGGCGTTGGGGGAGGAGTCGCCCAGAATGTCAATGTCGCACTGGACAAATTCGCGCAGACGGCCCTTTTGGGGGCGCTCGGCGCGGTAGACGCGGTCCGTCTGGATGACCTTGAAGGGGCTCGGCAGCTCATTGCGGTTGGCCGCATAATAGCGGGAAAGCGGCAGCGTCAGGTCATAGCGCAGGCCCATGTCGGACAGCTGCTTTTCATCGCCGCTGGCCAGCGCATGCTCCAGCTTATCGCCGCGCTTGAGGACCTTGAAGATCAGATTCAGGTTGTCACCGCCCTCGCTCTTGTCGAGGTTCTCCATATCCTCCAGAATGGGGGTGGAGATGCGCTGGAAGCCGGCGGCGCGGTAGGTGGCCAGAATCTGGCCCTGGATATAGTCACGCAGTGCCTGCTCCCGCGGGAGCAGGTCGCGCATACCTTTTAAAGGCTGAGTTTTCATGGTGGTTCTCCTTATACTGTATAATGGCTTCCCCTGAGGGGGAAGCTGTCACCGAAGGTGACTGATGAGGGGCAAACCCTGCCATTGCAACCCGTAAACGGGCAATGATGGCAAAGCCGCCCCTCATCCGGCCTCAGGCGGGGCCTCGGCCACCTTCCCCCTCGGGGAAAGGCTCTTTGCTTTTATATACTTTATAATGATACCTTTTGCGCTGCATTTTGTCAATCCAAACCGGGCATACTAGACCGAAAAGGGGAGGGGATGCGTGTGCCGAAACAGAATCGCGGGCCGTACATCCTAGCTGCGGGGGCGGCGGCGCAGCTGCTGACCGGCATACCGGCGGCGTGGGGCGTCTTTCAGCAGCCGGTCATGCAGGGGTACGGCTTCTCACGCGGGCAGGCCATGCTGGGCTTTGCGGTGCTGGTGGCGGCCTACGGTGTGGGCTGTGCCGTGGGCGGCCTTCTGCAGGATGCCCGCGGCCCGCGCCCGGCCGGGTTGTGGGGCACAGTGCTGC
>OLPV01001818.1_pt1 | contig 15132 bp, 15 predicted proteins | sample 1671961 | NCBI WGS metagenome assembly OLPV01 (sample SAMEA3136630, study PRJEB25190) | human gut metagenome | biome: human gut; feature: human-associated habitat; material: faeces | place: Austria | collected 2013
GTTCTGATCGTCGATCGTCTTCTTACCTAAACCCATGGTAATAAACTCCTCTCAAACTTTGATTTCTGAACTAGAGTTTCGCTCGCTTTTCAGGGGGCATTCCTGCCCCGCCTGTTACTATTATAAACAAAAACTGTGTACAATGCAAGGACGCAGAATAGATAATTGTTTAACAAACATTTCCTGTGGTTGTTCCAAAATGTGTCTATTTTGACCGAACCGGGCACAAACCACGATGCATCCCTGTTTTTGCGGGCGACATCTCTCTCCTGCCGTACCATTTTTACCGGCAGGAACAGACGCTTCCCCTGCTGTATACGCCCCGATCAAAACACACCCGGACAAACAAAAGCACCCTTTTCTCCACGGAATGCAGAGAAAAGGGTGCAAGTCAACGTATTCACATGGCCATGCCGGAACCGGCACAGCCCGGTATGTTCACCTCAGGCACTTTCCAGTGAGAAGCTATAATCAGCAGTTCTCAGCGAAGTACTTAATGGTACGAACCATCTGAGAAGTGTAAGAGTTCTCGTTGTCGTACCAAGACACGACCTGGACCTGGTAGGTGTCATCGTAGCTACGCTAGTTTTTCGCACACTTTTTGTAGTCGTTCCTAATTTTGAAACAACAGTTACAGTACCACAGCGCACAGTTGTCGTACTAAACCCGGCTTGTTCGTACTATTATTATACCACGTTTCATCGTTATTTTCAAGTTTTTCTTATTTCTTTTTCGGGTGGTATATTTATGCGAACGATAGCGCATGTTCTCATTCATCATCCTCCGGAGAGCCCGGGGCCCAGGGGCCTCCGCCGGGGCGTCTGCCCTGCCCAGGTGCTCTCCTCAGTCCGTGATCTTGCGGCTTTGAGGGGTGATATCGGGGTGGATTTTATGGGGTGAGCAGATACCAGATGGCTGTGTAGTAGGTTGTTTGTGGTCCTTGCAGCTTTTTCCCGGCGGTTTTGGATTGAAATTTCACCGGACGTGTTTTGAAGGGTACGGTGGGAGATGAGGGATTTTTATTTGATATGGAACAGTCAACAATAAAAGACGTCATCCATCCTTAGAATGTCACATCTGCCGACCAGCTCTTTTCATCTTCCCATTCACTTTATCCGGCATATCAATGAGTCCGAATCGGTAGAACATTCCATAAATATAAGTCACGCCTCGGATGTCGCCCAGAGCTTTTGGCCTGTCCACCACCGCTCCCACCTCTTTTATATTGTTCAGTGCCAGCAATACCGAACTCCATGCCAGGCTTTTACTATTCTCCCGGCGGTCGATCCAAAGCTCTTTTGTGTATTGGCCATTCCGACCTTTTCGTATTTCATAGGTAAAGGGTAAGCCGGAATAGGTTTTGAACCGTACTCCAGAATAAAGCAGGACCACTTCCCACAGATGCTCCTCTGTCAGCTCGGTTCGCAGTTTTCTTACCGCTCTGTATCTCCGCTGCCGCTCTGCTCCCACACTGATTTTCTCCACGGGTGTTTCCTTTGAAAAGTACACGCCCTTTTCGTATGGCAGGTACGAGGTGACGGAGGCTTTGGACAACTTAAGGGCTGATGCGGTGGAGAGAACTGCATCCTTGTAACCCTGTGTTTCTCTATAATTATTAAAGGTGCGCTGCACCGTCTTCGCTACGTCTGATTCATAGATCCCGGCTGTGATGAGCAGCTTCCGGACCTTGATCGGATTCAGGTTCAGGGCATCAGCAATGGATTGGAGCGTCATACCGTCCTTATAGCGTGTTACTGCAGCGTCCATCTGCTCTTTCAAATTTTTCCCGGCATTATACTCAGGCTTCAACTTCTTTCGACCGCCACCCGGATTTCTGGCTTTATATGGTATTTTCTCCCCCATGATTATTCATGCAACTCCAGCGGCAGGCCATCCGAGTCGTGGAAGAAAGTCATCTTTTTGCCGGTATAACTATCCACACGGATCGGCTCGCATTCAATCCCGACCTCTGCCAGCTCATTCACCGTCTGTTCCACACTATCAACGCAGAACGCAAGATGACGTAGGCCACAGGCCTCCGGGCGGTTCACACGCTTCGGCGGATTTTCTTCTGCAAAAATCTCCAGCTCTATGTGTTCGTTAACACGCAGATCTAGCTTCCAATCTTTACGCTCTGGACGGTAGTTCTCTCTGATGACAGAGAATCCCAGCTTGTTCACATAAAAATCCTTGGCGGCTTCATAGTCAGATACAATAATTGCAATATGATGTATTTTTGATAAGTTCATTTTGCTCACACTCCATTTTTTATTTCCGTCACAAACTATATATCGTGTTCAAAAATACGCCGTGTGAACTTCTGGAATTCACAGTCCACACGGCATATTACTTTATTTCAGCTTTTCGAGAATTTCATCTGCCGTCATACCGGATGCCAGCAGCTTTTTCAGCACAGCTTCGGCCTCGACCTTCTTAGCAGCTTCGGCAGCCTTAGCATCCGCCTTTGCCTTCTTCGCTTCCAGGGATGCCACTTCTTTTTCGGTCTTCTTCAGAGCAGTCTTCTTCTCTTTCAAATCAGCTTTCAGAGTATCGATGTTGGCGGTGATGGCAGTAATCTCAGCATTCAGAGACGCAATAGACTCTTGCTTCTCTACGATCTGGGATGCGTAGTCATTGGCTACCTTCGGTTTGTTCTTGCTGCCTTTCGTTCTGGGCATTGTTGTGTACCTCCACTTTTATTTGATGTTAAGTGTATTGTTCGACACTCGACTGTTGAGTCGTGCCATATCCAAGTCACATATAACCTCTAAAACACTCTGCATTTTTTCTGTGATTTTTCCGGACTCATCACAGTACCCATACTTTATCGCAAGATTAAAAATGTTATGCTTAGATCGTTGAATTTTAGTTTTGTTTCGTTGTAGATATTCAATGTCTTTTCCGCTCAACCGACTCACAAACTCTATCGCATTTCTCCATTCACTCTTAATCCTAGCAACTTCTAGCTCTGCTTTTTGCTTTTCCAATTTTAGGTGAAGAATTTCTTTCTCTAAGATAGAATTTTTTTCTTTTAGTTCTTTTATCTCCTGCAGGTTTTCTTCCGAATCACCAATCTCAGTGTCATTTCTTATCCATCCTGGGCGTTCGGTTCTTGTGATTTGCTTATAAAGTGCCGTTGTTACTTTTTGAGCTAAGTCATCGGTTGTATTCCACCATTCAACGAGACGGTCTTTTTTGACCAAGTCTTTAAATTCTATCAGCTTATCATAGTTTTTAGTGTCCACGAATCTAGGTTTAACGTCAACATTATCGTCAATTAGGAACGCCAAAATAGGCATACCCTTTTTCACTGCATACCTAAATTCCTTTTCTGTATAACTAATTCCTGCATCAGGGAGTCCGTCAGGAATAATGGAACCATACCGCTGGCCAATAATAAGAACATAATAATCGGAAGAATCTATCGTTTCACTAATTATTTGCCACTGTTCCTCATTTGCTGCTCCGAACAATTCCATTCCTACCGGGAAGTGATACATTTTAAGAATAGCGTCACGCACTTTTGCTCTCGCTTCAGCCAAATCGTCGTATGTAGAACTTATGAACACCTGATACTTTTTATCCATGTGCTTAATGTCCTTTCAACTATTCTTCTTCACACCTTAGCCACGTTCTCATGTGTTGCCTGCTGCTCACCACGGAGAGGTGTGCAAAGTTTCGAGCGGCAAAGCTGTGAGCATCCATAACGAATGACTCTCACAGCTCAAATATATACTATATAGGTCTCGTTTTCAAGGATAACGAAGAAAATTAGACATGTATACTTCCTTATGCTCTATTTTTCAAGCTCATTTTTCTGCTCAACCACGTCCAGGCCACCAGCACACCGATCCAACCGCCCATCGTATTACCGAACACATCATCGAACTCTGCGATGCCAAGTCCCGTAATATACTGGGTCGTTTCGATTGCCACAGACATCACGAAAGGAATCAGCAGCACCCATTTTTTCTGAAACCACCTATACAGCCCCGTTCCAAGTGGAATGAACAGCCAGATGTTATTGATGACTCCAACTCTCACAGATTGCTCTTTCAAGAACCTTCCTGCATAGGAAAAGAGGACAAAGTTCGTTCTTGCATCTCCTGACTCACGAAACATCAGTGTTTCATAGAGGATGAAAGCCACATAAACAATCGTCAGTACTACGCTTAAACTCTTCGGAAGAACGATCATCAGCAAACAGACCACACAGCCAAAAACAACTACCATGCATGGGAAGCCGTTCAGAAGGTTGTCCACACTCAGCATAACATTGCCGTTTCTGTCAAGCAGAAGGTTCACCTTGCCACTGCGTTTGACGCCGTACTGCCCTTTAGACAATGCCTTTTGATTGCCATTCGCATCAAAATACATATCCGTATCTGCTGTGCCGTCTCTATGATAGGTACGTCTGATGATGGTATAGCCTGCATTGGTAGGGGTGGGTTTGCCATCTGCGTCAAGATAAGTGATCTGGCCGATGTATCCTTGCTCGTTGCGCTGGTATGACTCGCCATACTGACCAAGCAAAGACCTTACAGGATTCCCTTCTGTGTCAAAATACTGTTCACCGACAACAGTTCCATTCCTATCACGCTGATATGTCTTAATCGCATATCCAGATGAAGTACGCACCGCATGGCCGTCTTTATTAAGAAAGGTCAAACTAGTGTTCTGGCCGTCAGTATTAAACTCACGATGAAGCCCATAGTATCCGCCGGAGCACTGTACCTGCTGTCCGTTCAAATCATAGTAGAAATCATCGGAAGCCCTGCCACCAACCTGCGTTCTTACAATAATAGAATATCCGTCACTGCGTTCTACCGGGTTTTCCTCTGCATCAAGATATGTGATTGCCGTACTCGTTTCATCGTATTCATACGATAATCCGTAATAATCTCCATACCTTGCCACAGGGTTTCCGCTCGCATCAAGATAACGTTCCTTCACAACTCGACCGTCATCATCCCGCATTCTACACACGGTCGCATAGCCTATATCAATAGCCTCTGTGATTACTCCATCAGGATTCACATAGCTTGTGCTGGTCACGCTTCCATCTACGGTTTCTTGGATATTCAGCTCTGAGGAAATGTATCCTGCATCATGATTTACATCAGCATCTGGCAACAGTGCCAAGATGGAAAGAAGAACCATAGATGCAATCAGCAGGATTCCGCATCCTCGTTTCAGGCTTGCACTCAAACTCCGTAGCCTCTGCTCTTAATGGTCTCCACAACCTGAGACACATACTTCTGGCAGGTATCGTGGTCGGGAGCCTCCACCATCACACGTACAACAGGCTCCGTGCCGGACTCGCGGACAAGGATACGGCCAGTGTCGCCCAGTGCCTCGGCTACGGCCTTGACTGCTGCCTGCACTACTTCGTCATCCTGTGCGGCCTTCTTATCGGTCACACGAACATTCTCCAACACCTGCGGGTAGATTTTCAGGGGCTCAGCCAGCTTGCTCATGGGCAGCTTTTTGGCCAGCATGACTTCCATCATCTTCAGGCTGGTCAAGATACCGTCACCGGTGCTGGCGTACTTGCTGAAGATAATATGACCACTCTGCTCACCGCCGATACGGCAGCCATTCTTGGCCATGTACTCGTAGACATATTTGTCGCCCACAGCGGTCTTGGCGTAGCCGATGCCCTTCTCATCAAAGGCCTTATACAGACCAAAGTTGGACATGACCGTGGTAACGACGGTATTGGTCAGCAGCTTGCCACGCTCCTTCATGTAGCAGCCGTAGATGTACAGGATGTGGTCGCCAGTGATGACATTGCCCTTTTCATCCACACACAGGCAACGGTCAGCATCGCCGTCATAGGCGAAACCAATATCCAGACCCTTTTCAATCACGAACTTCTGCAAGCCCTCGATGTGGGTGGAACCTGCATTGTTGTTGATATTCGTACCGTTGGGCTGTGCATTGATGACGTAGGTGTCCGCCCCCAGAGCATCGAACACAGACTTGGCGATATTCCAGGAACTGCCATTGGCGCAGTCCAGACCAACCTTGACGCCCTTGAAGGAGTAGATACCGAGGCTGATCAGATAGCCCATGTAGCGGTTGCGACCGGACACATAGTCCACAGTGCAGCCGATGTGTTCCCGGTGGGCAAAGGGCAGCTCCGGCCAGTCCTTATCGAACACATGGAGTTTTCCGTCAATGTAGTCCTCCACCAGCAGCAGAGTTTCCTCGGGCATCTTCTCGCCGTAGCAGTCGATCAGCTTGATGCCGTTATCGTAGTAGGGATTATGACTGGCAGAAATCATGATGCCGCAGTCGAAGTCGTCCACGCGGGCGATGTAAGCCACAGAAGGGGTGGTAGTGACATGGAGCAGGTAGGCATCTGCACCGGAAGCGGTCAGACCTGCGACCAGGCTGTACTCGAACATATAAGAACTGCGGCGGGTATCCTTGCCAATGACGATACGGGCAGGCTCGTTATTGCCGTTGCGCTCACGCAGGGCGTTATAGTACCAGCCCAGAAAACGACCAACCTTGTAGGCATGATCTGCGGTCAGAGTGATTCCAGCTTCGCCACGGAAGCCATCGGTTCCAAAATACTTTCCCATTATAGTTTTTCCTCATCCAAAGAGTGAATTAACGAATACATGCTTTAGCCGAGAGAGAATCTCGTTGCCTGCTACTCACCACGGAGAGGTAGCACACTTGAGCAACACAGCCATGCTTTGGACATGGCTTCTATATCTAGTTATACAATTGATGAAAAAACACTAGCTACCTCAGCAAATTCATCACTGCAGGTTTTCACCGAATTAAGATGTCCACCAACTACTCCATCCGCTGCTGTAAGCTCAAATATCGGCTTTTGTGCTGCTTGCGCCCTTGGAATTAATCCATTATAATTTTTAAATTCTGCGATTTTGTAATCATTGCGTTTTGCAACTAGATTGTATTTTTGCAAAGCTGCTATCGTCAACGGCTTAACCACATAGTTTTCGATTGTTTCTGGAATTTGTTCACTCCACATCGCAAATGCCTTTGTCTCTCGATTTCTATATTTATTGAACTGTTGCAGCACATATCCCGTAAACTTTGGAGCTCCTGCCACACAGTCAAATCCAGAAATCATCGTTCTATCTAGAGACAACTGATAATTGTTTATCCATGTAGCGAATGTTCTTCCAATATTTTGCATTCCTCGAAGTGAAAACATGTCCGGAACAACTGGAATAAAATAATTGTCGCATCCAAGCAAGATAGCCCTATTTAGTGCGCCCATATTGGGACCAATATCAAATAGGACATAATCGATTTCCTGCTCTCTACAAAAGTTCATCACTACTCTGTATATTGCAGACGTAACTCTAAAACCACGTTCTTGTCCTGCCAGTAACTGTGTCCATGCATTAGTTAATTCCGTTTCAAAATCAGACAGCAACAGATCTCCAACAAAAATCCATATATTTCTATTCTCAATCTTATACGGCTTAACCGGTTTAATATCTCCCGATCCCAGAACAATCGGTTCGACAGCTTTATAAATGCTGTTTCCGTTGGTTCCCCATTCTTGACTTATAATTGCATCGTCACACAAGTGGCTTGACAGGTTGCACTGTGGATCAGCATCAACAAAAAGAACTTTCTTACCCATTCGCTCTAGCGCAAAGCCCAAGTGGTAGGTAAACGTTGTTTTTCCTACGCCACCCTTGTTATTAAAAAACACAACATTTTTCATATCGTTTTCCTTATATCAACCCGGTTATTCTCTCTTCTAAAGCGTAACTTAATGAATGCATACCTTAGCCGGATTATAATCCGTTACCTGTTGCTCACCACGGAGAGGCAGTACACTTGAGCAGCACAACCATGTGGCTGAACACATGATCGCTATAGGTATTAGTCTCTTCGGAACAGGTCACGAGTATAGACCTTTTCCTGTACGTCATCCAGACAGCTGTCATAGCGGTTGGCAATGATAGCCTGACTACGTTTCTTAAACTCCTCAAGATCATTCACAACTTCGCTGCCAAAGAAGGTAGATCCATTCTCCAGAGTTGGCTCATAGATGATTACCGTTGCGCCCTTGGCCTTGATGCGCTTCATAACGCCCTGAATGGAGCTCTGGCGGAAGTTATCGGAGTTTGATTTCATGGTCAGGCGGTATACGCCAACCACCACATTGTGCTCCTTGCTGGGGTCATAAGCCTCGTTTGCTTCGTATGCACCGGCAATTTCCAGCACACGGTCAGCAATGTAATCCTTACGAGTACGGTTAGACTCCACGATGGCTTCGATGAGATTTTCCGGAACATCGGCGTAGTTCGCAAGGAGCTGCTTGGTGTCCTTAGGCAAGCAGTAACCGCCATAACCGAAGCTGGGGTTATTGTAGTGACTGCCAATGCGAGGATCAAGGCAGACGCCCTCGATAATCTGCTGGGTGTTCAGCCCCTTCATCTCCGCATAGGTGTCCAGCTCGTTGAAATAGCTGACACGCAGAGCCAGGTAGGTATTGGCGAACAATTTGACAGCCTCAGCTTCGGTAAAGCCCATGATCAGGGTGTCGATATTCTCCTTGATTGCACCTTCCTGGAGCAGGCCTGCAAAGGTGTTGGCAGCCTTCACCAGACGAGCATTGTCTACATCGGTACCTACAATAATGCGGCTCGGGTACAGATTGTCGTATAGAGCCTTCGACTCCCGCAGAAACTCCGGGCTGAAGATGATGTTATCACAGTGGTACTTCTCACGCACAGAAGCCGTGAATCCGACCGGAATCGTGGACTTGATAACCATAATAGCATCGGGATTGTACTGAATGACCAGCTTGATGACCGCTTCTACTGCAGAAGTATCAAAAAAGTTCTTCTTGCTGTCATAGTTGGTAGGTGCAGCAATAACCACAAAATCCGCATCCTTGTAGGCGGCTTCTGCATCCAGCGTGGCAGTCAGATTCAGATTCTTCTCTGCCAGATACTTTTCAATGTACTCGTCCTGAATCGGGGACTTCTTGTGATTGATGAGATCAACTTTTTCCGGGATAATATCTACTGCCATGACCTCATGATGCTGGGACAACAGCGTGGCAATGGACAAACCGACATAACCGGTACCTGCAACTGCGATTTTCATTTTCTCTTTCTCCTTTTCTGTTCGTTCTTTCATCCTTAGCATGACTTATGCCTTGATTCCCTGATACTCCTGCTGGACCTGCTGATAGCTTTCTAGGTTACCAATGTCATACCGTTTGCCCGGCATTTCCATGGCATGCACATCAGTTACCGTACACAGCCACGCAATGAAGCTGCCCGGCGCATCGGTGCCGCATTTCCTCTGTGCAATCGCATCCTTGACCTTTTGGGCATCCTCTCGGGTGTAGACATAGAAGGGAGGGCAACACCAGTGGCTCTTGGGTTGGGCTGGCTTTTCTTCCATAGACAGAATTCTATCCTGGTCGTCGAGTTCCACCACACCGCATTTGGTGAGTTTCTTTTTGCTGGGCTCATAATAGCGCATGATGCAAGAGGTTTTCTTCTCGTCGGCATAGGCAACAAACCTGGAGAGGGAGAAATCCAGCACGTTATCACCGGCAATCACCAGCAGGTCATCATCCAGCCCCAACTGATCAATAGCAAACTGCACATCACACACAGCACCAAGCCGGGTCTCATTGCTGATTGTTCCATCGTCCACCACCCGGATATTCTGTTTCTTGGTTGCCGCCCAGTCTTCAAAATGGTGGGCAAACCTGTGGTTGCTAATGACCACATAGGCATCTACCAAACCAGCGGTATCAATGTCATCCACCAGCCAGTCCAAGATGGTCTTATCCCCTACCTTCAGCAAGGGTTTGGGAAAGTTCTCCGTCAAGGGATATAGGCGGGTTGCGTATCCCGCTGCCAAAATCAAGCACGTCATATTAGTCCTCCGTCTTATGCCCTACGCCGTCCGCACTCTCGCACAGATGAAAACTGTACTTGCCACGCATCTCCGGGAATGCGGTGAGATATTTCCGCTCCACTTCTTCCCGAATGACATCTGTCTTGCTGGGATCAATCAATGCCATGCAGCACCCCTTAAAGCCAGCACCGCTAAAGCGTCCACCGTAGATACCGTTGGTTTCCCGCATGATTTCATAGAGCCTGATCTGCTCCGGCGCACCAGATTCCCAGTTATGGATGCTGCTCCAACCGGATTCAAAGGACAATCTCCCGTACTCCTCCAAATCACCTCGCCGCCATGCTTCCGCACCAGCTTCCACACGCTTGAACTCCGTATACCAATGCTCGCAACGTCTTGCCCATTGTGCCGGCAGCTTGTCCTTATATGTCTGGTAGATTTCATACGAAACATCCCGGGCATTGGTCTCATTAAACTTTCCGTACTCCAGACCCGCAAAAGCCTGCAAAGCGTAAACACCAGATCGCAGTTCATCCACCCGCATATTATATTTAGAGCCAGTCAGACTGTGCTCCAATCCACTGAAAAACACCGCAATCTTGTAGGGCTTCATGTTGGGATTTGTTGGAATCAGCTCATAGTGGTTGTCCTTGCAATCCAAGTACAACAGGTGATCTTTTTTACTCAGAACTTCGCAGCTCTGATCCAGGGTTCCCACATTAACGCCCACGTAGTTTTTCTCTGCATCAAACGCAATACTGATCAGTTCAGACGGCTCCAGTTTAATTCCATTGACTTGGCAAAATGCATCCAAAAACGACAGAATTACCGCCGCAGAGGAAGAAAGCCCTCCGATGGGCAAAGAGCCCTCAATGACGCCACAGAGTCCGACTGTCAACGGAAATCGATTGCTCAACGCCCAAGTCGCTCCTCGCAGGTAGTCCGCCCAGTCACCAGTCTTTTCGCCAATCTCTCGGATATGCCACTGGGCACGTTTTGGGAACTGAAGACTACATATTTCAATAACGCCATTCATCTTGGGCTTATATGCAATATGGATTCCCTTATCAATTGCAAGTCCTGTGATCTTTCCCAGGTTGTGATCACTGTGTGCACCAATGGGACAAATCCGATAGGGACAAAAGCTGACACCTGTGGGTTCCTTGCCGTATATTTCGTAGAATCGTTCCTCGCAGCGCATAATATCCTCACATTTCTTCTATTATATTTATCCTAGAAAATCAAACACTTCGCACAAACGCATTCCATAGCTGCATCACCCTTGGCAACCGTGTACAAATCACGGTCTGCAAAGATAGTCAGATCAAAGCATCTTGAATTCAAACGCCCCAATGCTCATTTTCAGATTGTTCGATTTACATAGTTTTCTGTTGCAAAATCGCTGTGTTTAATAATGCATGGATTGCCAAAAACAATTGAATGATCTGGTACATCGCAGTTTACATATGAATTTGGTGCAATCAAAACATCACTTCCAACATGAATTGATCCTACGATAGTTGCATTTACACCAATCCATACGTTATCGCCAATCACAGGTGTACCCTTACGCTTTCCACGGTTTTCCTGCCCAATCGTAACCCCCTTATGCAGATTTATATTTCTACCCAAAACAGCTTTCGGATTGATTGTTATGCAATATGCATGGCCAAAATACAATCCAGCACCTATCTGGGTTTCAGCATCAATTTCTATACATCGTTTAGTTCGGTATCGATTATACAGTTTTCTGCACAATTTTTTTATCAGAGGATTTTGAGCTTCCTGCGCTCTTCGGTACCAAACCTGAAATTTTGGTACCCCCCCCCCCCGAGATATCTCTGTTTATCCAATAACAAAACAGTATTACTCATCACATTACGCTCCCATATAAAACTCTTTATACCATTCCGCAAACTTCCGCAGGCCCTCCCGCAGCGGAGTGTGGGGCTTAAAGCCGAAATCACGCTCCAGGGGCTCCGTGTCTGCAAAGGTCACAGGCACATCACCGGGCTGCATGGGAACCAGCTCCTTGTGAGCCTCGAAATCATAGTCCGTAGGCAACACACCGGCACGCACCAGCTCCTCCGACAGGATCTGCACAAAGTCCAGCAGATTTTCCGGATTGGAGTTGCCGATGTTGTAAACCGCATAGGGAGGAATGGGCAGACCATCCTCGCCGTTTTTCTTTTCGGGAGCCTTTGTCATCACACGGACAACACCTTCGACGATGTCATCCACATAGGTAAAGTCCCGCTTGCAGTTTCCGTAGTTGAAAATCTTGATGGTTTCGCCATTCACCAATTTGTTGGTGAAGCCGAAATATGCCATATCCGGACGACCGGCAGGTCCATACACGGTAAAGAACCGCAGACCGGTAGAGGGAATATTGTAGAGCTTGGAGTAGGCGTGCGCCATCAGCTCATTAGACTTCTTGGTCGCTGCATACAGAGACACCGGGTTGTCCACCTTGTCATCGGTGGAGTAGGGCACCTTCTTGTTGCTACCATAGACGGAGCTGGAGGATGCGTACACCAGATGCTCCACCGGATAATGACGGCAGGCTTCCAGAATGTTGTAGAAGCCAATCATGTTGCTCTCAATGTAGGCATCCGGGTTTGTGATGGAGTAACGCACACCTGCCTGAGCACCCAGATTGACCACAATATCCGGGTGATATTGCTCAAAAATGCTGTTGATAAGTGCCTTGTCTGCAAGATTTCCTTTTATAAAGGTATAGTTTTCAAATTTCTGAAGCTCCTCAAGGCGAGCTTCTTTGATGCGAACATCATAATAATCGTTCATGTTGTCCAGGCCGATAACCTTGGTATCCGGCTCAGTGGTCAGAATACGCTTGGCAAGGTTAGAGCCGATAAAACCGGATGAACCGGTGATGAATACTGTTTTACCCATCTTTTTCACACTTACCCTTTTCTCCACACCATCTTATTGACCACATTCACATACCCCTGAATGATGCGAACCACCTTCATGGACACGGTCTCGTCCACATAGTCGGGGCAGGGCTTGCCCAGAACGCCCTTCTGCTTCATCTTAATGGCCATATCGGTGGCGTTGAGAAGTTCCCGGGTGGTAATGCCAGCCAGAATGAAGTCACCGGCTTCCAATGCCTCGGGGCGTTCCGTGCTGGTACGGATGCACACGGCGGCAATGGGATGACCAATGGACAGATAGAAGCTGCTCTCCTCGGGCAGAGTGCCGGAGTCGGAGACGATTGCCAGAGCGTTCATTTGCAGCTTGTTATAGTCGTTGAAGCCCAGCGGCTCATTGACCCGGACGCGAGGGTCAAGCTGGAAGCCACTCTTTTCCAGACGGTGCTTGCTACGGGGATGGCAGGAGTACAGAATGGGCATATCGTACTTTTCTGCCAGTGCGTTGATGGCTGTGAACAGACTCAGGAAGTTCTTTTCGGAGTCGATGTTTTCCTCCCGGTGGGCGGACAGCAGAATGTACTTGTCCTTCTCCAGTCCCAGACGCTCTAACACATCGCTTTTCTGGATTTTCTCCAGATTCATGTGCAGCACCTCTGCCATAGGAGAACCTGTCTGGTAGGTGCGCTCCTTGGGCAGGCCGGTATCTGCCAGATACTTCCGGGCGAACTCAGAATAGCACATATTCACGTCAGAAATTACATCAACGATGCGGCGATTGGTCTCCTCGGGCAGGCACTCGTCCTTGCAGCGGTTGCCTGCCTCCATGTGAAACAACGGGATGTGCAGCCGCTTTGCGCTGATGGCGGACAGACAGGAGTTGGTATCGCCCAGCACAAGATAGCCCTCCGGCTGCAGCTCGGACAGAAGCTCATAGCTGCGACCCAGAATGTTACCGCAGGTCACGCCCAGATTCTCACCAACCACCGGCACCAGAATGTCGGGTCCGAATTCCCCGAAGGTGTTCTTCAGTTCGAAATCCTCCCAGAAAACGGTAGAAAGATTTCTGTCCCAATTCTGATTGTAATAGACCACGCAGCAGTCAAAATATTCCCGGCAGCGTTTGATAACCGCAGCCAGTCGGATGATTTCCGGACGGGTGCCGCAGCCAATCATGACCTTGGTACGCCCGTCGTTTTTCCATTTAAAATTGTGTTCCATAAAAATCTCCTAACGTCAACCAGTATCTTCTCTTACACCGGCTCGAAGAAAGTGTCCGGGTGGTTCGGGTTGAAAATCTCGTTGCAGGTCATCACCGTTACCAGATTCTCCGTTTCAGACAGGTTGATGATATTGTGAGTCCAGCCGGGAATCATGTGGACAGCCTCGATCTTATCGCCGGACACTTCAAATTCTACCGTTTCCCCGGTGTTAATGTTCCGTTCCTGAATCAAACCATGGCCAGCCACCACGATGAACAGCTCCCACTTAGAGTTGTGCCAGTGCTGCCCTTTGGTAATGCCCGGGCGGCTGATATTGATGCTCACCTGTCCACAATCAGCGGTATGCACCAGTTCCGTGAAAGAGCCACGGTTGTCCACGTTCATTTTCAGAGCGTACTTAAATTTGTCTGTGGGCAGATAGGTCAAGTACAGGGAGTACAGTTTCTTTGCAAAAGAGCCGTCCGGCATCTTGGGCATCATGAGGGTCGTGGGCTGCGCCTTGAACTCCTGCAACAGATCCACGATTTCGCCCAGCGTAACCTTGTGGGTCACAGGAACACAACAATAGCGGCCATCTTCTTTCAGGACAGTCTCCACACCGTCAAACTCACAGTGCTGTTCTTTGCCTTCCAGCAGGTCAAACATTCCTTCTACCAGGTCGTCAATGTACAGCAGCTCCAGCTCGGTGTTGCGGTCATTGACAGTGAAAGGCTCATTGTTGGCAACCGCCCAGCAGAAGGTGCTGACGGCGCTATTGTACCTGGGGCGGCTGTGTCCCATCAGGTTGACAAAACGGTAGACGGCAACCTTTGCGCCGGTTTCCTGAGCATACTGGAAGAACAGTTCCTCACCCGCCTTTTTGCTCCGACCGTACTCGCTGTTGCCGAAACGACCAGCCAAGGTGGCCTGAATGGAGGAGGACAGCATGATAGTTGCCTTGTTGTTGTGCTTTTTCAGGCAGTTCAGCAGGTCGGATGCAAAGCCAAAGTTGCCCTTCATGAAATCTTCCGGGTTTTCCGGACGGTTCACGCCTGCCAGATTGAACACGAAGTCTGCTTTCTGGCAGTATTCGTCCAGCTCCGCCGGGGTGGAATCCAGATCATACTCGTAGATTTCTTCAATATGTAATGCCGGGCGGG
>OLPV01001820.1_pt1 | contig 15119 bp, 12 predicted proteins | sample 1671961 | NCBI WGS metagenome assembly OLPV01 (sample SAMEA3136630, study PRJEB25190) | human gut metagenome | biome: human gut; feature: human-associated habitat; material: faeces | place: Austria | collected 2013
GGCTCGGCCCGCAGCTCGGTGGCAGGGCCGGCGGTGGTCAGCGCACAGCGGCCGGTCTCCTGCCCCGCTGCGTTGTAGGCCACAGCCTCCAGCGTACCGGGCTGGTACGCACAGCGGAAGCGGAACAGGCAGTCGTTTTTCGCATTCTTGCGGGCGATTTCCTTGCCGTTGAGCACCAGCGCAGCGGAAGCCGCGCGGGCATAGACCTCCACCTCAGCCTGCTTTCCCTCGCAGCCGGGCCAGGTCCAGCTCGTCATGGCGTCGGTCATCTTCCAGGCCGAGGGCGAGTGCTTGTCGCCGGTGTGGTTCACCGGGCGCACGGCCAGGAACGGCCCTTCGGCCTGTTCCAGCGCCACCCGGGTATACAGGGCCTCACCCAGCGGCTTGCCGGTCAGGTCGATGCGGCCGGAACCGGCGCTCACCCAGCCAAGGCCGCCGTCAAAGCGGGGCGCGTTGTCGGCATACTCCCAGCTGCCCACCATCACTTCGCCCAGGTAGTCCATACCGGCCCACACAAAGTCACCGATGAGCCGGGGTTCTTTCTTGGCCAGCTCCCGGAACCGGTAGGCGTCGCTGCAGAAGGTCTCGCTGCCCAAAATCAGGCGGTCGGGGTATTTTTTCAGGTCGTGCTCGTAGCGGTAGATGCCGTAGTTGTAACCGGCAATGTCCATGTTGGCAAAGGCGTCGCGGGTCTTGACGTCGCAGCCATGCAGGGTGGCACCGTGCTTCATGAACTCGCTGCCCAGCAGGCCCGCCAGATTGTTGAAGAACTGGCTGCCCACGGCCTTTTTCTTTTTGGTGGCGTCCTCGGCCTGCTTTTTGGCTTTTTTGTCGCTGTACACACCAAATCCGATGGAGCTGAGGAAGTTGAAGAAGATGTTCACACCGCAGGTCACCGGGCGGGTGTCATCCAGGCGGTGCAGATACCGGGTGAGCTGCTTCGTCAGGGCAATGCCCTTTTTCTGAGCCGTCTCGCTGACCTCATTGCCGGTGGAATACAGGATCACACAAGGGTGGTTGTAGTCCTTTTTGACCATGCTTTCCAGGTCGCTGCGCCACCAGTCGTTGAAATAGTCCACATAGTCGTGCTCGGTCTTGTGGATGTACCAGTGGTCGATGTACTCATCCATCACCAGCATACCCTGCTCGTCGCAGGCGTCCAGCAGGGCCTTGGAGCAGGGGTTGTGGGCCGAACGGATGGCGTTGTAGCCGTTCTCGTGCAGGATGCGCACCTTGCGGCGCACCGCATCCGGGTGGCACACTGCACCCAGCAGGCCGTTGTCGTGGTGGATGCAGGCACCCTGCAGGATGATCCGGCTGCCGTTGAGCAGCAGGCCCTCCCTGCCCCAGGCAAGGCTGCGGATGCCAAAGCGGGCCGCTGCCGTGTCGGTGCCGTAGGCCGCCTGCAGGGTGTACAGCTGCGGGTGCTCCGGGCTCCAGAGCGCTGCCTCCGGCAGTTTCAGGCGCACCGGCTTTCCGGCCTCAGCGGACGCACTGGCCAGCACGGTAGTGCCGTCCAGCACCTGCAGCTGCACGGTGCCGGGGGCGCTGGCCGCCGCCGTGACTTCCACTTCCGGCGGGTCGATGGACACGGTGCGCACCCGCAGGCCGTCCAGCAGCAGGTGTGCTTCCGGGCCCACCCACAGGGTGACCGGGCGGTAGATGCCCGCGCCGGAATACCAGCGGCTGTTGGGCTGGTCGGCGTTGCGGGCGATCACCTGCAGCACGTTTTCGGCATCAAAGTTCAGCTTCCCGGTCAGGTCTACCTTGAAGTCGGTGTAGCCGTAGGGGTTGAACGCCAGCTTCTCGCCGTTGAGCCAGACTTCGGCGTTGTGGTACACGCCCTCGAATTCCAGCACAAGGGTCTGGCCCTGCAGGGCTGCGTCCGGGGTGAAGCGTTTTTCGTAAAGGTAATCATAGCCCTCGTACCAGCCGGTGTTGGTGCCACCGGGGGCCGTCTCGGTACGGGGTTCGGCCAGTGCCGCATCATGGGGCAGGGTGACCGGCACGGCCGGCCCCTCTTCCAACAGGTGGCGGCAGGTCCAGCCGGTGTTGAACGAACAGGCGATCACAGGCATCTGCCTCCTTTCATTTGATCACAAGATAAGGTCCGGAACCCAAAATACCGCCCGGCAGAGCTTCTCCGCCGGGCGGCTGGGGGGATTCATCCGTTCTTTGCGGAGAAGCCTTCCACGATCAGGGTCACGATGCCGACCAGGTAGCACACGGCACCCACGATGGAGATGTGCAGGGCCGTGGCCTCAGAAGCCGGATAGTTGACCGGGATGAAGTAGACGTCCGCAGCCAGCGAAACGCGGGCCAGAACGAATACGGCGAAGCTGCCGATCAGGCAGACATTGGCTGCCACCAGCAGCACGTCGTTGACCACGGCGGGCAGCTTGCTGCCGGCGAACTGGCGCAGAGCCAGGCACACCAGCGCGGCCACGGTGAGCACCACCGGCAGGGTGCTGGTGGCCGAAGCCGCCAGATAGCCCACCATCGAGGTGTAACCATAGACTGCAAGGCCGATCACACTGGCCACAGCAGCCACGATCGTCTTCGTGTTCAGTTTCGTTTTCATGGCTCAGGCCTCCTTTGCAGTCTTCTGCTTCTTGCTCTTGACCGCAGACACGACGTACAGCAGGGCACACAGTGCGGTGAGGGCTGCAAAGCCGTAGATGCACACGCGGTAGGTCATACGCCACCAGGTCATCACGCTGATGGTGCGGGTGGTGGAGTTGACGCCGTTCATGGCGGCACTGTTGGCCAGAGCGTACAGCATGTAATGGATGTTCTGCTTGATGGCCAGCAGCATGGTGCGGTCGCCCTTCAGAGCGTCAGCATTCCAGTAGGTGATGCTGTCGTCCGTGCCGAAACCGCAGAATGCGGTGGTGCCGGCCAGGATGGACTCCTTGGGGGAAGCATGCAGGGTAACACCGGTAAAGTCGGTGACGTTGTAGCCCTTGAAGCCCCACTCGTTGCGCATGATCTGCACCTGGACACCAGCGTTTGCGCTGGAGGCCACAGCACCAATGCGGTTGTAGGAGCTCATCACGCCCAGAGCACCCACCGTGTAGGTGTCATCGCGGGAAGGATCCGCCTCGAAGGAAGCGGGCTTGCCGTTGCCCTCAAAGGCCTGCTGCAGGTTGCGCAGCTCCAGCTCACGGGCCTTCTGCTCGGTCATAAAGACTGCGATGCCGGAGCGGTTGATCTCCTGATCGTTGAAGGCAGCGTGCTTGATGTTGACCAGGGTGCCCTTGCTCTGAGCGCCCTGCACCACAGCGGAACCGGTGTAACCGGACAGGACGGGGTCCTCGGAGTAATACTCTGCGCCGCGGCCGTTGTAGCCGTGACGATGGATGTTCATGCCGGGGCCGATCATGATGGGCAGGTTCAGCACCAGGGTGCTCTCGCCCAGGGTGATCTCACCCACGCGGTAGGCCAGTTCCTTGTTCCAGCTGTAAGCAATGTTCTCCGGGGTGGGGCCGACGCGGGTGCCGTAGTCGTAATCGGCAGCATCTGCATACGGGGTGCCCTGGTAGCTGCCCTCGGTCAGGTAGTGCGAGTCGGAACCGTTGGGGCCGTCGTCGGCTGCGTACTGCGGCAGGCCCACAGAGTCGATGTTCTGGATGTTGTGGAAGGCGTTGGAGGCAAAGTTCAGGAACTCGTCGATGGTCACTTTGCCGACCAGCTCATCCCAGCGGGGATCGTCGAAGTCAGCGCCCTTCAGGTCGTTCAGGGTCAGGGTGCTGGTGGTGTCGCCGAACACGATGTCCGAAGTGTCCTCATCGGTCTTGATGTCGATGAAGTCGTTGGCCAGCAGGGTGGCCAGACGGCCCTCGGCCTTCAGGCCGGTGATGGTGGTGGGGAAGGTTCCGTCCCAGTCGCTGCGGGACAGATAAGTAGCGGTGCCGGGGATGAAGGTGTTGATGTCCATGGAGTAGTCGCCGTCGCTCACTGCGTTGGTGATCTCCACGCCGGCCTTGCTCACAGAGAAGGTGTCGGCATCCACAGCGCCGTCCCAGGTCCACTGGTAGGTCTTGGAAGCATCGCCGTCGGCGGTCATGCCGTCGGCAGTGGTCTTGCCCTGAGCAGCCAGGATGTTGTTCAGAGCATCATGGGCGTCAGAGCCGATGGCGAAGTAGTAGTCGCCCGGGTCCACGATGAAGGTCTTGGCGTTCTGGCTGTCGTAGCTGGCCAGCAGGCTCATGTCCACATTCATGGTAATGGTCTGGCTCTCGCCGGGCTGCAGGGTGTTGGTCTTTTCGTAGTCCATCAGCTGCAGGGCGGACTTTTCGATGCCGTTCTGCTTGTCGTAGTCGGTGTAGGGTGCGCTGGCGTACAGCTGCACGACAGCCTTGCCGGCCACATCGCCGGTGTTGGTGGTGGTCACGGTCACGGTAGCGGTGCGCTTGTCACCGGTGATGATCACGCTGTCCAGGGTCTGCTCAAAGGTGGTGTAGCTCATGCCGTAGCCGAAGGGATAGACCACCTCGTTGTCGTAGCTCCAGGTGCCATCGCTGGCGGCCACGGTGCCGTCGGCGTTGGCGTAGGTACCGGCAGAGGCATTGGCACCGCCGTTGCCCAGCACGATGTCCGCATAACGGGTCTCGTAGTAACGGTAGCCGGTGTAGATGCCCTCGGTCTCGATCAGGTAGGAGTTGACACTGGTGCCCTCAGCAAAGTCCGAAGCGTTTGCCCAGGGGATGTTGCCAAAGTTCTGCATGGCGGGAGCCAGTGCACCGTTCTTGACGAAGGTATCGCCCAGATGGGCAGAGGGAGCCACGGTGCCGTTCAGCACGTCGGCCACGCCGTAGAAGCCATAAGCACCGGGGTAACCCACCCACAGGATGGCGTCAATGTCGGGGTCGTCCTGCAGGTTTGCGATCTCCATGGGGTTGGCTGCGTTGACCAGCACGATGACCTTGTCGAAATTGGCCTTTGCTTCCTCGATCATGGCCATTTCTTCATCGCTCAGGCTCAGGATGTTGCCGTTGACGGTGTGCACGCCGTCTGCCAGGCCTTCCTCGCCGGGGTAGTATGCACCGGCTTCGCCGCCGACACGGCCCACCACCACGATGGCAGCGTCGCCGTACTCGGTGTACTTGGACTCAAAGTCGGGGTTGAGCTGCTTGAGCTCGTCCAGGGTCAGCTCGTGGGGATCATCGTAAGCGGTGATCTCGGCGTAAGCCGGCAGGATGCCGCCGCCGAACTGGGGCTTGGTCCATTCCTTGTCCGCAAAGAATGCCTCGTAAGCTGCCAGGGTCTCCGGGTTCAGCTGGAAGCCGCGCTCGGTAAAGGCGTCAAAGATCTGCACGGTGGACTTGCCGTCCGGCACGCTGCCGCCGCTGTTGCCGTAAACAGGAGCATAGCTGCGGACGCCCAGCATGGTGATCTTGGCATCCTTGGCCAGAGGCAGGGCACCGTTCTCGTTCTTCAGCAGGGCAAAGGTCTCCTGCGAAGTCTCGATGGCGAAGTCCTTGAAGCCCTCGTAGGCTTCTTTGGCCGTGGTGAATTCCGACTTGTAGGTCCAGGCATCGGATTCATCGTCCGACTGCTCGGTCACAGTCTGGGTGCTGCGGGTGCCCAGGAAGGCATCCACAGAGGTGCGGTAGAGCTCCAGGATGTTGCCTGCCATCATGGAAACGGCCAGAAGCAGGGCAAACACCATGGTCAAACCGCGCCACAGGTTTTTCTTCTTCAACATTTTGTCCTCCTTTGAAAGTTGTCCGCTCTCCCCCTGTGCGGTGCGGAAGCAAACGCCGCACAAAAAGAAACCGGCAGAGTGATTCAAAGCTCTGCCGATAGTATAGAGGTTTTGTGAATATTTACAACAAATTTTTCCCAAACTGTCATTTTGGGGCCCTGAACTGTCATTTGAGCGGCAGGAGCGCCACCAGACGGAACATGCCGTCCTGTGCCTGCATCGTCAGGGTGCCGCCGTGCTGCTGCACGATGCGGCGGATGCTCTTAACGCCAAAACCGTGCCACCGGGCGTCCCCTTTGGTGGTCTGGGGCAGGCCGTCCACAAAGTGCAGCGGCTCGGCGGCGCAGTTCTCCATGCGGATGAGCAGCATGCCCCGCTCGGCCCGCACCTGCAGGCCGATGTAGCGGCGGTCCGGCTCCAGCGGGGTCACCGCCTCGATAGCGTTGTCCAGCGCGTTGCCGAACAGCGAGTACACCTCGCCGGGCTTCAGGAAGTTCAGCTTTGCACCGTCGGCGATGTAATCCAGCTGGATGCCGCGGCCCTTGCACACGATGGAGCGCTCCGCCAGCAGCACGTCCAACGTCTCGTTGCCGGTCTTGACCGTGGAGCCGTAGATATCCACCGCCTTTTTCAGCTCGTCCAGCTCCTCGGTCGGCACCCGGCTGCCCAGCGTGTACAGCTGCTTGCGGATGTCATGGCACTTGATGTTGATGAGCTCCACCGTCTCCTTGGACAGCTCCATCTGCTGGCGCTGCTGGCGCATCATCTGCTGCAGCACCATGTTGTCCCACTCGGCGTCGCTGCGCTGCAGGATCTCACACAGCAGGAAGAACAGCAGGATGGTGGTCACCTCGTCGTAGACGCTGTAGACGGTAAAGATGCGCGGGGCACCGTCCACACTAAAGGCGTTGAACAGGTTGACGAAGATGTTCATGCTCAGCTGGTAGCCCACCATGATAAAAGTCATCGTGCGCCCGGGCAGTGTGCCCAGATTGCGGCTGTGCAGCCGCCGGGTCAGGGTCAGGCAGCACACCGCGAACAGCAGCACGAAAAGGCCCAGATAGACCCACCGGCTCCAGGCCCAATACTGCCGGTCCATGTGGTACACCGCATTCTGCAGCAGCTTGGCCCCCCGGTAGATGATGTGCTGCATGGTGCCCGCCGCCGTAGCATAGAACACCGCCCACGCTGCCGCGATGCGGAAGCACAGCCGGATGCCCACCGCCGCGATGCTCCACAGCAGAAAGGTGCGCAGCGACTCGGTGTAGAGGTTGTGGGGCACCTGCTCCCACACGATGGTAAAGCAGGCCTCCGCCAGCAGGATGCCGGTCAGCCGCACCGCAAAGCGCTCCTGCCGCTCCAGCTTCCAGGTGGTGGCCGCCACGCACGCCAGCAGTTCCAGCACATAGCCGTGGCGTTCAAACAGATCGATGACCGTACTCATAGCACAAATTCATTGCCCATGCTGCGGGCCAGCTCCTCCATGAATTCCTTTTTGCGCAGACGGCTGATCTGCAGCTTCTCCCCGTTGGAAAGCACCACGTCGCTGCCGGTGACGGTCTGGATGTGCTTCTGGTTGACCAGATAGCACTTGTTGCAGCGCAGGAAGCCCTTGCCGTGCAGCCGCTGTTCGGCGTCCTGCAGGGTTCCGGTGCCCGGCAGCTGGCCTTTTTCGGTGTGATAGGTCAGCTTGTGGCCCTGCACCTCGATGTAATAGATCTCCCACAGCAGCAGCCGCTGGGTGCCGGTGGGCAGGGCCACCATCACGCTCTCGGCGGCGGCGCGCCAGCGCTGGGCCGCACGGTCCAGCTTGATGCTCAGCGGCCCATACTGGGCAGGCTTGATGATGTAGTCCAGCGCATCCACCTCATAGCCCTTGACCGCAAACTGGGCCATGTTGGTCACAAAGATCAGGATGACCTGCCGGTCGATCTCCCGCAGGCGGTGGGCTGCCTCCATGCCGTTGATGCCCGGCAGCTCGATGTCCATGAACACGATGTCATAGTCGGCACGGTAATGTTCCAGAAACGACGCCGCATCCCCGAAGGCCGTGGTCTCCAGCGGGATATCCCGCTCTGCCGAGTAGCGGGCAAGGCATTCTTTCAGATGTTCCAGCTCTCTGGGGCTGTCCTCCACGATCGCACAGCGCAGCATCCGGTTCTCCCCTTCACAAAAACTTTTCGGAATCAGTATAGCGCAATCTGTGAAAATTGGCAACAATTGCCCTTGCACACAATAAACATCCACCAGCCGAGCTGGTGATTTTTCCTTCATTTTTGTCGATTCGTGTCCATTGGGAAACAGCTGAAGGTTTTTCACGCTCACAGGGTCCGGCCTTGCCCATATTGCAAAAGCTAAAATATTTTCAACATCCAATCAAAAAACAAGGCAATGTGTTGACTTTTGCTGAAAGTCTTGCTATAGTATGAGATACAAGGATTCCATATAGGTTCTGCGTGAGAGAATGAGAGACGCACAACAGCCCCTTTCGGCTTGTGGTGCGTCTTTTTCTTTTGCAGGGCTCTGGCTGCCGGCAGCCAGAGCCCTGCCGGTGGAAGAACGCCCTCTGCCCCCCTCGCAGGGACCGATAAATCCGTGTTTTTTATGCAGATTTTACCCTCCGTCGGTTTCAAGTTTTACACAGGACCCGGTATACTGACATCCGATGGAATCAAAACACCACGCAGAAAAAGGAGAATCGGACCATGAAAAAGATTTCCCGAAAGAGCTTTTTGAAACTGGCAGCCGCCACCACCGCCGGTGCTGCCATGACCCCTGCCCTGATGGGCTGTGCCTGGCCTGACACGCAGGACCGCCCCCCTACAAAGGCGATATCGTGTTGCTGCTGAGCAACGATATCCACTCCAATCTGGGTACTTCTAAGATCATGAGTACGGACGGCTCTACCCGGATCACCGGCGGCGTGGCACGAATGGCTGCTGCCCAGGCCAAGGTGCGGCGGAGAGCCTTTGGCAAAACCCTGACCTTGGACGGTGGTGACTACTCCCAGGGAACTCCTTACCAGGACGGCTATCAAAAGGGCTGGGAGATCCTGGCCCTGGCCGAAATGCAGGTAGATTTCTGCACCCTGGGCAACCACGAATTCGACGTGGGCGATCAGGCCGTCGAAAACTCCTGGGTCAACGCCCGGAAAAACCGGCTGCGCTACGGGGTCTACCACAAACTGCCCCAGTTGCTGGTATCCAATATGTTCATCAAATACAACGCCAACGGCGAGCCGATCTCTTATACCAGCGCCGACATCCGCCCCAATGACCTGAGCACCAATGCTTTTGGTGCCGGGGCCTACGCCAAGACCGGGGCCAAAAACTACGCCATCCGCCAGGTAGCAGGCTACAGGGTGGGTCTGTTTGCCCTGGAAGGCGAGGAGTCCTACGGCTACTGCAAGAACTCGGACCTGACCCGGATGGACTGCGCCGAGGTTGCCAGAGTCTATGCCCGTTTCCTCAAGGAGGAGAAGGGCTGTGATCTTGTCATCGCCATCAGCCACTGCGGCATGGAAGAGGACCGGGCCACCGCGCGGGCTCAGGAAGGCTTCCTGGACGTGATCCAGAACGCTCACGACCATCTCGCCTATGACCAACCCATCGTGGAAAACGGCGTGATCATGACCTCCACCGGCTGCTATGCTCAAAACCTGGGCGTGCTGAGCCTGCAAAAAACATCTGCCGGCTGGACCTGGGTGCCCGAGGAGACCTGCTGCTATGAGCTGACGAAGGCATACGACTACGAGGATCCCCGGGATCTGTCACCGGAAGCTCTGGCATACCGGAGTATGCAGGATCTTCTGGCCCGCTACGACGCAGACCTGACGGCACCGGACGGCTATTTCTCCAAGCTGGGTCTGGACGATGTAACGCCGGACAGCGTGGTGATGACCATCCCCACCGGCTACGACTACATCCAGTACGAAGACGGAAAGGCCATCGGATACACCTACATCCAGTCTCCTGTCACTGCCTTTATCTGTGATTCCTTCAATTATGCCTCCGGCTCTCAGGTATCCTTCGTGTTCGGCGGCTACGTCCGCACTGCGCTGTATCAGGGTGACTTTACCGTCGCAGACGCCTTCAACGAGCAATCCACCGGTGAATCGGCGATCGACCACAGCGCGGGCTCCAGTCTGGTGGTCTGCGACTTGTCCGGTGCACAGCTGGCATCCATCTGTGTCTTTGATGCTGCGTGCTCCGGTGTCACCCCTCAGGGCCGGACCTACGGCGGTGCCGGCACCCTCCACACCGGAAATCTGCGCTACCGCTATCACATTTCTGACGGGCAGATCTCCTGTGATGTTTCCAGCATCGAAGTCTATTTCCCGGAGAGCGACAGCTGGCAGCCTCTGGACTTCCACAAAGCCTACTCCACCTCGTTCACCTTTGAATCCTCCCAGAACTTGGTGAGTCTGCTGCCCTGGGCCAGCAAAATGGCCACAGGGCAGGCGCTTCCCTTTGCCCCCTACGATGAGGCCACCGGCACCTACATGGATGTTCCCTCCGACAACAAATCGGAGGAATACTACAGGTTCTGGGCTCCTTATTGCCGCGGCAAGGGTGTGCTGGAGGGCACCAGCTATGAACTGAAATCCTGGACCGCCCTGTATTACTATGCCGCCAGCATGAACGGTACCTTATCCGACGCCTACACCCCGGACCATTTGATGCAGACCCGCATCCAGGGTTGATTTTCCAACAACTTCTGATGTAAAAAGCTATACGACCACGGCAGGCTAGAAGATTAAATCAAAAACAGCTGGATGCTTCATCTGAACGATGATACACCCAGTTGTTTCTTTTATTGGCACAGCCTCTCTAACAACGCCGTGCAACCTGCCAGTACATCCCGCCATGTGTCCTCGAAATTTCCAGTAAACCACGGGTCGGCCACATCGTGCGGCGTACTGGTATACGACATCAGGAGGGAGACCTTGTGCAACGGGTCGTTCCCTACAAAACGAGCCATATCCCGCAGGTTGCTTCGATCCATTGCAACCAGATAATCATAGGTATCATAATCCTGCCGTGTCATCTGACGCGCCGTTTTGCCTACACAGGAAATGGCATGGTCTGCCAATTTTTGCCGAGCGGGTGGATAGACCGGGTTGCCCACTTCTTCCGCACTGGTCGCAGCGGAGGCGATTTCAAATTTTTCTGCAATACCGGCTTTTTCCACAAGGTCTTTCATAACAAATTCCGCCATGGGACTACGGCAGATATTCCCCAGACAGATGAACAAGATTCGGGTCATTTTCTCTCAGCTCCTTTGGGCAACAGGATACCATTGTCGGGACAGTATTGGAATGGGCTTTTCCCTGCTCTGCCAGAACGTAACGAAAAGCATACCCTCCACCAACTGTGCAAAGACATCCGTCCAGCCCGCAGAATGCCAGCTTCTTTCGGAGATTGGAAACGGTATTGCCAACCACTTTTAAGGTATCGGCGCAATCCTTTCCCCATACAGCATCAAAAAGCTCTTTTTTAGAGAGCGTCGTTCCTTCGCAGACTGCCAGCACCCACAACAGGTCGGATTCAAGACGTGTCAACGAAATATTTCTGCCGTTGGCTGAAATTTCATGTCGGGTGTTGTCAATCACCAATCCCGGCAGTTCCAGTTTTTTCTTTGCGCAGAATGTGATCTGCTCCGCCTCGATCTGCGCCTGTTGCAAAAGGCTCAGAATCGTTTGCTCCAGTACCTGGTCCGGGGTGTTCGCTCGTATCACAATCATGGAAGGCTCCTGTGTCACCGTTACTCTGCATCCATTTCGCGGATCAGATTGACCATTTCGATGGCGCTGACCGCGCAGTCATAGCCCTTGTTTCCGGCTTTCGTACCTGCCCGCTCGATTGCCTGCTCGATATTTTCAGTCGTCAGAACGCCAAATAAAACAGGAATACCGCTTTCCAGCGAAACTGCTGCGATGCCTTTTGAGACTTCGTTGCAGACGTAGTCGTAATGGCTGGTAGAGCCGCGAATCACTGCGCCAAGGCAAATCACAGCATCGTACTTTCCGCTTTTTGCCATTTTGGAAGCAACCAGCGGAATTTCAAACGCTCCCGGCACCCATGCGACATGAACATCGTCCTCGCTCACATCGTGCCGGAGGAGTGCATCCATTGCCCCGCCAAGGAGCCTTGAGGTGATGAACTCGTTGAATCGTGCAGCAACGATACCGACCCGGATGTTTTGTGCAATCAGTTTTCCTTCAAATGATTTCATTGTAAAATCCCTCTTTTCCTTAATAACTCAGGATATGTCCCATTCTTGCCTGCTTGGTTTTCAGATAGAACAGGTCGTGCGCGGTCGCAGTCATCTGAATTGGGACACGTTCTGTAATCTCCAGACCGAACTCGGAAAGTTGGTATACCTTATCCGGATTATTGGTCAACAGGCGCAAACTATGTGCTCCCAGCTCCCGCAAAATCTGTGCGCCCATATAATACTCCCGTTCATCCCCATGGAAACCAAGGGCGAGGTTGGCTTCCAGGGTATCCATGCCCTGTTCCTGCAACTCGTAGGCACGCAGCTTATTTATGAGACCGATACCGCGCCCTTCCTGCCGCATATAGAGCAGGATGCCACGCCCCTCCTTTTCAATTTGCGTCATCGCCGCAGCCAACTGCTGTCCGCAATCGCAGCGCAGCGAACCGAACGTATCACCCGTCAGACATTCCGAATGTACCCGACACAGGACATCCCGGCCATCACCGATTTCACCTTTTACCAATGCGATGTGATGCTCTCCGTTCAGGCGGCTCACAAAACCGTATGCGCGGAAGTCGCCGTATTTTGTCGGTAGATTTACGGCAGCCACCTGATCGACCAGCTTTTCGTGACACTTACGGTACTCTTGCAAGGCTTGGATGGTGATGAATTTGATTTGGAATCGTTCTGCCAGCTGTGCAAGTTCCTCCGTGCGCATCATAGTGCCATCGTCCCTCATGATCTCGCAGCAAAGCCCGCACTCTTTCAGCCCTGCCAGACGGCACAGGTCTACGGTGGCTTCTGTGTGGCCGTTCCGTTCCAGAACACCATTTTTCCTTGCTAAAAGTGGGAACATATGACCCGGTCGCCGGAAATCTTCTGCTTTTGCGTCTTCTGCTACACAGGCCAGCGCGGTAATAGAGCGTTCCGCAGCAGAAATGCCGGTCGTGGTTGAAATATGGTCGATGGACACGGTAAAGGCGGTTTCATGGTTGTCCGTGTTATGCCGAACCATCTGCGGAAACTTCAGCTTCTGTACAAAGGCTTCCGACATCGGCATACAGATCAGACCTTTGCCGTGGGTCGCCATGAAATTGACATTTTCTGTTGTCGCAAACTCAGCGGCACAGATAAAATCGCCCTCGTTTTCGCGTTCCGGGTCATCCGTCACCAAAATGATCTTGCCTTGTCTCAAATCTTCCAGAGCTTCCGGAATGGTATTGAATCTCATTGTTGTTTCTCCTTATTCAAATCCGTAGCGTATCAGCATTTCTTTCGTGACAGAGCTTTGCCGGTGTTCCTGCGGTATCGGCTGAAACAGCTTTTCGACATACTTGCCAAGGATGTCGGTCTCCAGATTTACCACATCGTTTTTGTGCCTTTGACACAGATTTGTACAGCTGACGGTGTGAGGGATGGTGGACACTGAAAATGCATCCGAACTGACTTCTGCCACCGTCAGGCTTATACCATCGACCGCGATGGAGCCTTTTTCCACGACATAGCGCAAAAGATTCGGTTCCGCATGGATGGTAAACCAGACCGCATTGTCGTCTTTTTCGATTCGCAGGATGCACCCGGTGCCATCCACATGACCCGCCACAATATGCCCGCCGAACCGTCCATCCGCAGCCATTGCCCGTTCCAGATTGACCCTGCTCCCGACCATAAGACCTGCAAGAGAGGAGCGGTTCAGGGTTTCATGCATAACATCGGCAGAAAAGCTGTCTGCAAAAAGCCGGGTAACGGTCAGGCAGATGCCATTCACTGCGATACTGTCACCGATTTTTGTGTTTTCCAGAACGGTCCGTGCCTGAATGTTCAGCACTTCCGAATGCTGCCCATGCGTGATCTGCTTTACAGCTCCGACTTCTTCTATAATTCCAGTGAACATGGATACTCGACCTCGCTTTCAATCAGAATATCCTCGCCAAGATGGGTCAGGCTGCTGTTTTTCAGCCGGAATGCTGCACTCGGCACAGGAACTCCTGCACCTTCCACCGGTGTTTTTGCTTCCTGTCCGCCGAACAGCTTTGGGGCAATGTACGCCTGCACCTGTTGAACAACGCCGCTTTCCAGTGCTGCCCAGTTCAGTGTCCCTCCGCCTTCCAGAAGAATGCTGTCGATTTGTTCCTGACCAAGTTTTTCCATAAGTTGTACAAGGTCAATGTGACCGTTCCTTTTGTCCAGACAAATCACTCGGCACCCAGCCTGTCGATATATCGCCTGCCGTTTCGGGTCGGCGCAGCAGGTCGCAAGGATGGTCGGGATCTGTTTTGCTGTTGCGACCACCTGTGCTTGCAATGGTGTCCGCAGCTGAGTATCGCAGACGATGCGAACTGGATTTTTTCCGTTCTCCATGTGGCAGGTCAATAAGGGATCATCGGCAAGAATGGTTCCGACACCGACCATGATTCCGCTGAACCGATGCCGCTGTTGTTGAACATCCGCTCGGGCAGCTTCCCTTGTAATCCATTTGGATGCGCCCGTAACTGTGGCAATTTTTCCGTCCATTGTCATGGCATACTTCATAGAAACAAACGGGCGTTTTGTCGTTATAAAATGGAAGAATATCCGATTGAGTGCGTCGCATTCTTCCCGCAAAACGCCTTCCGTCACCGCTACCCCCTGCACCCGCAAAGCAGCAATTCCTTTTCCCGACACCAGCGGGTTTGGGTCTGCCGACCCCACTACGACCCGGCTGATGCCCGCTTCCAGAATAGCATTCACACACGGCGGCTGTTTCCCAAAATGACAGCAGGGCTCCAGCGTCACATACATCGTTGCCCCTTCGGGGTCAACAGCGCAGGATGCTAACGCATTTCGCTCCGCATGGGGCTGGCCATACCGTTCATGCCATCCCTGCCCGATGATCTGACCATCTTTTACAATGACAGCACCCACCATCGGATTTGGGGATGTCCATCCGCATCCTTTTTTAGCCAGTTCTAAGGCAAGACGCATATACTCTGTATCGTTCATCTCTCTGCCTCCAAATAAAAAAGCCCCGAACCAGATTGTTCAGGACAAGGCAAACAGGCGCAGTATCTCCTGCGCAAAAAGAAAGCTCTGAAATGCAAACGCATCTCAGAGCAACTTCCATGAGCACAGAGATCTTGTGGTTTCTCTATGCTTTCCTATCTTCTTTCATCCAGACTGTACTGTCGGCTTCGGAGTTTCACCGAATCATGCC
>OLPV01001821.1_pt1 | contig 15118 bp, 16 predicted proteins | sample 1671961 | NCBI WGS metagenome assembly OLPV01 (sample SAMEA3136630, study PRJEB25190) | human gut metagenome | biome: human gut; feature: human-associated habitat; material: faeces | place: Austria | collected 2013
CCGACACCGAGGCCGAGCTGAAGCTCATCGAGACCAAGTGCAAGGAGCTGGGCGTGAACGTTGCCCTGTCCGAGGTCTGGGGCAAGGGCGGCGAAGGCGGCATTGAGCTTGCCAAGGAAGTCATCCGTCTGTGCGAGCAGCCCAACGACTTCACCTTCTCCTATGAGCTGACCGGCTCCATCAAGGAGAAGATCGAGGCCATCGCCAAGAAGATCTACCACGCCGACGGTGTGAACTTCACCGCCAATGCCGAGAAGCAGATCAAGACCCTGACTGATCTGGGCTACGATCATATGCCCATCTGCATGGCCAAGACTCAGTATTCCTTCTCTGACGATCAGACCAAGCTGGGCGCGCCCCGGAACTTCACCATCACCGTCCGGAACGTGAAGGTTTCCGCCGGTGCCGGCTTCCTGGTTGCCCTGACCGGCGAGATCATGACCATGCCCGGTCTGCCCAAGGTTCCCGCCGCCGAGCGCATCGACGTGGACGAGAACGGCAAGATCACCGGCCTGTTCTAATGAGCGGCAATGCCGTAAAACACTTCCAACTTTCCTTTGAAAACACAAAAAGCACAGGTTTCCACCTGTGCTTTTTGCGGATTTATCAACCATTCAAAATTTAGGAGAAATTAGCTATGGATATGACTATGGAATCCTGCCGGACCTTCGTGGAGGTGCTGGCATCCAACGCTCCCGCTCCCGGCGGCGGCGGCGCGGCGGCCCTGGTGGGTGCCATCGGCACTGCCCTGGGCAACATGGTTGGCTCTCTCACCGTTGGCAAGAAGAAGTACGCCGACGTGGAGGCGGAGATCATCGCCCTGAAAGCCAAGTGCGACGCTTTGCAGGCCGAGCTTCTGAACCAGGTGGAGGCCGACGACAAGGGCTTCGTGCCCCTGGCCAAGGCCTACGGCATTCCCAAGGACGACCCCAACCGGGACAAGATTCTGGAGGAGGCCACCGTCACCGCCTGCGCCGTGCCCATGCACATCATGGAGCTGTGCTGTGAAGCGATCGACTACATCTCCGTTTTTGCCGCCAAGGGCTCCCGGCTGGCCGTGTCCGACGCGGGCTGCGGTGCGGTGTGCTGCAAGGCCGCTTTGCAGGCCGCTTCCCTCAACGTGTTCATCAACACCAAGAGCCTGAAGAACCGGGAAGTCGCCGAGGAAATGAACGCCAAGGCAAACGGTATGCTCACCAAGTACTGCGCCCTGGCCGACGAAATCTTCAACACCGTCAAGGCCGGATTTGGTCAGTAATTCTCGCTTTTTCGCAGAAAATTCAGATACTTATTTAGGAGGAAATCACAATGGCAAAACTGCTGCTGGGCAAGGAAGTTACCGATGCCCTGAACGCCGATCTGCAAACACGCACCGCCGCCCTGCGGGAAAAGGGCATCGTCCCCACCCTGGGCATCATCCGGGTAGGCGCGAACCCCAGTGACCTGAGCTACGAGAAGGGTGCCATGAAGCGGGCGGAGCTGGTAGGCGTGGAGGTCAAGAAGTACGAACTGCCCGAGGATGCCACCAAGGAGCAGGTTCTGGCGGTCATCGATGAGGTGAATGCCGATGCTTCCATTCACGGCGTGCTCATGTTCCGTCCCCTGCCCAAGCACCTGAAGGCCGATCAGAACGAGATCTGCAACCGTCTGGCTCCCCAGAAGGATGTGGACTGCATGACCCATATGTCCAACGCCGGTGTGTTCGAGGGTTTGAAGGATCTGGGCTTCGCCCCCTGCACCCCCGCCGCCTGCATGGAGATTCTGGACTTCTACGGCATCGACTGCAAGGGCAAGAATGCCGTGGTCATCGGCCGGTCTCTGGTTGTGGGCAAGCCCGCCGCCATGATGCTCATGGGCAAGAACGCCACCGTCACCGTCTGCCACACCAAGACCGTGAACACCGCGGAAATCTGCAAGGGCGCAGACATCATCGTCTCCGCCGCCGGTGTGCTGAACTCCCTGACCGCTGACTTCGTCCGTCCCGGACAGATTGTCATCGACGTGTCCATCAACTGGGATGCCAACAAGCCCAACGCCAAGGGCGGTCTGGGCGGTATCGCCGGTGACGCCAAGTTCGACGAGGTGGAGCCCATCGTGGATGCCATCACCCCCGTTCCCGGCGGTGTAGGCTCCGTGACCACCAGCGTCCTCATGAAGCACGTCGTAGAGGCCGCCGAGCGGGTCTGAGTTATCGCATAAAACGAAACAGGGAGCAGCCCAAAAGCTGCTCCCTGTTTCGTTTGGTTCTATAAGTTATTATCCCGATGCTTTTTGCCTTTTGGAGTAATACGATATTGAAACGACCCATCTCCACGGGGTTCAAGTTTGATGTATCCCCCATCTTCAGCATTCGTAATAACAGGTTGTTGAACCTTTCTTTCCAATTCTGTTATACTGCAAATACCACAGCCGATGAACAGCGTATTTAGCATTTCTTCAATATTGGATATTTTTGTCGGTTCACTTCTGATCCACAATTTCACAACCTCCATGATTATTCTTCGTCAAACACTTCTGATAGCAAAGTCTTGCGGGACAATACCAGTATGAGTGCTGTCATGGAAAGCAGTGCGGAAGCCATTGCGGGAACTACATACCGGTCTCCGGTTTTGGGGTTACTTCCGTGGTGGCTGCTGGCAGTTTTCGTAAACGTCACCGACAGGACACCATCCAGATTCAGTTCCTCCACAGTCAGCTTTCCGCTTTTAAGACTTGACAGCACCGACTTGCCATTGAGGCTTACCGCCGTAACCCGGTATTCCTGCCGGGGCGACAGGGTCACTGTAAAAGGCTGGTGCCGTTTGACCGCCACAGTCCCGGTGCTGGAAAGCCTCTTTTCTCCAACCGCCACAGTCCCTTTCCCTGTGATTTCCACACGCAGAGATACCTCGTCCGGGACGTTGGTAGACAGCACAGTGGTCAATGCCAACGCCCGGACAGGCGTACAGCACAGCAGCACACAGAGAAAGGTCAGCAGTGGGATAATCTTCTGACAGCTTCTGTGTTTCATTGAAAACTCAGCTATCCTTTACTCTGCTACAACTTCAGAAGTGAAGGTAATGGTGCTTTTGTAATCACCGGCAAGGGCTTTTCCCCAGTCTGTACTTTTGATGCTAACCATTAAGCTCTCCATGGTATACTTCTCACTGAATGTCGTCTTTTCATCTGTCGTACCATCAACTTTTCCTTTAAACGTCATTTTCCTCCCGGACGCTAATTCCGCAATACTATACCTAGAAACACCGATGTCCGTGCCAGTCTCTTGGTACAACACATAAGGAATTGTTGTACTGATCTCTGCTGCCTCGGCTGCAAATGGTGCATATTCTACTGTGACATCCACATTTTTTCCCACTGCAAAGTTCTTGGAGTCTGTAACCGTAACATTACCAATATAGGTTCTTGTCTCGCCGAAGGTTACTGTCTGATCTGCCGGGATGTTCAGCACATAAGTGGCACTGGGAACAGTGGTGGTCAAAGTTGTGGTATTGGGTGTCGTGTTCGCAGCAAAGGCCGTAGGCACTGCCGACACCAGCAGCACCAATGCCAGAAAAAGGGCGGAAAGTTTTTTCATAATGATTCTCCTTTTTTATTTCCCCGCAGGGAATGATTGACTGATTATTCGGAAAATGCCAATTGCGCCGTAAAGGTTACGGTCGCCCGATAGGTGCCCGGGTTGGCTTTTTCCCATGCGCTGTCGGATATTTGCAGTTCAAAGCCAGCGGGGGTTCCTCCGTTTGCCATATGTCCGGCGGAGTTGACGCTGCCATCTTCCATCCGGTCATAAATCAAGCTGGTTCCGGAAGCCCACTCAGAAAGCCCGCTGTCTGTTCTTGCGTAGAAGGTAAAAGGAATTGTCGTGGAAGCACTCTGGCTGGAAAAGGCACCACTGTGAGATATGGAAACCGTCAGATAAGCACTTTCCGTAAAGCCGGAGGATTGGGAAATAGATGGAGCATTCAGGGTACACCGGTCGGCCTTGTATTCCATCTGGATATCTGCCGGTATGGTCATCTGGTAGTTCGGTTCCGGAACCACAGTGGAAATCGTTGTAGATTCCGCCCCAACAGACATGGGCATACAGAGCACGAGGAAAGCAACCACAAGCACAAGTGCAATTTGTTTTCGCATACAATCACCTCCTATCCTGTCAGCTGACGTGAATGGTCATCTTTGTTGCGGCACCATTCAGGGAACGCATATTGCCGTCCATGGTGTAGCAATCAAATTTCAGAAGGGAATTGGGGTAAACCCCTGCCGCGAGCGGTTCGTTCAAGGTGATTGGCTCTGAAATTTCTCCCGGCTTGACCAGTTCCGACTGCCACAGGGTCGTGCCGTCCTCAAGGATTAAGGAAATCTGAAAATAGCAGGTATTCTGTGCAGGGTTCGGGAAGCCGATCTCCTGCTCTTTACAGTCCGCTTTCAGAGAAATTCCTTCATAGCCGGGAATGGCAATGGAATCCGGCTTTTTCTCCACCGAGCCGGACTGCTGTATCTCTTCCCCATTCGGCAATTTCGCCTGCCGTTTTTGCGGGCGGTTGGCTACCAGCACAATCACCGCCGCCAGCAACAGCGCCACCACTATCAGCAAGACAATCACCGTCTTTCTGTCTCGCTGAGCCTCCGCCTGGTATTTTCCTTTTTTCATAGGCACCTCGTATTTTCGTCGTTGAAATAGGAGTTTTTCTTCCTATGATTATAATGTTATGGTTCCTGTTTGTCAACCAAAAACGGAATTATAATTCCTCTATCCGAGTAAATGGAGGAAGAAAAATGCTGATTTTTGACTTGCGGGCAATTGGAAACAAACTGCTCACCATTCGTAAGCGAATGGGCATGACACAGGCCGAGGTTGCGGAAGCCGCCGGGCTGTCCGACCGCACATACGCAGACATCGAGCGAGGAAGCGTCAATATGCGGACAGAAACCACTCTACGTATTTGCAACGTCCTCCACATCACCCCCGATGAAATTCTGACCGAAGAAAGCACATCTCTGGCCGCAAAACAGGCAGAGCTAATCGAACGGCTGAATACCTGTAATCCAAAAGATAAGGAGACTGCTCTACAGCTTCTTTCTGTTTATCTAACGTCTCTGGATTGAAAATCTAGTTTTAAAATAGGAAAAGAAGCACATCACTTCTGATTTTCAGAAATGATGTGCTTCTTATTTTATTATCTTGGAAGGGGTGCGTCTGGTTACGCATTCTTCTCCCGGTTTTGGCAGGTAAAGCAGATGACCTGCTTGTTTTTTGCCATTTCCTTGAGGATTTTCAAAGCCTGAGCCATGCGGCCATCGTCAAAGCGCACCAGGGCATCGTCCAGCACCAGCGGAGCCTCCGGGGTCAGCTCCTCCGCCACTGCCAGCCGCAGAGACAAATACAGCTGATCCACCGTGCCGTCGCTGCGCCAGATGGCATCGTGGAGCACGTCCTCCTGCCCGGCTCCCGCCTGCAAGGAGAAATCCTCCCCCATGGTCAGGCTGTGATACCGGTTTTCCGTCAGAGCGCTGAGGATTTCCTGGGCCCGCTGGGTGATTCGGGGGGCGAACCGCCGCTGCAAGGAAGACCTGGCCTGCGACAGGGTGTCCAGGGCAATGGTCAGAGCTTCGTAGGTTTCCTCCAGCCGGGCGATCCGATCCGCAACGCGCTTGCGCTGCAAGCCCAATTCCTGGGGACTTCCCAGGATTTCCATCCGCCCCTGATACTGACCCAGCCGGTTTTGCAGCCGCTGCTGCTCCGCCGCGCACTCGGCCAGAAGATTGGCGGTTTCCGCCTCATTCTGGGTCAGGTTGTCCTGGAAGGCCGGCTTTTCCACAGGCCGCACCATGGAGCTCAGGGTCTCATAATGCTGCCGAGCCAGCGCCGTCTCCCGGCGAGACTGCTCACAGCTTTCCCACTGACGCTGAGCCTGCTGCCAGAATTCCAGCACCTCCTCCGGCTCCTGAAGGCCGCACAGAGAGTCCCGCCGTTTGCGCAGAACCATCAGCCGTACTTCCAGGTCGCTGGTGACTTCCTGATAGGTTTTCAGTTCCTCGGAGTAATTCTCCACCGCCTGCTCGAATTCCGCAATGGGAACCGTCCACTGCTTCCAGTCGGCGGTGCCGTACTTTTCCACAATGGCCGCCGTCTGCCGCCTGCCCTGGGTGTATTGCCATACCCCCAGAAGCAGGGATGCCAGTCCCGCCGCCCCCGCCAGTGCCGCGAAGGCATAGGCAGTCAGATTCACCAGAACCCCCGCCGCCAGCAAACCCACAATGCCCACAGCCATGAATACCAGGGGCAGCTTGCCCCCGGACAGCTGGGTCAGCTGCTTGGCATCCTCCCGAGCCATGGCCCGGGCGTCCTCGGCAGTCAGGCCGGTGAAGGGATTGGGCATTTCCGGCTTCTGAGGCTGGGAGGGGGCATTTCGCTCCTCCTCCCGGATGGCGTTCCACTGATCCCGGAAGCTGCGAAGCTCCCGCACCTTTTCCTCGGTCTCCATCCGGGGTGGCAGAGAAGCGCACAGAGCCTCCATCTGATTCAGCGTTTCTTCCGCCCGGGTCATGGTGTCCCGGGCCTGGGCTACCTGCACCGCGTCGGAAGCCTGCTTTTCGTAGGCCAAGGCCTGCTGGTGATTGTACAGCTGCTTGAGCCAGGTTTTCACGTCCTCAATCCGCTCCCGGAGCTTCTTCGACTGAATATCCAGAGATTCCAGCTCTGTCAGCTTCTGCTCCAGCTGCTCCAGCTGAGCCTCCGCCTGGGGAAGCAAACCGGACTTATTATATCTGCACTTATTGCGCAAGTCTTTCAGCTGAGCCGCCAGCCGGTCTGCCGCGCCGCTTTCGTCACCGGTGGTGACCAGGGCGTTAAGTCTGCGCCGCAGAGCCTCGTCCTGGGTCACGGGCAGGTCAGAAAAGCGGATGAAGCCCGCCCGGCGGTACACCGTCTGCTCCACGCCCAAAAGCAGGGCTCCGCAGTTGGCGGCGGTCAGCTCCTCAACAGGTAGACCCGAGAGGGTTTCATAGGCGCGGAACTCTCCCAGAGGCACTCGCCGCTTGGTGCTGCGCTCGATGGTGATATCCCGGCCGTTCCAGTTCAGGTCAATCCGGCCGGACATGGGGCTGCCCGACCAGGGCTGATACCGCTCCTTGTCCGCCAGAGTCGTCTTCGTGCTCTTGACCCGGGTATCCAGGCCGTAGAGCATGGCAAGCAGGAAGGCACACCAGGTGCTCTTGCCCCACTCGTTGGGGGCGGTGATGATGTTCAGGCCCGGTTCCAGGGTCAGGGTCTCATGCTCCAGCTTGCCGAAGGTGGCCGTCATTTTATAAATTCTCACAGGACGACCTCCCTTCCGTCCAGGATTTTTCGGGAAATCTCCGCGGCCAGGGTGATCTGCCGGGTCTTTTCCGGATTCTCCGTAAGGGCCTGATGAAGCAGCTGAAAGTAGACCCCCTCCAGGGTGTCCGCGTCGGTATTCTCCCACAGGTCAACAGGCGGCTGGGTTTTGTCCACCAGGAACAGATTGGGAAAGTCCAGAAATTCCCGGGCAATTGCCTTTTCGTCCGCCTGGCCGCTGCCGGTCAGGGTAATCCGGTAGAAATTCCGGTTGCCCTTTGGGGGCAGCACCCCCTCCAGAGAGGTCACCGGGTCGGCCCCGGCCTCTACTTCCAGATCGTAAAACCGCACCGTGTCCAGGCTCACCGGCTGCACCTGGGCTTCCGCCTCCAGGGTCACGATACACACGCCCTTGTCCCCGGTTTCGTCCCAACCTCTGCCCATGGGACAGCCGGGCCAGACGCACAGCCCGCCCCCTGCCCGGAAAGCCCCGGCCTTATGGATATGTCCCAGTGCCAGATAGTTGAGGCCGGATTCCCGAACCTGGGAGACCGTCACCGGGCAGCAGGGGGATTCCCGCTGGGTAGGGTCGCCATGGAGCAGGCCGATGCAGTATTTTTCCGTCCCCTCGGCGTGGAAGCCCTCCAACAAGGGCGGACAGTCCATGCTGCGGTAGCCTGCGCCGTAGACCCGGCAGTCCAAGTCTTCCAGCGTCACCGATTCCAGAGTGCCGGTGAAGATATGCACATTTTCCGGCCAGTTTTCTTCCACCCAGGGGCTGCCTGGGGTGATGAAATCGTGGTTGCCCGGGGCGATGAACACCGGAACCGGGCAGCGGCTCAAGGCCTGCTTCACATCCTCCACCGCCTCCCGGCGAGGCTTCGGGGTGTCAAAGATATCTCCCGCCAGGAGCATCAGGTCGCAATTCTCCCGGATGCACAGATCAACGATCTTGCCGGGCAGCTTCCTTTGCTCATCTTTCAGAAACGCCCGCTGCTCCTCAGAAAAGCCGCCGAAGGGGGAGTCCAGGTGCCAGTCGGCGGTATGCAGAATTTTCAGTCCCATTCGTCTACCCTTTCCGCTTTCAAGCAGCTGCCGGTGGTGCTGTCAATGGTGAACAGTACCGCCTCCATTTTGGTGGGGCCCTCCGCCCAGCGATACCGCTCGGGCAGGTCTCCCCGGAATTTGGCAATGGACAGCTCCGGCCGGATGCCCAGCACCGAGTCCCGGGGGCCGGTCATGCCCAGATCCGTCACATAGCCTGTGCCCTTGGGCAGCACCCGGGCATCCGCCGTGGGCACATGGGTGTGAGTGCCCCAGACCGCGCTGACCCGGCCGTCCAGAAAATAGCCCATGGCCAGCTTCTCCGAGGTAGCCTCGGCGTGAAGCTCCACCAGAATCAATTTCGTATCGATTTCCTTCAGAATTTTCTCCACGATCAGGAAGGGGTTATCCGGGCCGTAGTCCATGTTGCACCGGCCGATCAGGTCGATGACCGCCACCTCCCCCGCCGGGGAATCAAAAATCCGCCAGCCTCGGCCGGGCACCTGGGGCGCATAGTTCGCCGGCCGGAGTACCTGGGGGCAGTCCTCCATGTAGTCCACAATCTCCCGCTTGCTCCAAGTATGATTGCCCATGGTGATCACGTCCGCCCCGGCATCCAGGATTTCCTCCGCCTGGTGGGGCAGCATTCCCACCACCGCCGCATTCTCTCCGTTGACCACGGCGAAGTGGGCTCCCGTCTTTCGTTTCAGCTGCCGCAGGTGTCGGCGCACCCGGTCTAAGCCCGGGTTGCCCACCACGTCGCCAACTGCCAATACCTTAAATTCCATGTGTTTCCTCCCAGTGATTGTGCTGGTATTATATACCGTTTTTCCGATTTTCGCAACCGGGAATGTGTCCGAGAACTATCATAAGAATCTGTAGGGGGGATGCCCTCATCGCCCCAAAAATAAAAGACCGTGGGTATATTCCTACTCTCCATAAATATTGGGGTACCGATTCCTCCGGAGGCAAGGTTCTTGTCTCGGCAAGAACCTTGAGAAGAAGCCGACTTAGGGGGCGCTGCCGAAAAGCCGCCCCCCTAAGTACCCCCCGGCCGCCCTAACGAACTGCGTCAGAATCTTTCGGCTGGGTAAGGGCATTTTCGTCAGCACTTCCCGTTTTGTAATTGCCGCAGCAGGCGCGGTGCGAAAATACGCACCGCGCCGGAATTCAATAGTGAATCACATTCTCCGCTTTCCGGATGCGCTCCAGCACAGGAGCCGCCTCCGGGCTTTGAAAATAGTCCAGGGTCGTCTGGGGGACCAGCATTTTCAGGGTTTCCCAGTCCCCCTTCTGCAAAGCCAGCCGGACGGTGGAGGCACTGATGGCCTGACCCGCCGCCTGCTTCCTGGGTACCACATGGCACTCGATCCCCGCCTTAGGAAGCTCCCGAACCATGATCTCGTTATAAAGCCCCGTGACCTGGCTGGTGGGCTCCTCGCCAACGAACCGTTTTGTCACGTTCAGCGCCCCGGCGATTTTCGTAAACACCGCCAAGTCCAGTCGGGCGTGACCCTCAATCACCGCCGCCGCATCCTTGAGAAAATAACTGGGGAAGGTGGCGCTGCTGATGATGTAGGGGCCGGAATCGTGGAGCACCACATTGGGAATGTGAGCAACTCCCGCCTGCACCAGCTTTTTGCGCACGGTAAAGGGCACCAGGGAGGCGTCCTCGCTGAGAACAAACAGGTGGAGGGTATCGCACTGAGCCGCCGCCGTCTCCACCAGATACTGATGTCCCAGGGTGAAGGGGTTGGCGTTCATCACGAGCGCTCCGGAAATTCCCTGGGTTTTCGTCTTTTCCAGGGTTTTCAGGTAGCCGGGAAAGCCGTTTTTCCGGTTTTCCATGAAGACCAGGGTGCCGTCCACCCGGGCAATTTCATAAAAGCCCAGGTCGCCGAAAAACCGGGCGGAATTCACCTTGGTATACAGGAACAGGTGAAGGTTTCCCCTTGCCATCTGCACCTCCATCAGGTGGGAGATGATTTCGTTCAGCAAGCCCTCCCCCTGGTGCTCCCGGCTCACCGCGAAGCAGCGCAGGGTGCAGCCAAAGCAGCTGCCGGTGGCGATGATCTCGTCGTTTTCATCCCGCATGGCGCAGATATAGTCTAAGTTTCCATCCCGGGTAATGCCCTCCCGGTGAAGCAGGGCATCCACCCCGGCAAGGCTCCGCTTATCCGAGGGGTAAACCTGGGAAACGGCGTAATCACTCATGGGCTTCCTCCTTCAAAAAATGCAGCATCAGGGTCATGGCCAGCAAATCCGCCGTGCCTCCGGGGGAGAGATTCTTTTCCACATAGTCCCGGTTCAGCTCTTCCAGAGCCGGAACGCCGGGGAAGGGTTCCCGCTCCAGAAGTGCCTTGGCTTCCTCCGAGGCGGCCTTTGCCAGCTCGTAACCTCCCCGGTGAATCATGTTGGTATCCACGGTATCCGCCAGCATGGCAACAAGCGCCGCGCAGCCGGCCTCATTGATGGATTTTCCCGCTGACAGGGCGGCTTCCAGCTTAGGAAGGCCGATTTTTCCCACCGTCGGGAACCCGGCCTCCGCCTGTCCCCGAACTCCGGTGATGCCGTAGCGCAGATAGAGCTTCTGCCCGGCGGTTCTGGCAGTTTCCGAGGTAAGTCCGGCAAAATCCCCGGCGGTCAATCCCTTCGTCATGGCGGCGCACTGGGCAAGCACCCGGTCGGCGTCCCCCCACTCCTGCCGTTCCAGCCGTCCCAGAGCACCGCAGAGAATGCCCATGGAGAAAATCGCCCCCTTGTGGGTGTTCACCCCGCCGGTGGAAGCCAGCATTTGCCCCTCGGCCAGAAGTCCCGGAGTCCGCAGTGCCCGGAAGGTTTCCTCCGGCGTGCCCCCCTGCCGTCCGATTTTCACGCATTGGGCGAAATAGGGGTAGAGCCCCGCCCCACTGGCCAGAAAGGAGAATACGTCCATATCCCGGTGACTGCCGCTGTTTTCCCGGTCTACCAGGCCGGGCTTGGGGGTCACAGCCACCTCATAAAGCAGTGCCTGCACCGCCAGCCGGGCGGCGCACCGGCTGTCCGCCTCCAGAAGGGCTTCTTCCAGAATCCGGGTTGTTTTTTCCTGGAGCTGAGCCACGCTGTGCGCGCGGCTTCGGGCGCAGGCTCCGGCCATGCCCCCGCAGATCAGACACCGCCGCCCCGGCTTGCCCAATTCCTGCCGGTCGATTTTTCGTCCGGTGCTTTCCAGCACGTCCATGTCAAAGAGCCGTCCCACCGGGGAAGCGTCTTCGATGGCCGTAGTCACCGCCTTCACCGTCAAGGCCTGGGCGGCGACCAGGAAAATGGCCTCGTTTCCGGTTTTCTCCCGGATTTCCTCAAAATGGACAACCGGCATTCCTGCCGCCGCCAACTGCTGCCGAAGAAGCCGCCGCCCCAGGCAGTAGCCCCGGGCAATCAAAGGGCTGTTTTTCACCGGCCCCGCAATATTCATGGTAAAGCAGACAAGCGTCTGCCCAAACTGCCCCAGCAGCTCCCGCTGCCGGGCCGCCCGCCGCTCCCGGGCATCCAGCATTTCCAGTAATGACACTTCCATGGACTAATGCTCCCCCTTGTACTTTTCTTTATGATACACCAGAATCCTGCCTTTGTGAAGTACGACTTGCAATTTCCGGAACTAGGATGTAAAATGGCAAAAATGGTCGGATGATCGGAGGCAGGTTCATGGGGGAAATCAATTTGACGGAAGGGTCGATTTTTACAAAGCTGGTGCAGTTTTCCCTGCCCATGATCGCGGGGAATCTCCTGCAGCAGGTATACAATCTGGTAGACACCCTGATCGTGGGAAAGTGTATCGGCTCGGATGCTCTGGCAGCGGTCGGCTCGGCCTACACCCTGATGACCTTTCTGACCTCCATTCTCATCGGCCTGTGCATGGGAAGCGGAGCCTTTTTCTCCGCGGACTACGGCGCGGGAGAGGAAGCCCAGCTGGGAGAGGACATCCGGCTGTCCTTTGGCTTCATTCTTGCCATGTGCGCCCTGATTTACGCCATCATCTACCCGGGCATGGAGCTGATTCTGTCGCTGCTGCAAACTCCGCCGGAGCTGCTGGAGCTGACAAGAAACTACGTCCGGCCGGTGTTCACGGGGATTTTCTTCGTTTTTCTCTATAACTTCTACGCCTATCTTCTGCGAGCCATGGGAAATTCTCTGGTTCCCCTGGTTTTCCTGGGAATCTCCGCGCTGCTGAACATTGCGCTGGATCTGTGGTTCGTGCTGGGATTCCATATGGGCGTTGCCGGTGCGGCCTGGGCAACGGTCATCGCACAAGCCGTGTCCGGCGTGGGCATTGCCCTGTACACCCGGCGGAAGCTGTCCCTTCCCCAGGTGAAAACCAAGCGCCGGGGGCTGTCCCGGCTTCGGGAAATCGTGGTCAACGACGCCGCCACCGCCCTCCAGCAGTCGGTGATGAACTTCGGCATTCTGATGATTCAGGGTCTGGTGAACAGCTTCGGCGCCACGGTCATGGCCTCCTTCGCCGCGGCGGTAAAGATCGATACCATCGCCTACATGCCCGCCCAGGAATTCGGCAACGCCTACTCCCTCTTCGTTTCCCAGAACTACGGAGCCCGGCAGCCGGAACGGATTCGCAAGGGCACCCGGCTGTCTTTTCTGGTGTCCACAATTTTCTGTATGGTGATCTCCGGTCTGATTTTCGTCCTGTCCCCCTGGCTCATGGGCTTTTTCGTGGAGCCGGGAGAAACCGCCATTATCGCCGGCGGTGTCCAATATCTGCGTATTGAGGGTTCCATGTATGTGGGCATCGGCATTCTGTTCCTGTGGTACGGCTATTTCCGGGCCATTCGCAAGCCCCAGGTTTCCCTGATTCTGACGGTGATTTCTCTGGGCACCCGGGTGGCTCTGTCCTACGCTCTGGCACCCCGGACGGCTCTGGGGGTCGTCGCCATCTGGCTGTCCATCCCCATCGGCTGGGTGCTGGCTGATCTGGCAGGCCTGGTGTTCTATCGCCGTTTACGGCCTGAAATGTAAGCTGTCCTTTACTCAACGAGCGTAATATGTGTGCGTCTGTTCGAAAAATCGGAATTTGTGGAGGTGCTTTTATGGAATTAAAGAGAATTCATCAAGACTTCTCAGTCTGCCAAGCAGAAGATTATTCACTTGTGAATTTTGAGTCTCAATATTGCTTTATTGGAAAGACTGACGAAGAGAAATCACTTGTATGCGCTACAGGCGAAGCTCCAGCCAATGCTGTTCGGTGCGATGATGGATGGAAAGCTTTTCGCATTCAGGGCATTTTGGATTTTTCGCTGGTTGGAATATTATCGAAAATTGCTGTAATTTTGGCAAATCATGAGATCTCCATTTTCGCTGTATCCACTTATAATACAGATTATGTTTTGATAAAAAGCGAAAATTATCAGAGAGGATTGGAAATTCTGGAAGCCGCAGGGTATAAGATTGTGGACTGACAACTTCAGTATTTTGAAAACAGGTATAATGTTATCGTCTGGGATGCGCCGGCACTCATTCTTTTTTGTCCGGAAGCGTGGTATACATTGCACATAGACGCACCTGAGGGAGGGACAGAAATGGAAACTGAAAAAGTATATGCCATGCCATTTGCAAAAATATATCCTATGCTGGTGGAAAAGGCAGCCCGCAAGGGGCGGACGCAGGCAGAAGTAGATGAAATTATTGGGTGGCTGACGGGTTACAGCGCCCCACAAATTGAGGCTGCGGTGCAGAATGGAACGCTGTATGGAGATTTCTTTCGAGATGCTCCGCAGCTCAATCCGGACCGGGTGCTCATAAAGGGCAGCATCTGCGGCGTAAAGCTGGAGAGCATCGAAGAGCCGCTGATGAAGGAGATCCGCTATTTGGACAAGCTGGTGGATGAGCTGGCTAAGGGCAAAGCGATGGAGAAAATCAAGCGGACAAACAAATGAGGAAAAGCAGCCTATTATACACCGACAGAGAATGTGGTATAATCCTTGAAAAAACACTGTATGGAAAGGACAAACACGATGGACGCTCTGGATATTATGAAACGCCCTGCCGCCTACGTCAGCGGCTATGAAAACACCCCCACGGAGGAACAGACCCGTGCAAAGCAACTGTGCTGGGAGTACAACCGCACCGCTCCTAACGAACAGGAAAAGCGGCGCAGTATCCTGCAGACCCTGCTGGGCACCTGCTCTCCCATGACCGGCATTGAGCCAGATTTCCACTGTGACTATGGCTTCAATATCCATACCCACGGCTTGGCGGTCATCAATTATAACTGCGTCATTCTGGATACCTCTCCGGTAAACATCGGAGCAGGTGCCTTTATTGCCCCCGGCGTATGCCTTGCCTGCTCCGGTCATGCCATCGACCCGGAGCAGCGCAGCCACGGCATTGGCACCTCGGCACCCATTACGCTGGAGGAAAACGTCTGGATCGGTGCAAATTCCACCGTCTGCGGCGGCGTTACCATCGGGGCAGGCTCGGTTATCGGGGCGGGAAGCGTCGTCACTCATGACATTCCCGCCGGCGTCATCGCTGCGGGGGTGCCCTGCAAGGTGATCCGCCCCATTACCGAAAAAGATAAGTTCAAGCCGGAAGATATTCTGTTCTGAGAAATTCAGATCGAAAACTCTGAAAAAAGCCCTCCGGGGACATTTTTGTTTTTCGCCATGTTTTTCTGCGGGGAGAAGACATGGTATACTGAGAGCGACAACTTGGAATTTGACAAAGGAGTGTGATTATATGGGTAAAGCGATTTTGGCAGCAATCGTT
>OLPV01001828.1_pt1 | contig 15053 bp, 16 predicted proteins | sample 1671961 | NCBI WGS metagenome assembly OLPV01 (sample SAMEA3136630, study PRJEB25190) | human gut metagenome | biome: human gut; feature: human-associated habitat; material: faeces | place: Austria | collected 2013
AAATGGTAATAGGTTAGTTCGCAATTCTATTGATGTATCAGTATAAAATTAGGAGATTTAGATAATAACACAAGGGAAGAAGTTGAAAACTTTTCAAAACTTCTGGTAACTCTTTGAAATACATATCAATAGATACGATAATATAAATTATGTTTGTATTTGTTGATAATATCGGAAAAATTGTAAATTTATTTTCTATGTGAATTTTCATTTTTGTAGGGCTGGCATTAGACCAGCCCTTGATTTCATTATAATAGATAAAAAGATATTGAATATATATGCACGGTAAAATGACTATTCTCAATAAATGATATTGAAAAAAGTAACCTCAGTGTTGTTGAAAAAATCACCATAGTTCTAACGAATCTTCAGCATCTACCCACATCTGCATCGTTCCATCAAGATACAATCTTACATATTCAAGTGGCTCATCAATGGCAAGTGCGTTCAATGCACAGTCTGATCCGGGTGTGGTTTTTAAATCCTTTTCAGCTTCCCAACAGTCAATGCGGAGCATATAACCAGCAGAAGTATAAATATCAATGCTGTTTCTATGTGGATTGTATTCTGCAAATATTGTTCTCATCGTATAGAATCTCCTTATCATTCAATCAGTCATTTGTTACAAAAATCAGAAGCATTTCAATCAGTTCACCATGTCACTTTTATTTTGTGTTATACTGTTTTATAGATTTTTCTTGCCCTTGTATTTGCCCTTATCAGAGTTCGTAAACACTGACGGGACGATATAACACAAGGGAAACAATAAGGGAAAGCTCACCTGCGATAAATCCAGTGTTTTCAAGGGTTTGCGGAGAACTTAATAACAAGATATAACAGTTATTAAATCTCTTAAAACAGGTGAAATCTCAATCGGAATTTTACGGTGGAATTAAGAATTGAATCAGTGGTATTTTGATATAGGAATATTATTTGTACATTGATAAATAAGATGGAAGAACACAGTTCAACTGAAAAATATATTACAGATATTACCAATATCATTAATTCATATATAGGTGAAAATGATGGAGATATTTCAGGATTACTTTACGATGCTGATGATCGTGACAATTTACCGTTGATTAAACAGATGCGTACAAACGATGTGTATGAACCTGTATATAGTGATAAATTTTCAGGATTAGTAATTTGTGTAGATGGTTTGTATGGAAACGAGATAGAAATATCATCATATAAATTTGATGGTACAAACTATGAATATACTTTAAAATTTACAATGTATGATATATATGGGTTAGATAGTGCTGATATAGAAGAAAATAAATATGTCGATAATGTATCTGGTTTTGGAATTTTAGCTGGTTTTAGAAGTTGGTATATTCTACAACATTGCAATCTCTATGGCGGTGATTATCAACCTTTCATTACTTACGCATCGTTTAAAAAAACAGTTAAAGGAAATATTAAATGAGAAAAAGAATAATGATAGGTACGACAATAGCCTTAATTATTGTATTAACCATAATTGGAATGCTGCTTTATGAATCATATCAACCGCCGGACTCCATAAAAGAAATGATAATCGACAATAAAAGCTCTTATGATGGGGTTGCTAATTTTTATTACAGTGATTTTAGAGAACAAACGGAAAATCGTGTTACATATTCTTTTATATCAGAAGATACGGTTTTTTGTTATCAGGATACAACACGCTCTATTCGTCTTGATGAAAATGTAATTAGAATGTTTCATGTTGTTGATGACAGCTATTATATAGATGATAAAGGGGTGGACAGAGTATATGTATATGATAATTTTGTTTCTCTGTGTAATGTGGATGGAAGGAAATCAATCGTTTATTCTGTAGATGGCACTAAACCAAAATGGATAGACTGTCCAGGCGATGAATCCCCCAAAATTAGGATAATTCAGATTACAAAGAATTGGTATTATATAGAGCTTGTAGAAAAAATGTGGTAGAGATATTTCCGGGGGCAGAGCGTCCATACTATATAAAATCACAAGGTGTGTTTGATGGTACTTATGTGCGTGTTGCAGGTACGACTAGGCATGTCGAGGATTATATGTTAAGAGAGTTGATGCTGGAAGGTAAGAATCGTTATTTTGACAGTGAAATATGTCAGAATATGGATATATCAGACAGTGAGCAGCTTGGGCTTTCTGTTGGAGAAGTTCGCTATCATATCAATAAATTAAAGAAAGATGGTGTTGTGGAGCATATTGGTTCTTCTAAGAAAGGTACATGGGTAATCCATGATTAAAATTGTTGTATTGCGAGTGGAATAGTATACTAAAAGCAAAAGGTGAACAATTAAAGCGATTATGCCGATATACAATGTGAGTCAGTAAATGGATTTACAATATAATGTGCACAAGGAGGTTGCATTATGTCAAAAATTACAGATTATGCTTTTTTGTTTCAAAATTCATCCGGAAAGTCGGCATTTAATCCAATAGGGAGTTTCCAATTATCCCAGCTCAATAGCAGTGCAGTACAATCACAGTTAAAAGCAGCAGGGATTAACACAAACAGCAAACAATATAAAACCGTTATAAGTAAAATGATGCAAAATGCAAACGGAATGATGTATACCAATCCGGCAGCCATAAAGAATTTGATGAAGAACTATGACAAAGATGGGGACTATATTTCTCCGGCAACTGGTCTTGCCGGTATGGACGCAACGGATATTCCTATTTCGCAGAGACACGTGATTATTGATATTCCTGAAAAAAGCAGACAGGAAATGTTTGATAATGCAAAACGGGAGTTCCTTGAAGAAAATGGAATTGCAAACGGAGATACTACAAAACGTTCAGATGTGTTTTACCATTATCAAAAGTCTGCAAAGAAGCGGGACAGATTAAAGGGGACGTGGACTTTAGAACAATATGAACGACAGTATAATCAAGCTTTTTATGATGCGGCAAAGGCTGCCGATCCAACATGGAAACCTGGAAAAGCGATAAAAGCAGGTGCGTTGGATGGGATTACAAGAGAGCAAATTGATAAATCATTGACTGTAACGATGGGACAATATGGAGAAACATTCAAGAGAGGTTTTGATCTGAAATTATAATGATCTGAATATATTAGTAGACCGAACGGCATTTTGTGTAACAAATGCCGTTCGGATGCCTTTTCTATAACTTTACTGCAAAGCATGAGGATTAAATATCCTCTGGGGGATTGATATATGCAGATTAGTTCTAACTATTCCATGAATGGTGTGTCGTATGAAAACAGGCGCAGACAGAAAGATATTCCTCAATTTAGTACAGAACGTGCTAAACAGGAAAATAAGAGTATAAATCCATATATGGAAGATACGGATTTTAACGAAAAAGCATTTGATATGATTGGTCCGAATGCTCCGCAGGATGTAAAAGATGCATGGATGGAAGCAGCGAAGGAAGTAAATGCGAATGGTCTGGGAATAAAGAAAAATGGAATGTTGAGCCATATATCACAGATGATGGTACAAAGGCTGAATAAGCAGATGAAGGGTGAGGGCGATGTGGATAACATCGACATTTTGGGAAACACAACAGAATCTGCAATTCAGGCAACGAAACAGGCACTATATAATTTAGACCATCCACTGGAATATGTTCCGAAAAGCATAGAGGTTCAGAGGGCTTGTATAAAGGAAAGAGAATTCTATGTTGCGTTTCTGGAAAGACTGGAAAAGTTATAATTGACTGGAACAGAAACGGAAAATGACAACGATGAGACATATATAAAAAATTATTTAGGAGATAACATATGAGTGATGGCAATGCGGCATTGAGAGAATCTGCCAGGAAGATGACGGAAAAATGGGAATTGGACGGGATTGACTGTGATGAAATCGAAGCAAATTCCAGCCTTACGTTAGATGGTGGTTTTGATTTTAACAGCATATGGAATTCATGCAGTTGCAGTATGATGCAAACAACTTATCAGGATATCTGTCATATAAGGAATTGTATGATTACATAAATGAACGAACAGAGAGGTGATTCAATTAAATGAAAGTATCAAATAATTATGGCACTGCAAAATTATGGGGCACTTGGAATAAAAATGTTTCTAAATCTTCTGAAAAAAACAAATGGAAATTAACGGATTCCTTGAAGGAGAAGATTGTTGAACTGGCACAAAAAGATGCACAGGACAATGTATATATGGGAAAAGCATTTATGAATTTGAGGAAGAAGGAAGTGAGCAAGGTAGCCCCAGACAGAGCTGCTTTAATTGGAAAAATTAGCCAATCAATGGCTTCTGGCAATATATCTGCGATGAATGAAGTTGCAGAAGCAGATAAAAAATGGCTCTGTATGCTGTTTGGAACACCTTATGAAGCAAAATGTAAGGAAACAGGGACAGGCTCGGCAATACATGTATATAATGAAGAAGGCGAAGAAGTTTTAACTTATACAGGAGGTGTAGGCTGGCAGGAAAAAGAAACAAAAGCAGAGTCACAGGTACATTCAGCATTGAAAATAACATATTATGAAGCATTTAGCGAGGCGAGAAAAGCATTAAATAGTGAAGAAAAGACTAGCAGCGCAGGTGAAAACATAATAATGCAAGATAATTTTGATATGAAGGCATGAAGTATACAATTAAAATAATGTCTACAATTAGTAGAAAATATCTATGTTCAATTTAAGCAAAAAGAAAATAAATAAAATAATGGCATTTGCTATAGCATTTACTATGCTGTTTGCATCTCAGGTAACGGTCTCATCTGTTTGCCTTTTCAATACAACCCAGAGACGAATGACAGCACATAGTGCAATCAGAATCCATGTAAAGATATTGGTGTACCATACGCCCCAGAAACCAAGAGAGGTAAGAAATATAAATATAGCTGCGAATACAATCCTGCCGCCGATTTCCAATGCACCATTCATCATAGAGAAGAATACATCACCCATACCATTTAATGCACCACGCATAATATAGATTGTGCCGAGAGCAAAGTACATGGAACCGGCGATCATCAGTCCCTTTGAACCCAGTTCGACGACTGTTGGATCATCGACAAAGAGACTGATGATATTCGCCCTGAACAATAATATGGCAACCAGCAAAAATGCGCTGATAACTGCAGTGATTATTTCTGCCCGAATTACGGCTGTCTTGATTCTTTTGTAGTTATTGGCTCCTTGATTTTGACTTGCGAAAGTTGATACAGCAGTACTAAGAGATGCAAAAGGTTGGAAAACGATGGATTCCACCTTTCCAGTAGCGGTGTAGGCAGCCATTACATTTACCCCATATCCGTTTATCATTGTCTGAAGCAGAGCACAGGAGACAGATATCATAGCAGTCTGGATTGACATAGGGATACCAATACGAAGGTATTCTTTGATGATAAAACGATTTTGCTGAAAATGTCTGTGTTCCAGCTTGAAATATGGATTTTTAAGTATTGCAAATATCGTAGATCCTGCAGCGGATACAAACTGGCTAATGACTGTTGCGTAAGCAGCGCCAGCAACGCCCATATCCATTTTAATTACGAATAAGAGATCTAGTATTACATTGATAACGGAAGCCACAATAAGGAATATAAGCGGGGTTCTGGAATCACCTAAAGCACGTAAAATAGCAGATATACCATTGTACAAAGCAACCACAATAGTAAGACCACAGGTGATCTGCATGTAGGTTTTTGCATATTCAAAATTTTCACTGGGTGTGTTCATCAGATGAAGAATTGGACCAGAGAGAATAAAGCCGAGGATGCTCATCAGGATTCCGACTGCAACAATCACATATATGGAGTTAGCAATCGCAGTTTTCACTTCTTCTTCTTTTTTTGCACCAAAACAGTTAGAAACGATTACGCCTATGCCGGAGGAAAGTCCCATACATAATGAGAAAAATAAGAAACTTATCATGCCTACAGAACCAACAGCTCCGAGAGCCTTGGAACCTAAATATCTGCCGACTACAATCGAATCAACGACATTATAGACCTGTTGAAACAGATTGCCGACCAAGAGAGGTACGGAAAACTGTAACAGGATTTGGGTTATATTGCCGCAAGACATATCTAATACATATCTGTTTTCTGACATCTGTTGTTCCATATCTCAGCACCTCCTTTCCTGGCTTTAGTTTTATATTTCCGACTTTCTGGTTTTCCGATATTCCCTCGGAGAAAATCCCTTCAGCTTATGAAATAATCGGCTGAAATAGAGCTGGTTATCGTAGCCTACAATCTTAGATATTTCATTGATGGAATAGTTGGTTGTCTCAAGCAAGACCTGTGCGTTGTTGACACGGAGCGCAACAATAAACTGCATAGGAGTAGAACCCGTGAACTTCTTGAAGCTTCGTATGAACCAACTGACGCTCATTCCCTTGGATGTCGCATACTCTTCTATATTGATATCACGGTTATAATTTTCGTTAAAATATGTCACGGCGGTATTCATCTCGTGGTCGAGATATTCATTTTTTAAAACCTGCTCTCTGGTAAGCTCACGTTGGAATATGATCAGAAGATGACGGAGCAATAATGTGAGCATTTCTTCGTAGTTATCCTGACAACGTTGTAATTCTATAATAATTCTCTTGAATACACGCTCATATTCCATGGATGTACCAACCGGGAATATTCTCTCGTTATCTGGGAAACCATATTTTCTTAGGATATTTTTTACATCACTTCCAGTAAAATGAATCCAGTAGACTTCTGTCTTATCTTTCCCATAGTATTCATATTTCTGAAGCTCTTTTGGACGGAATATGACAATGTTACCAGCGGGAACAATTGTTTCGTTATCAACAGTATCAAAATGAAAATGTCCGCATCCGGCTGCAATATATATAATCTGAAAATCAACACGTCCTCTTGGGCGATAGGTTGGTATCTTTGGGTGCTCAGACAAACGATAGATCCCGCAGCTACCGACAATCAGTGGTCGGCTTTTATCCTTAAAATCCATATGTGAATGGTTCAAATAACCGGTGTTCGTGTACATAGGGCAGCACTCCTTTCACTCGATACAATAATCACGATTTCTTCGTTCTTCGAACTCTCGAAATCGTGCCAGCCATGCGCACTCCGGACTATCGTCCTGCGTGCTTATGACTGTTTACCCATCAAATAGAAAAGTGTCCGATGCTGCAAGCAGTTCGTCCACTTTTCTGCTTGATGGAATTATTGTATCATTTTGTGCATATTTTGTCCATTCTAATTTATAGACATAAGAAATGGATTAATGTAATATAGATCTAACAAAAGCGAGAAGGAAAAAAAGCAGACAGTAAGGAGAAAACTGTTAGCAGGGTTACAAGCAACAAAAAAGTGTATAAAATGTATGAATGAAGGAGGATTATTTATGATCGTGCCACGTTACTATGAGGACTTAAGTGTATTACATGACAATACGATGCCGGCGAGAGCTTATTACATGCCGGCTTCCAAGCGGATGGATGACCTGGTAGAGCACAGAGAGCTGTCAGACAGAATGCAGCTTTTGAATGGTACATGGAAGTTTCAGTATTTTGACAGCATCTATGATATGAAGGATGCCTTTTATGAGGATGGTTATTCGGTTGAGGGCTTTGACGAGATCAAAGTTCCGAGTGTATGGCAGATGGCAGGTTATGATACACACCAATACACAAATATCCGTTATCCATTTCCGTTTGATCCGCCATATGTGCCACAGGATATTCCATGTGGAGCTTATGTGCATACCTTTGACTATGCAAAGGATGCTGCAGCACCAAAGGCATATCTTAACTTTGAAGGTGTGGATAGCTGCTTTTATGTATGGTTAAACGGCACCTATGTAGGCTACAGTCAGGTGAGCCACATGACCAGTGAGTTTGATGTGACAGACGTATTGCGGGAAGGAGAGAACCGGATTTCCGTGCTTGTGATGAAGTGGTGCGACGGTTCGTACCTTGAAGATCAGGACAAGTTCCGTATGAGCGGAATCTTCCGTGATGTGTATCTCTTAAAACGTCCGGAAAAGGGAATCCGTGATTATCGCATTACAACACAATTAGATTCAGACATTGCAAGGATAAATCTTACAGCAGCATTTTACGAGCCGACAGAGGTTCGGGTAAAGCTCGAGGATAAGAATGGAGCAGTTGTTTCCGAGGGTGTTATTTCCGAGAGTGGAGAATCGACTTTTGAGATTGTAGATTATACACTCTGGAATACAGAGAATCCGTATCTGTATACGATTATTCTGGAGACGGAGCAGGAGGTAATCGTAGACCATATAGCACTCCGCAAGATTGAGATCAAGAATCAGGTAATCTACTTAAATGGACAGAAGATTAAATTCCGTGGTGTGAACCGCCATGACTCCGATCCGGTCACCGGATTTACAATTAGCATGGAGCAGATCAAGACAGACCTTACCCTGATGAAGCAGCACAACTTCAATGCCATTCGTTCCAGCCATTATCCAAATGCACCATTTTTCTATGAAATGTGCGACCGCTATGGATTTATGGTGATTGACGAGGCAGATATCGAAGCACACGGACCATTTATGCTGTATCGAAAAGAGGATACGGATTACAACCGCTTTAAGCGTTGGAATGAGAAGATAGCAGATGATCCAGTATGGGAAGCTGCGATTGTTGACCGTGTGAAGCTGATGGTGGAGCGTGACAAGAACCGGTTTTGTATCGTGATGTGGTCTATGGGAAATGAAAGCGCTTATGGCTGCAACTTTGAGAAGGCACTGGCATGGACAAAGGGATTTGATCCGGAACGTATCACGCAGTATGAGAGTGCCAGATACCGCAATTACGATGTAACCTATGATTACGGGAATCTTGACTTATACAGCCGTATGTATCCGGCACTTACTGAGATAGAGGAATATTTGGAAAAGGATGGCAGCAAACCATTCCTTCTGGTGGAATACTGCCACAGTATGGGAAATGGTCCCGGAGATTTTGAAGATTATTTCCAGATGATACAGGCAGAGGATAAGATGTGCGGTGGTTTCGTATGGGAGTGGTGCGATCATGCAATCGCCCATGGTGTAGCCGAAAATGGCAAGACGATCTATGCCTATGGCGGCGATCATGGCGAAGTAATCCATGACAGCAACTTCTGTATGGATGGTCTGGTATATCCGGACAGAAGGATACACACCGGACTTTTGGAGTACAAGAATGTATACCGCCCGGCAAGAGTAGTATCGTATGATGCAGCAAGTGGAGAATTAGTGCTTCACAACTATATGGATTTTGATGATCTGAAGGATTATGCAGAGATTACCTATGAACTGTCACAGGATGGGCTTGTAATCGGGAAGGGGAAGCTTTCCGAAGTATCCATTTTACCGCATTGTGATGGAAGCGCAACTTTAAAGCTTTCAATTCCGGAGAATGGAAAGGTATATCTGAAGCTGTTCTATAAGCTGAAGAAGGACATCCCGCTTCTTTCCAAGGCGTATGTCTTAGGCTTTGATGAGATAGATGTAAGCAGTAAGGGTGCAAAGAATCAGCAGGCAGTAGGCTGGCTTACAAAGAAAGTGCCTGATACGGGTATTCAGGTGCAGGAAAATGATACACAGATCAACATAAATGGACGAGAGTTTTTCTATAGGATCAACAAACGGACAGCACTCTTTGACAGCTTAACATTTGCAGGCAGAGAATATCTCAATCTCCCGATGAAACTGAATATCTGGAGAGCACCGACGGATAATGATATGTATATCAAGGCGGAGTGGAAGAAAGCACACTACAATGAAGCATATACAAGAGCATATAAGTCAGAGGTGATTCAGGGAAAGCATGGAGTAACTGTTGTAAGTCAGGCTTCGGTTGTAGCTCCAACCGTGCAGAAGATTCTTGATGTGATGCTCACATGGACGATTGACGCAGCTGGAAGAATTGGAGCGGATATCGCAGTGAAAAAGGATGAGGAGTTCCCGGATCTTCCAAGATTTGGTGTGCGGATGTTCTTAGATAAGAAGCTTACAGATGCAGGGTTCTTCGGTATGGGACCGCAGGAAAGCTACCGGGACAAGCATAGAGCAGCAAGCCACGGATTGTATCGTCTGAAGGTTTCCGATATGCATGAGGACTATATCCGCCCACAGGAAAACGGAAGTCACTACGACTGCGATTATGTGGAGCTTGGCAACAGCCAGTACGGTATCACTGCCGTTGCAGAGGAAGATACATTTTCATTCAATGCGTCCTTCTATACACAGGAGGAGCTGGAAGAAAAGGCACATAACTATGAACTGATAGAATCGGACAGTACGGTATTCTGTCTTGATTATGCACAGAATGGAATAGGCTCTAACAGCTGCGGACCAGACGTGTTAGAAGCATACAGATTTGATGATAGATTATTCCGGTTCCGGTTTACACTGGTTCCGTATGTGAAAGGATAATGATGTAACTCGTTGACACAGCATTTTCCCGAATATCGACGTATAAGTCCGGACATACGGGGATATTCGGGATACAAGAGAACAAAAGTAAAAGCATTTAGAATAATATAGGCATCAGACGGTTTGATACATGAAATTCTAAACATGATTAAGATGAGGAATGATTCTATGGAAGAAAAAAAGTATTTAAAATGGTATAACAAAGTCGGATACGGATCCGGCGATATAGCAGGAAATGTAGTATATGCATTTTTAACATCCTTTGTGATGATTTATCTGACGGATTCAGTCGGACTTGCAGCAGGTATAGTAGGTACGTTGATCGCAGTTTCCAAACTGTTTGATGGATTTACAGACATTTTCTTTGGCTCGATGATTGACAAGACACACAGCAAGATGGGTAAGGCGAAACCGTGGATGCTTTACGGCTACATTGGATGTGCGATTACACTGGTATGTTGTTTTGCGGTTCCTACAAGCTGGGGAAATACAGCACAATATGCATGGTTCTTTATTGCATATACATTGTTAAATGGTGTGTTCTATACAGCAAATAATATTGCGTATTCTGCACTTACTTCTTTGATTACGAAGAACAGTAAAGAGCGTGTGCAGATGGGATCTTATCGTTTCATCTTCGCATTTTCTACAAGCCTTTTGATCCAGTCTGTAACCGTAAAATTTGTTGATTACTGCGGTGGAGATGCAGCAGCATGGAGAACGGTAGTAATCATCTATGCAATTGTCGGTCTGATTGTAAATACAATCTCAGCGCTCTCCGTAAAAGAGCTTCCGGAGGAGGAGCTTAACGAGGGAGAAGTAAAAGGAGATGAAGAAAAGTATGGACTGGCTCAGGCATTTAAGCTTCTTGTAAAGAACAAGTATTATATGATGATCTGTGGAACATATATTTTACAGCAGCTTTATAGTGCCATGATCGGTGCTGGTATCTACTACATGACATGGGTATTGAAGAACAAGAATCTTTTTGGTCAGTTCGCCTGGGCGGTGAATATCCCACTTATTATAGCTCTTATCTTTACTCCGACACTCGTTGGCAAGTGGAATGGTATGTACAAGCTGAATCTCAGAGGATATATCATTGCCGTTATTGGTAGAGCGTTGGTTGTTGTAGCAGGATATATGGGAAGTATTCCTCTTATGCTGGCATTTACAGCCCTTGCAGCACTTGGACAGGGCCCATGGCAGGGAGATATGAACGCAGTGATTGCTTCTTGTTCAGAGTATACTTATCTGACACAGGGAAAGAGAATTGACGGAACTATGTATTCTTGTACATCACTGGGTGTAAAGATTGGTGGAGGAATCGGAACTGCAGTATGTGGCTGGTTATTAGAGTTTAGTGGTTATGTCGGAACAAATGCAACACAGCCGCAGTCAGCACTTGATATGATGCAGTTTATGTATTTATGGTTGCCATTGATCTTTGATGTGTTAATTATGATTGTTCTTTCCAGAATGAACGTGGAAACTGTAAATGAAAAATTGAAAACTGAAAAGGGAATTAAGTCTGATGAAGTAACAGACGCAACAGAGTATTAAGGTTTATATGTAATATGCATTGATTCGTGGCGTATTGGCAAAGACAAAAGAAAATAAATACAATGTGATTGCTTGCCAAATCGAAAGAAAAAGTAGACAAATCTTGCAAAGGGGGCGTAACCAATGCATTTATCATTTGTTGATACAAAAGAAGAAATATTAGCTTTAAAAAGAAAATCGAAGCATGTTGCTCCGCATTTACATAATGCATTGGAGATCGTATGTGTGACAAATGGAACACTGGAGCTGGGAGTTGGACAAGAGTTATACCACATGGAAAAGGGAGATATTGGTTTTGTATTTCCTGATATTATCCATCATTATCAGGTTTTCTCTTCGGGAGTGAATAAGGCGGTTTACATTATTTCTCCACCATTTGCGATTGGGAAATATGCTGATATTATACAGACGATGGCACCGGATTACCCAATCATAAAGGCAGAAATGGTGGAGCCGGAAGTATACCGGGCAATTAATGCCATCTTAGATACAGACCACATGGATATAGCAGTTATACAGGCATACCTGCAGATTTTGATTGCAAGATGCATTGGAAAGCTGAAACTGGTCGAGAAAGGAGATGTGGGAAGTAAAGATCTTGTCTATCAGGCAGTATCGTACGTGTCTGGTAATTTTAGAAAGAATTTCTCGTTAGATGATATGGCAAGAGATTTGGGAGTGAGCAAGTATGTTTTATCACGAACATTCTCCAAAACATTCCATCGTAATTTCAATCAATATCTGAATGATGCAAGACTAAATTATGCTTGCCATCGCTTGGAAAATACCAGTGATGCCATTATAAATATATGCTATGATAGCGGATTTGAAAGTCAGAGAACATTCAATCGGGTATTTAAGGAACGATACAAAGTTACACCGAGCGAATACAGAAATACAAGCCGTACAGATATAATATCGTGACTATCAAACATAGAGGCAGAGGTGTCAATTTCCTTCTGGTAGTGTTGCAGCTCCTTCAGGTCACGCTCGTTTTGCCGCTGCTCCTGATCTTGGTGCAAACGAAGGTAATAATCCCTCTGCAATTTCTTCACTTCCGTGATACAAAATCAAAACTTTTCTCCTTCATCCTATACTTCCTCGGTGTCACTCCATACTTCTGTTTAAACGCCTTGATAAAATGGCTGCAGTCACAAAATCCTGTCTCCTGGCTAATATAAGTTAGGTCAAAATCTGTGAATTGCAATAAGTCCTCCGCTTTTTGCAGTCTTACCGTGAGAATCATCTCCTTGCAGGTCTGCCCATAGTACTCCTTGAATATTGTGGCAAAATACGAATAACTCATATGAAATTTTTCTGCCAGCTCCGCCACCGAGAGATCTTCCTGGTAGTGTTGTGAAATGTACTCAGATATCTCTGTAAATTTTTCGCTTAATACAGTTTCCTTTTTCCTTTTTTTTATCTGAAAGCCTTCCTGCTTCCAGACACGAAGAATTTCTGCCATAAGAAGACAATAATTCGAATGCATAATAATGTCATAACCAAATTGCTTTTCTTCTAACGTCTTCACTGATCCCTGAATCAGCTGCTTCATTTTTTCCTGATTAAATTTCTCTTTCGAAAAATAAACCGATAGCTTCTGCTCTACTGCTGCCATGGCGATCAGACTCGAAATCGGTGGAAGCGCCGAACCGGATATATTCAGATGTACCGGATCAAATTTCAGGACATAGTAGCGGATTGGAAGTTGTCCTACTGAATAAATTGCATGAGCCATCTGCGGATAAAATACGATCAGATCTCCCGGTTCCAATACATAATTCTCTTCTCCAGCCTCTACATATGCCTTTCCCTCCACCATGTAAAGAATCTCCACAAAATAATGCCAATGTGGAAGAATTGGAAACATCTCAGATGTCTGTGCATCAAATAAAAAGGCTTTATATGGTTTGTTTAATTTGTCTGAATATTCAAAATAAGGTTTCACAGGTTATCTCCATCATAGATTTTTACACTTCCAGTGCCACATTCTCAGATGAAGAATTAATCAATATGATACGTTATGCAAAAAGCAGGAGCATCCGTGTTGCCCTGAAACCTACCGTCAATTGTAAAAACGGTGTCTGGCGCGCTTACATCAGTTTCTTTGAAAAAGATGTTCCATGTGAACCGAAATGGGAAAACTGGTTTGCCTCTTACACAGAATTCCAGACACACTATGCCAAAATTGCAGAAGCCGAACAATGTGATCTTTTTATTGCAGGATGTGAGATGGTAATGACGGAACACCGCAGTGAAGAATGGAGAAACGTAATCGCTGCGATCCGAAACTATTACCACGGACCTGTTTCCTATAATACCGATAAATATCAGGAAGAAAATGTAACCTGGTGGGATTGTGTCGACATGATCTCCTCCAGCGGATATTATCCGATTGATCAGTGGGAACAGGAACTTGACCGTATTGAAAGGGTCGTTCAGAAGTTCAAGAAACCATTTTTCTTCGCTGAAGCAGGATGCATGTCCAGAAAAGGTTCCTCACTGGTGCCTAACAACTGGGCAATTCAGGGAGCTTTACGTCTGGAGGAACAACCAGACTGGTATCGAGCTATGTTCGAAGCTTGCGCAAAACGCTCATGGGTCAATGGTTTTGCCATGTGGGAATGGGCACCGGTTCTTCCTTCCAGAAGTACTGCGGCAAGAGATACCAGCTACGAAATCTGCAACAAACCGGTACAGGAGGTTATTAAAGACTACTATGGGAGAGTCAAAAGAAAATAACATACAACAAACTTCAGAACAGGATCTCTGAAAAGAACACGATATTCTGGAAGCTCTGTAAGACGCTGGCATACAGGAAGAGGAGCATCTGCACTGGTATGTTCAAATGCCCCCCCTTTGAACACCTCTAGGGTAAATATGGTTAAATTGTATCTCGTTCAGTGTTCCAACGAAGACAGAGGGACACTCTTTGTGACAAAAGGAACGTCCCTATAAAGACATTTTCCCTTTTCTGTGTTATAATAATGTGTAATTTGTATATTTACAGATAGAAAAGGGAGGAGTTATGTTTCATTATTTTTTACAGTTGAATTTTGCGACAATCTTAATATCCTTTTTTATGTTGATTTTCGTCAATGTAAATCCTGTATTTCAGAGAA
>OLPV01001833.1_pt1 | contig 15031 bp, 26 predicted proteins | sample 1671961 | NCBI WGS metagenome assembly OLPV01 (sample SAMEA3136630, study PRJEB25190) | human gut metagenome | biome: human gut; feature: human-associated habitat; material: faeces | place: Austria | collected 2013
GTAAAGAAGGAGAAGGAACTTGCCTACTATTAATCAGTTGGTCCGCAAGGGCCGCGCAAAGTCGGTCGAGAAAAAGAAGACCCCTGCGCTTAAGGGTAACCCTCAAAAGCGTGGCGTTTGCACTCGTGTTTACACCACTACCCCTAAGAAGCCTAACTCAGCGCTTCGTAAGGTATGCCGTGTACGCTTGGTAAACGGCATGGAAGTTACTGCTTACATCCCAGGTGAAGGTCATAACCTTCAGGAGCACTCCATGGTATTGCTCCGCGGTGGTCGTGTAAAGGACCTTCCAGGTGTTCGCTATAAGGTAATCCGCGGTGCACTTGACGCTGCTTCCGTAGAGAAGCGTGCTCAGGCTCGTTCCCGCTATGGCACTAAGCGCCCAAAGAAATAAGTAATCGTTAAGTCGCGCGGGTCAAAAAGACCTAATGGATTAGATCCCGAAGCGCGCAGAATTGTGTAAGGAGAATTACATGCCACGTCGTGCAGCAGCAGTCCGTCGCGAAACTCAGCCGGACGCAGTGTACAACAGCCGCCTTGTTACTCAGTTGATCAACAAGGTACTTCTTGACGGTAAGAAATCCGTTGCTGAAGGTATCGTTTACGGTGCTTTCGATCTCGTTGCAGAAAAGACTGGTCAGGATGCAATGACAGTATTCAAGAAGGCTATGGACAACATCAAGCCTACCTTGGAAGTAAAGCCAAAGCGTGTTGGCGGTGCAACCTACCAGGTTCCAATGGAGGTAAACTCCCGTCGTGCAACTACTCTTGCTATCCGTTGGATGGTTGACTTCTCTCGTAAGCGCAAGGAAAACACCATGCGTGAGCGTCTTGCAGGTGAAATCATGGACGCAGCAGAGAACACTGGCGCATCGGTAAAGAAGCGCGAAGACCTCTACAAGATGGCAGAATCTAACCGTGCATTCTCTCACTATCGTTTCTAAGGTAGGGTTGAATAATGGCTAAGATTAACTTAAAGGAAACTCGTAACTTCGGCATCATGGCTCACATCGATGCTGGTAAAACCACCACTACTGAGCGTATCCTTTACTACACCGGTAAAACCCACAAAATTGGTGAGGTTCATGAAGGTGCAGCAACCATGGACTGGATGGTTCAGGAGCAGGAGCGTGGCGTAACTATTACCGCTGCAGCTACCACTTGCTTCTGGAAGAAAGATGGCGTTGATTATCGTATGCAGATCATCGACACCCCAGGTCACGTAGACTTTACCGCTGAGGTAGAGCGCTCTTTGCGCGTTCTCGACGGTACTGTTGCAGTTTTTGACGCAGTAGCTGGTGTACAGCCTCAGTCTGAAACCGTATGGCGTCAGGCAGAGCGTTACGGTGTACCTCGCATTGCTTTCATTAACAAATATGACCGTATTGGTGCAGACTTCAATCACGCAATCCAGACCATGAAGGATCGTCTTGGTGCAAATGCAGTAGCTGCTCAGATCCCAATGGGTGCTGAAGATCAGTTCTGGGGCGTTATTGACTTGGTAACCATGACTGCATGGGACTTCAAGGCTGACGAAAAGGGTATGACCTACCCAGAGCCTATGGATGCTATCCCTGCTGAGTACGTGGAAGAAGCAGAACTTCGTCATCAGGAGCTCTTGGACGCTGCTGCTGACTGCGATGACGACCTCATGGAAAAAGTTCTCATGGACGAAGAAGTAACCGTTGATGAATTCAAGGCTGCTCTCCGTAAGGGTGTTATCGCTTGCCAGATTAACCCAGTATTTGTAGGTTCTGCATACAAGAACAAGGGTGTTCAGGAATTGCTCGACGCTGTTGTTGACTATCTCCCAAGCCCACTTGATATTCCTGCAATTAAGGGTACTAACCCTGAAACTGGCGAAGAGGACGAGCGCCCAGCTGATCTCAAGGCTCCATTTTCTTCCTTGGCATTCAAGATTATGACCGACCCATTCGTTGGTAAGCTCACTTATCTCCGTGTTTACTCTGGTCAGCTTGATTCTGGTTCTTATGTTCTCAACGCTTCTAAGGACAAGAAAGAGCGCATTGGTCGTTTGCTCCAGATGCACTCCAACACCCGTATCGACATTGATTCCTGCGCTGCAGGTGACATCGTAGCTGTTGTTGGTTTGAAGGACACTTCTACTGGTGACACTCTCTGTGACGAGAATGCTCCTATCATTCTCGAGTCCATGGAGTTTGCTGAGCCAGTTATTGACATTGCTGTTGAGCCTAAGACTAAGGCTGAGCAGGACAAGATGTCTTTGGCTCTTCAGAAGCTTGCTGAAGAAGATCCTACCTTCCGCGTATCTACTAACCATGAAACTGGTCAGACCATTATTGCTGGTATGGGCGAGCTTCACTTGGAAATCATCGTTGACCGTTTGCTTCGTGAATTCAAGGTTGAAGCTAACGTAGGTAAGCCACAGGTTGCTTATCGTGAACGTCCTGGCCACGAGGTAATGAATGCTGAAGGCAAGTTCGTTCGTCAGTCTGGTGGTCGCGGTCAGTATGGCCATGCAGTTATTAACATGTATCCTCAGGAAGCAGGCAAGGGTTACTCCTTCGAAAACAAGATTGTTGGCGGTGTTATCCCTAAGGAATACATTCCTTCTATCGACAAGGGTATTCAGGAAGCTCTCAACTCCGGCGTTTTGGCTGGATATCCTGTTGAGGATGTTCGTGTTGAGCTCATCGATGGTTCTTACCATGACGTTGACTCTTCTGAAGCAGCATTTAAGGTTGCAGGTTCTATGGCAATTAAGGACGCTCTCAAGAAGTCCGATCCAGTAATTCTTGAGCCTGTTATGTCTGTTGAAGTTGAAACCCCAGAAGAGTATGTTGGCTTCGTAATGGGCGATATCCCATCTCGTCGCGGCATCATCTTCGGTCAGGAACAGCGCAGCAACTCTGTTGTTGTTAACGCAAAGGTTCCTTTGGGCCAGATGTTTGGTTATGCAACCGATCTTCGCTCCGGTACTCAGGGTCGCGCAATGTACACCATGCAGTTCGACTCTTATGAGCCAGTACCAAAGAGCGTTTCTGAAGAAATTGTAAGTAAGGCTGGTGGCAATGCGTAAGCCTTTTTGGCTTAACGCAACCACCCCATATTGGAGGTAAATTAAGTGGCTAAAGAAAATATCCGCATCCGCTTAAAGGGCTACGATCATGAGATTGTGGATCAATCCACCAAGCTCATCGTAGATACCGCACAGAAGACGGGTGCAAAGGTTTCTGGTCCTATTCCATTGCCAACCGAGCGCAGCGTATACACCGTTGTAAAGGGTCCACATGTGAATAAGGATTCTCGTGAACAGTTTGAGATGCGTACACACAAGCGTTTGATCGACATCCTTGATCCAACTCCTTCTACAGTTGATTCTTTGATGCGTCTTGATCTTCCTGCTGGTGTTGACATCGAGATTAAGCTCTAAGGGGGGTCGTAGAAGATGATTAATACTATCTATGGTACTAAAATCGGTATGACCCAGATCTTCGATGAAGATGGCAAGGTTATTCCTGTAACTGTTATCCAGGCTGCTCCTAACAAGGTATGCCAGGTAAAGACTGCTGAAACTGACGGTTATGAAGCAGTACAGTTGGGCTTCGGCACCATTAAAGAGAACAAAGTAAACAAGCCAATGGCTGGTCACTTTGCAAAGCTTGGTGTAGAGCCTGTTCGTCACCTTCGTGAAGTTCGCGTTGAATCTGGCGCAGAGCACACTGTAGGTGAAGAAGTTACCGTTGCTCAGTTTGCTGACGTAAAGAAGGTAGACGTTACGGGCACTTCTAAGGGTAAGGGCTTCGCTGGCGTTATGCGTCGTTACAACTTTGGTGGCGGTCCTGGTGGACACGGTGCTCACTTCCATCGTGCTCCAGGTTCTGTTGGTCAGTGCGCTTATCCTTCCCGTGTATTCAAAGGCTTGCGCCTCCCTGGTCACATGGGTTGCGACACCGTAACTACTAAGAACCTTGAAGTTATTCGCATCGACGAAGATATGAACCTCATTATGCTCAAGGGCTCTGTTCCTGGCGGCAAAAACGGCGTGGTTCGTATTCGTATGGCTTAATACGTTTACGAAGGAGTTTATAGATTATGGCAACTATTGAAGTTAAGAACCCAAGCGGTGCTAAGGTAAGCGATACCGAGCTTTCCGCACAGGTTTTTGGCATCGAACCAAACGTGCATGCAATGCACGAAGTAGTTCGTGCTCAGCGCGCTGCTAGGCGTGCAGGTACCCATGATACCTTGACTCGTAGTCAGGTTCGTGGTGGCGGCAAGAAGCCTTGGCGCCAGAAAGGTACAGGTCGTGCTCGTCAGGGTACAATCCGTGCTCCACAATGGGCAGGCGGTGGTACCGTATTCGGTCCTCATCCTCGCTCTTACGCATTCAAGGTACCTTCAAAGGTAGTAAAGCTTGCAATGCGTTCCGCTCTCTCTGCAAAGCTTGCAGACGGCGAGCTCGTAGTAGTAGACGCTTTCAATTTCGAGAAGCCATCTACTAAGGAAGCTGCACAGGCATTGAAGGCATTGGATCTCAACGGCCGTGTAACTCTTGTTATTGCTGATGATGATGTAAACACATTCCTCTCATTCCGCAACCTTAATCGTGTTCGCGTAATTGGTGCATCTGAAGCAAACACCTACGATTTTATTGACAATAAGGCACTCGTTATCACCAGTGCTGCTTTGACTCGCATCGAGGAGGTGCTTGCATAATGAAGGACCCACGTGAGGTAATCATTCGCCCAATCATTACTGAGCACTCTTACGACATGATTGAGCAGGAAAACGTGTACACCTTTGAAGTAGCTAAGTCTGCTAACAAGGTTGAGATCGCTCAGGCAATCGAAGCAATCTTCAACGTTACTGTTGTTAAGGTAAACACTCTTAACGTAAAGGCAAAGCCAAAGCGCATGCGCTATGTTGAGGGTAAAACTCGCACCTGGAAAAAGGCTATGGTAACTGTAGCTCAGGGCGATAAGATCGAGATCTTCTCCGCTCAGTAAGACTTTCTGCTTGTCTTTTGAGATGAAGAATATGATGAGAGCTGGCGTAACTGCCAGCTCTTTTTTACGTTATTAAATGGGGAGCAAAGAGGGCAAAAATATTTTCCTTCTTTTGAAAAATATTCTTGCTTTCAAAAGCTTTCATCATTATAATTTACGTTTGCGTCTGCATGTGTATGGATACACCCGGACGCGTGGCAACTCGGAGTCGTCGAACGCTTTCTCCCAAGAGTTAGTAGATGGCGATGGAGTCCACATAGGTGAGGACTAAGAAAGGTTTAGTCCTAAAGAAAGGAAAAAAATGGGAGTAAAACAGTACAAACCTACTAGCCCAGGTAGGCGCTTCCAGAGTGTTTCTGATTTTGCAGATATCACCTGCACTACTCCAGAAAAGTCCCTCTTGAAGCCACTTCCTAAGAAGGCTGGTCGTAACAACAACGGCCGTATTACCACCCGCCATCAGGGCGGCGGTGTAAAGCGTCGTTATCGTGTTATTGACTTCAAGCGCAACAAGGATGGTATTCCAGCTAAGGTAGCAACCGTAGAGTACGATCCAAACCGTAGCGCACGTATCGCTCTTCTCAACTATGCTGACGGTGAGAAGCGTTACATCCTTCACCCACGTGGTCTTAACGTAGGTGACACCGTTGTATCTGGTGCGGATGCAGACATTAAGCCAGGCAACGCATTGCCACTTTCTGCAATCCCAGTAGGTACTCTTATCCATGCAGTAGAACTCCAGCCTGGTAAGGGTGCTGCTCTTGCTCGTTCCGCTGGTACTTCTATTCAGCTTATGGGTAAGGAAGGCGATTACGCTATTCTTCGTATGCCATCCCACGAAATGCGTCGTGTATTGGTAACTTGCCGTGCAACCATCGGTGAAGTTGGCAATGCTGAGCATGGCAACATTAAGGTTGGTAAAGCAGGCCGTAATCGTTGGAAGGGCATTCGCCCATCTGTACGTGGTACCGTTATGAACCCTGTTGATCACCCACATGGTGGTGGTGAAGGTAAGAACAAGTCTGCTGGTCGTCATCCAGTAACCCCATGGGGTGTTCCTACTAAGGGTCATCGTACTCGTAATCCAAAGAAGGCATCTAGCCGCTTGATTATCCGTCGTCGCAAGAAGTAGCGCATAGGCGTTAAGGAGCAAACATTGAGTAGAAGTTTGAAAAAAGGTCCTTTCGTGGAGCCTCGTCTTCTCGGTCGTATCATTGCGATGAACGAAGCTGGCGAAAAGAACGTTGTAAAGACCTGGTCCCGCTCTTCCACCATCTTCCCTGAAATGGTTGGACACACCATCGCAGTTCATGATGGTCGTAAGCACGTACCAGTATATGTAACCGAGTCCATGGTTGGTCACAAGCTTGGAGAGTTCGCACCATCTCGTACTTTCCGTGGCCACAAAGCAAAATAAGGAGTGTGAAACATGGAAGCTAAAGCAGTTGCTCGCTACGTGCGCGTTTCACCTCGTAAGGCTCGCATCGTACTTGATCAAATCCGCGGCAAGAATGTTATTGCTGCACAGGAAACCCTTCTCTTCACCAACCGCGCTATCGCAGAAGATGTTTTGAAGGTATTGAACTCTGCAGTTGCTAATGCAGCTCAGAAGGGTGCAACCAACCCTGAGAACTTGGTTGTAAAAGCATGCTACGCAGACGAAGGCCCAACCATTAAGCGCATTCGTCCTCGTGCAAAGGGCTCTGCAGCTCGCATTCGCAAGCGCACTAGCCACATTACTGTAATTGTATCTACCCGAGAGGAGGCATAGTATGGGTCAGAAGGTAAGCCCTACCGGTTTTCGTCTTGGCGTAATTGAAGACTGGCGTAGCCGCTGGTATTCAGATAAGGACTATGCAAAGAACCTTGAAAACGACTTGGCTATCCGCAAGTTCTTGGAAAAGCAACTTTCCCATGCTGCTGTTTCCCGCGTAGAAATCGAACGCGCTGGTGACAAGATTAAGGTAATTATCACCACTTCTCGTCCTGGTGTTGTTATTGGTAAGAAGGGCGCAGAAGTTGATGCTCTTCGTAAGAAGCTCAACGAGATTGCTAACGGCACTGTTTCCGTTGAAGTTATTGAGGTAAAGCGTCCAGAACTCGACGCTGTGCTCGTAGCTCAGTCCATTGCTGAGCAGCTCGAGAATCGTGTTGCTTTCCGTCGTGCTATGCGTAAGGCAGTTCAGTCTGCTCGCAAGTCTGGCGCACAGGGCATCCGTATTCAGTGCTCTGGTCGTTTGGGCGGCGCAGAAATGAGCCGTCGTGAATGGTATCGTGAGGGCCGTGTGCCTTTGCATACCCTCCGTGCAAAGATCGACTACGGCTTCGCTACCGCAGCTACCACTTATGGTTCTATCGGTATCCAGGTTTGGGTATATCACGGTGAAGTTCTCCCTGGCCAGAAGGCTCCTCAGCCTGCATTGGAAGGTTCTTCCCGTCCTAACCGTTCCCGTCGCCGTAACAACAATAATGGGGAGGCTAAATAATGTTAGTACCAAAGCGTGTTAAGCATCGTAAGGTGCAGCGTGGCTCTATGAAGGGCAACGCTAAGGGTGGCACCCAGTTGAACCATGGCACTTGGGGCATTCAGGCTTGTGATCGTCATTGGATTACCAACCGCCAGATTGAGGCAGCTCGTATTGCAATGACTCATCGCATGAACCGTACTGGTAACGTTTGGATCACCATCTTCCCTGACAAGCCAATTACTCAGAAGCCTGCTGAAACTCGAATGGGTAAAGGTAAAGGTAACCCTGAGGGCTGGGTAGCAGTTGTAAAGCCAGGCCGTATTATGTTTGAGATTGACGGCGTTGATGACGAAACCGCAAAGGAAGCTTTGCGTCTTGCTATCAACAAGTTGCCAATTAAGTGCAAGATTGTACATCGTGAAGCGGAAGGACAGAACTAAATGAAAGCAGCAGAAATCCGCGAACTTTCGGCTGAAGATTTGCAGTCCAAGCTCGCAGAAGCACGCGCAGAGCTTTTCAACCTTCGTTTCCAGATGGCAACGGGTCAGTTGGAAAACACTGCTCGCGTAAAGACCGTTAAAAAGAACATCGCTCGCATCCAGACTGAGATGCGTAAGCGTGAGCTCGGCGCTTAAGCTAAGAGCGAACTAAAGAAAGGTAGAGAAAAATGTCTGAAGAACGTAATTCTCGCAAGGTTCGCCAGGGTGTAGTTGTAAGCGCAGCTGGCGATAAGACCTGTGTTGTAAAGATTACCGAACGCAAGCCTCATCCAGTTTATGGCAAGATGATTACCTCCACCAAGAAGTTCCATGCTCATGATGAGAAGAACGAAGCTGGTGTAGGCGACATCGTAACCATTATGGAGACTCGTCCGCTTTCTAAGATGAAGCGCTGGCGCTTGCTCGATATCGTAGAGAAGGCTAAGTAATCAAACCTTCGGGTTGATTACTTAAGCTTACTATCGAAAGGGAAAGCTAATGATTCAAATGCAGAGCATGCTCGCCGTAGCTGATAACTCCGGCGCACGCAAAGTTCAGTGCATCAAAGTCCTCGGTGGCTCTAAGCGCCGCTATGCAGGTCTCGGTGATGTAATTATCTGCAGCGTTAAGGAAGCTCAGCCTAACACTAACGTTAAGAAGGGCGACGTTGTACGCTGTGTTGTTGTTCGTGTAAAGAAGGAAGTACGTCGTAACGACGGTAGCTACATCAAGTTCGACCAGAACGCAGCTGTTTTGATCGATGCTAATGGCGCACCACGCGGTACTCGTATTTTCGGCCCTGTTGCACGTGAACTTCGTGAAAAGAAATACATGAAGATTGTGTCTTTGGCACCAGAAACTTTGTAAGGGGGTAAAGACATGGCAAAGATGAACATCAAGAAGGGCGATAAGGTTCTCGTAATCGCTGGTAAGGACCGCGGTGCAGAAGGTCTTGTTATCGCAGCAAAGCCTGCTTCTCAGCGCGTAACTGTTGAGAAAGTTAACTTGGTAAAGAAGGCTATGCGCCCAACTCAGGCTAACCCAGAGGGTGGCATTTCTACTATGGAAGCTCCAATTCACGTTTCCAACGTAAAGTTGATTTGCCCATCCTGCAAGGAAGCTACTCGTGTTTCCAACAAGCGTGAAGACGGCAAAAAGATTCGCGTTTGCAAGAAATGTGGAAAAAATATCGATTAATTTCGGTAATCCATAAATAAATGGTATATAATTACAAGTCCGCGTGTGTATACATGTGGACTTGTTTAATATGACCCTTGTTTTGAGGGACGCCGGGTCGGAAATCCAGCGTTTAATTCATCGAAGAAAGGTAAAAAAGCATTATGGCTACTCCTCGTATGAAGGAAAAGTATCAGAACGAAGTTGTAGAGAAACTTCGTACCGAGCTTGAGATCAAGAACATCAATGATGTTCCTCGTCTTGAGAAGATTGTTGTAAACATGGGTGTTGGCAAAGCTGCTGGCGATTCTAAATTGCTCGACGGCGCTGTTGCTGACTTGCGTGTTATTACTGGCCAGCAGCCAATGATTACTCGTGCAAAGAAGTCCATTGCAGGTTTCCATTTGCGTGAAGGTCAGGCTATTGGTTGTAAGGTTACTCTCCGTGGTGACCGTATGTGGGAGTTCTTTGACCGTTTGGTGTCTACTGCTCTTCCTCGCGTACGTGACTTCCGTGGTTTGAACCCAAATAGCTTCGATGGTCGTGGTAACTACACCATGGGCCTTAACGAGCAGTTAATCTTCCCTGAAATTGAATATGATAAGATTGACCGCACTCGTGGTATGGACATTACTTTTGTTACTACCGCAAAAACCAATGAGGAAGGCAAAGCACTTCTTGATGCTTTGGATTTCCCATTTAAGAAGAGCAACTAAACTCAAATTGTTGAGTTAGTTATAAGAAAGAAGGATTTAAATGGCAAAGAAATCGATGATCGCTAAGTCTAAGCGTGAAGCGAAGTTCAGCACTCGCGAGCACAACCGTTGTACTCGCTGTGGCCGTCCACGTGCATACTACCGTAAGTTCGGTTTGTGCCGTGTATGTCTTCGCGAACTTGCTAACAAAGGCGAACTACCTGGCGTAACTAAAGCTTCTTGGTAAGAAACCGAAAAGAATCGTTGCGTTTTGAGTGTCGATAGTCAAGGCGTAGGTGCTAAGGGTGCCAACGAACCGTCTATTCGACTCATCACGAACAAAGGAGAAACAAAAAAATGAGTATGAACGATCCAATCGCAGATATGCTTACGCGCGTGCGTAACGCTAACTCTGCTGGCAAGCAGACGGTAGCTATGCCGTCCTTCAAAAAGCTTGTCGAAATCGCTCGCATCATGCAAGAAGAGGGCTACATCTGTGGTTATGAAATCATTGATGGTGAACCTCGTGCAACTCTTGAGATCACTCTCAAGTATGGCGAGAAAAAAGCTCGCACTATCCAGGGCTTGAAGCGTGTTTCTAAGCCTGGTTTGCGTGTATACGTAGGAAAGGATGAGCTTCCTCGCGTATTAGGTGGTTTAGGTACCGCTATCATCTCTACAAGCAAAGGCGTAATGACCGACCGTGATGCTCGTAAAGCAAACGTTGGTGGCGAAGTAATCGCTTATATCTGGTAAGAAGGGAGGAATACTAACAATGTCTCGTATTGGTAAAATGCCTGTTGCTATTCCTGCCGGAGTTGAAGTAACTGTCGACGGCCAGACCGTTACCGTAAAGGGTAGCAAGGGCGAACTTTCTCGCACTTTTAATGAAATGATGTCTATCAAGGTTGAAGATGGTCAGGTAATCGTTGAGCGTCCTGATGACTCTCGCGAAGCAAAGTCTTTCCATGGTTTGACCCGTACCTTGATTGCAAACATGATTGAAGGCGTAGACAAGGGCTTTTCTAAGAAGCTTCAACTTGTTGGCGTTGGCTATCGTGCTGCTCTCAAGGGTTCTGATCTTGAGATTCAACTTGGCTTCTCTCATCCAGTACTTGTTAAGTGCCCAGAGAACATCTCTTTCGAGGTTCCAACTCAGACTGAGATTGTTGTAAATGGTATTAGCAAAGAGCAGGTTGGCCAGGTTGCAGCTAACATTCGCAAGTGGCGTAAGCCTGAGCCTTATAAGGGCAAGGGTATTCGCTATGAAGGCGAATATGTACGTCGTAAGCTCGGCAAAGCTGCTAAGGGCGACTAATTGACGCGTAGCTAGGATTGAAGGGATTAACTAATGAAAAAGCTTCAAAAGAAACAAGCCGGCTTGCGTCGCCGCCACACTCGTGTTCGCGGTAAGGTTTCAGGTACGGCTGAACGTCCACGTTTGTGCATCACTCGTTCAAACGCAAATATGTATGCTCAGGTAATCAACGATGTTACTGGTGTAACCATTTGTGGTGTATCTACTTTGGGCGCTGAATTTAAGGCAACCGGCAAGAGCGGTGCAACCGTAGAAGGCGCTGCAGCTCTTGGTGAATTGATTGGTAAGAAAGCACAGGAAAAGGGTGTTACTGCAGTTGTATTCGACCGCGGTGGTAACCTTTATCACGGCCGCATTGCAGCAGTTGCTGACGGTGCTCGTGAAGCTGGCTTGCAGTTCTAAGAGGAGTTTAGGTATATGGCTCGTAAACAGGAAAACCAGGCAAACGTACCTGAGCTTCAGGAACGTGTTGTATATATCAACCGAGTATCTAAGGTTGTAAAGGGTGGCCGTCGTTTCGCTTTGACTGCACTCGTTGTAGTTGGCGATGGCAATGGTCGCGTAGGTGTTGGCATGGGCAAGTCTCAGGAAGTGCCTATTGCTATTCGCAAGGGTATTGAGGACGCAAAGAAGAACATGTTTACTGTTCCTTTGACTCCAGAAAAGACCCTTCCTCATGAGGTATTGGGCGAGTATGGTGCTGGTCGCGTACTCTTGAAGCCTGCTACCCCTGGTACTGGCGTTATCGCTGGTGGCCCAGTTCGTGCAGTCCTCGAGCTTGCTGGTGTAACCGACGTTCTCACCAAGTCTCTCGGTACTGACAATGCAATGAACATCACTAAGGCAGCAGCTGAAGGTCTTAAGGCACTTCAGAGCCCTGAGAGCGTAGCAGCTCGTCGTGGCATGTCTGTTTCTGAGATTTATGGTTGGAAGGAGTAGAACTAATGGCTGACGCTAAAAAGACTCTCCGCATCACCCAGGTAAAGAGCTCTATCGGTTATAAGTACGATCAGGGCCGTACCTTGAAGGCACTTGGTCTTGGTAAAATTGGCCGTACCGTTGAGCAGGTAGATAACCCATGCGTTCGCGGTATGATCTTCAAGGTAAAGCACCTTGTTGAGGTAGAAGAAATCTAATAAAATTTCTTACGGCCCGTCCTTCGGGCCGTAAGTGTGCAAATAGGTCTTGCGGCTTGTTTGCATTTTTGTATTTAAGTTTGCCGACTGCGAGCTGTCGGCCCCGATAATCGGGATAGCGAAATTAAGGAGAAAATTAATAATGGAACTTAAAGATTTACGTCCAGCAGAAGGCTCTAAGCGTAACCGTAAACGTGTAGGTCGTGGTGCTGGTGCTGGTACCGGTAAGACCTCTGGTCGTGGTATGAATGGTCAGAAGTCCCGTGCAGGTGGCGGTAAGGGTGTAGGCTTCGAAGGTGGCCAGACTCCTTTAGCACGTCGTTTGCCTAAGCTTCCTGGCTTCCGTAACATTAATCGTGTTGAGTATGTTCCAGTTAATGTTTCCCGCATTGATGCAAAATTCAATGCTGGTGACGTAGTTGATACCGAGGCTTTGGTTGCTGCTGGTATCGTAAAGAACGCTAACGATCTCGTTAAGGTTCTTGGTGACGGTGAAATCACTAAAGCTGTTACCGTAAAGGTTGATAAGGTTTCTGCTTCTGCTAAGGCAAAAATTGAAGCAGCTGGCGGAAAGGTTGAAGAGCCTTGCTAAAGTCGCTCGTACAGGCATTTAAGGTACCAGAGTTAAGGAACAAGATTCTCTTTACTCTGGGAATCCTTTGCCTTTATCGTTTGGGCGCTTATATCCCAGTTCCAGGCATCCCATTTCGAGCATTCGCTGACTCATTCGCAGAACAGGGTGTTTCAATGGCTTTGCTTGACCTTCTTACTGGTGGCGCTCTCTCAAATTTCTCTGTGTTTGCGCTCGGTATTATGCCATACATTACCGCATCCATTATTATGCAGTTAATGCAGGGTGTAATTCCTGTTGTTGGTCGCTGGGCACGTGAGGGTGAATCTGGTCGAAAGCGTATTACCCAGATTACCCGTTATTTGACTCTTGCACTTGGTTTGATTAACGCTATTGGTTACTTGTTCTTATTCAAGTCATCAGCTTATGGCGTTGTTTTCAATCCTGCAGTACCAGAGTTACTTACTGATTTCTTGGTTGTATTCTCTCTTGTAGTTGGTACCGCCTTGATCATGTGGATGGGTGAATTGATTACTCAGCGCGGCGTTGGTAATGGTATGTCTCTTATCATCTTCATTTCCATCGTTGCTTCTGTTCCTTCCGCAATCGCTTCTTCTGTTCAGCTTCAGTCTGACTTAGGAATGGGTATTGCAGTTACCGCACTCATCCTTGTTATTGTTTTGCTCTGCATCCCAGCAATTATCTTCATTGAACGCGCACAGCGTCGTATTCCAGTAAGTTATGCTCGTCGTATGCAGGGTAACCGCATGGTTGGCGGTCAAAACACGTATCTTCCATTAAAGGTAAACTCCGCTGGTGTTATTCCAATCATCTTTGCAAGTTGTGTTATTTATTTCCCAGCTCAGCTTGCTGCATTGTTTAATGTTGATTGGTTGACTGCTGCTGCTAACGCTATGTCTACTGGCTGGATTAACTGGATTCTTACTGCGGTATTGATTGTTTTCTTTGCATATTTCTATACTTCAATTGTGTTTAATCCAGAAGAGACTGCTCAGAACTTACAGAGCAGTGGTGGCTTTGTTCCAGGCATCCGCCCAGGACAAAACACGGTAAACTACATTCGTACTACCATTCGTCGCATTACTTTGCCAGGTGCATTGTTTATTGCAGCTGTTGCAGTAGTACCATCTATCTTATTCTTCTTTACTGGTAACGCTTTGATTCAAGCATTTGGCGGAACTTCTATTTTGATTATGATTTCCGTTGCTCTTGATACTATGATTAAAGTTGAATCCCAGCTCAAGATGTACAACTACGACGGATTCTTTAAGTAGTTATAAGATAGTACGCATGAAGTAGCTATTCCCCTTCAGTTTTGGAGGGGAATTTTTTTTGGCAGAGTAGGATGACCTATTCTGCATTTCTATTCAAAAGGTGTGCTTTGTCTAAAAGATGACAGGACAATACAACATAGTTATACTTTTGTTTGCTAATACAACTTCAAAAATTTCTTTTTTGAGTATTTGTAATATAATCAAGTTGTTATATAAACACGAAAGGATATCGGATGAATATCGTACTCTTAGGTGCACCAGGCGCTGGTAAGGGAACTCAGGCAGCAAAGCTTGTTGAAAAATTTGGTTTTGCTCACATTTCCACAGGAGATCTTCTTCGCGCTGCAGTTAAGAATCAAACTGCTCTTGGTATTGAAGCAAAGAAGTACATGGACGCTGGCGATCTTGTACCTGATGAATTAGTAATCGGTTTGGTAAAAGAGCGTTTGAATGATGATGATGCTAAGAAGGGCTTCATTCTTGACGGATTCCCACGCAATTCTACTCAGGCTGTTACTCTTGACTCCGAGCTTGCTGCTCTTAACCGTCCTTTGGATGCTTGTCTTTTGGTTGACGTTGATAAAGAAGTAATTATTGGACGCCTTACTTCTCGTCGTACTTGCCGTGAGTGTGGTTATATTGGTACCGATGCTGACGCAACTTGCCCAAAGTGTGGGGGAGAAATGTATCAGCGTGATGATGACAATGAAGCTACTGTTCGTAATCGTCTTGACGTATACGAAAACTCAACTGCTCCATTGATTGACTACTATCGTGGTTGCGATTTGCTTACCGCAATTAATGGCGATCAAGATGTAGATGTTGTATTTGAAGAGGTTCAGAAAGCTCTTAACCTCTAAGAATTTAACATACATAGAATCTCGCAAGTTCTAGATAATTTA
>OLPV01001839.1_pt1 | contig 15010 bp, 12 predicted proteins | sample 1671961 | NCBI WGS metagenome assembly OLPV01 (sample SAMEA3136630, study PRJEB25190) | human gut metagenome | biome: human gut; feature: human-associated habitat; material: faeces | place: Austria | collected 2013
TGTCATCGAGGTCAACGCTGAGACCGACTTCGTTGCCAAGAACGACAAGTTCGTCGACTTCGTCAAGGAGGCCACCAAGGTCATCATGAAGCAGAACCCCGCTGATGTCGAGGCTCTGATGGCATGCAAGACCGAGGCTGGCGAGACTGTTGACGAGGCTCTGAAGAACCTGATCCTGGTCATCAAGGAGAACATCAAGGTTCGCCGCTTCACCCGTTACGAGGGCGTTTGCTCTGCATACGTCCACGGCGGCGGTACCCACGGCATTCTGGTCAACTTCGAGACCAGCAACGACATCGATGCAAAGGACGAGTTCGTTGCTTACGGCAAGGACATCGCTATGCAGGTCGCTGCTGCTAACCCCGGCTACGTCGACGAGGCTTCTGTCCCCGCCGAGGTCGTGGCTAAGGAGAAGGAGATCATGCTGGCTCAGATGGCTCAGGATCCCAAGACCGCTAATAAGCCTGAGGCTGTGAAGGCGAAGATGATCGAGGGCAAGATCAAGAAGTTCTTCAAGGAGAACTGCCTGGTCGATCAGGAGTTCGTCAAGGACGGCGACCTGACCGTTGCTCAGTACACCGCTAAGGTTGCTAAGGATCTGGGCGGCGAGATTAAGATCGTCAAGTTCGTCCGCTTTGTCAAGGGCGAGGGTCTGGAGAAGCGTGCTGATGACTTCGCATCTGAAGTTGCAAGCATGGTGAAGTAATCTAACTTCCAAAGACAAAATGGGAGCCGCAGTACCTGTAACAGGGTGCTGCGGCTCCTTTTTGTTTGTGAAAATGCAAATACCGGGCAGCCCGCAGACTGCCCGGTATTGCTGTAAAAGGTTTTTGGTTTATGCCTCGTCCAAAACCTCTTCGGGGTCCTCAATGGCGTCCTCGATAGTCTCCTCAACCTCCATCGCTTCTTCAGTGTCCGGCGCGTTGAATAGCTCCTGAAGCTGATCCCGCAACCAGAGCAGACGGTTATCCAGCGCCTTATCCCGTGCCAGCAGCGGTGCAATGATTTCAGGCTTGTCTGTGATCAGGTCGTCCACGCCAAGCTGCAACAGCTTTTCGGCATCCTGCTGACGGTTGACAGTCCATGCGGAGATGGTCTTGCCGCGCAAATGAATCTGCTGCACCATACCGGCGGTGATAAAGGTTGACTCCACACTGAAAAAGTCTGCGGCAGGCAGGTCGTAGTAAGTGCCCACGCCCAGCGCCAGAATATACCCTGTGGTAATGTCCGGGTCCAGCTCCTTCACCTTGCACAGGGTTTCGTAGCTTTGAGAGGTGACCACGCAGTCCGCGCCGTAGTCGTATGCGTGGATCAGTCGCACCGTTTCAGACTCCAATGTTGGCGTAAAGGTGCTGGGCTTGATCTCAATGTTCAGCTCTGCCTTACCCTTGCACAGCGCCAGAGCCTCTTCCAGCGTTGGAACATAAGTGCCTGTAAACTGCCGATGGAACCAGCGTCCGGCATCCAGCTGCTGCACCTGTGCATAGGTCAGGTCGTAGATGTTGGCGTTGCAGCCGGTGCACCGGCGCAGGCTGGTGTCGTGGGTCACCACAGCCACGCCGTCAGCGGTCATCTGCACGTCGAGCTCAATGCGGGGACTGCCATCTTCCAGCGCAGCCTCGAAGGCAGCCATGGTGTTTTCCGGCGCACGGGAGGAATAGCCCCGGTGATAGGTGATCACCGGGTCGGCAAGCCCCAGCACGCTTTGCAGCGGCTGCGTTTGCGGAAACAGCAGATATACCGCCGCCACGCCGCAGGTGACCAGCGCGGCACAGGCCATCATCCCGGCCAGTACCGTCTGTTCGCGGTGCGGGGCAGGGGATGCACTGCAAATGGTCGGCTGCGCGGTATCTGGCTGCCGGGTCGTTTCGTACAGTATCTCTGTAAGGGTGCTCTGCGCCGCCGTTATGGCACAGTCCATGAGCAGGCAAAGGAACGGCAGCTCAATCAGCAGTGCTGCGCGGGAGAGTGCCAGCAGGGCGGCAGTGCTGGCGAAGCCGACACCAAGAATGACACAATAGAACAGCAAAGCCCCGCACAGCAGCATCAGCCCGGTGCGCACGGCAGCGGTTAGCATCCAGCGCAGTGCCAGTGTAAGCAGCTGCCCGGTATGGCTGCGCAAAATCCGCAGGCTCTCCACAAACGCACAGCTAAAGCTTTTGCGTTCCAGCAGAAATTTTGGCAGCACTACCAGTCCGTCCAGCAGCAGTGCCAGTACGCACAGCACCGCCAGTGCAAACAGCAGACGATTGCCGGGGCGGGCTTTCAACAGCCCCCAGAGATATTCCGGCACGGCAAACTGGGCTAGATGGTTTGCTGCCAGAAAAAAGCTGGTCAGCGGGATCAAAGCAGCGCCATACAGCAGCAGCGGCAGGTTCTGCGGCAGAAACACCCGCACAAGGCTGCAAAAGGCGTCCCGGAACACCGCCCTTGCCCGCAGCGGTTCCCCGTGCCGCATCCGCGTCAGTAGCTGCAGCATCGCGGCGATTTCATACAGGCTCCAGAAAGCTGCCAGTACCGCCAGCACGGCGATACACCCGATAATGGCAGGGGAGGCAAAGATGCGGGAAGCCGTCTTGTTGTTGAGGTAGCGGATGGGCGCGAACCGCAGCGTCAGCGCCCAGATCAGCTGCAACGCCGGTACGAGCAGGAGGTTTGTCAGTACCTTATAAAACAACAGAAAAAGCAGAAATACCCGCCCCTTTGGCGAAAGCAGGGAACGGGCAGCATCGTGCAGGGAACGGTAGATCTGCTCCTGCTGCCGGAGCTTGGCAGAGAATCGCTTCAAGATAGCTTCAACCTCTTTTTCATTTTTACCGGGCAGTTCTCATGCGCTGTATAAGTACAGTTTGGCAGATTGCCCGGCAATCTATGTTTTGTAACCATAGTGTAACATAAACAGACGGGAAAGAAAACGCAGCAGACGGGTGCAGTTTCGCCAAAAAAACCGGGAAAATTTCTACATCCGCAAAATGATGATTTAGCCAGATAAAACGCGCAAAACGATGAATCGTTAAAAATTTGGCTTTCCATAAGCGATGGATGTTGAATCGCATGGATTTTTATAGAATCCCTTGCATTTTTTTGCCAGCTTCTGTATAATAAATATAATTTTGAAAGCTCACACAGACAACCAGGAGGTCTAATTATGGCTTCAAAGATCAATAAGGGAGAAATCCTCGCCAAGTTCTTCGATGACGGGGAATACACTGCACTGTTTGCTGATGGTGCAGTGAGCGCTGCCTGCGGCTATGCTGCAGGTCAGCAGGCTTACGCTGTTTATCAGAACGGCGAGGCTGTCACCGTAAAGGATGTTGAAAAGAACATCAAGGTTCTGGAAATGGCTGCACAGACCGGCTGCCCGGTGGTCACTTTCTATAACTCGGTAGGCGCAAAGCTGGCCGAGGGTCTGGACGTGCTGACCGCCAGCGCAAAGCTGAATGCACAGATCGCAAAGGTCTCCGGCGTTGTTCCGCAGGTGGCCGTTGTTCTGGGCGTCTGCGGCGGCACCAGCGCTCTGAGCGCTGCCAACGCAGACGTCTGCATCATGGCCGAGGGCGCAGAGCTGTTCTTCACCGCTCCGTTCACCTCCGCTGCCAAGGGTGATAAGGTTGCCGATGCAGGCAGCGCCGCTGCTGCCGCAAAGGCAGGTGTAGCTTCCATCGTGGCTGCCGACGCTGCAGAGGCCGCTGAAAAGGCTGCTCACATCGTGGGTCTGCTGCCCGCCAACAACCTGACCGGTCCGGCGATCTTCGAGTTCGAGCAGCCCACCGCTGTTCTGGCTGCCGATGCCGAGCCCGCAAAGGCTGCTGCCGCTGTGATCGATAAGGACAGCGCTGTGGAGCTGTACGCAGGCTTTGGCAAGTCTGTCTACACCGCATTTGCAACCATCGGCGGCAACGCCGTGGGCGTTGTGGCAACCGGCAAGCAGCTGTGCCACAACTGCGTAGCCAAGGCTTCCCGTTTTGTGCGCCTGTGCGATGCCTTCAGCGTGCCTGTGGTCACCATCGTGGACACCGAGGGCTTTGTGCCCAGCGTTACCGATGACGTGGCTGGCGGCATCCGCGAGGCTGCCCGTCTGGCCGCTACCTATGCCGATGCTACCACCGCAAAGGTGGCTGTGCTGGCCGGTAAGGCTGTGGGCCCTGTGTACACCACTCTGGCTGCTGCCGACCTGCGCATCGCTGTGACCGGCTGCACCGTCAGCGCACTGGAGCCCAGCGCCGCTGTCAGCGTGCTGTACAAGGACGAGATCGATGCTTCCGACAACATCATTGCCGCCACCAAGGCCAAGGCTGCTGCCTACACTGCAGAGGTGTGCAGCGCTGCCAGCGCAGTGGCTGCCGGTGCTGCCGATATGAGCTGCGATGCCGCCAATGTGCGCGCCAGCGTTGTGGCTGCACTGGAGCTGCTGAGCACCAAGCGCGCCGCCCGCCTGCCCAAGAAGCATGGCAACATGGCCCTGTAAGCGTCCGAAACTACATAAATTGAGCTCGATTTTGAATTGGAGGATCCTTCCATGAAGTACTACAATATTACTGTCAATGGTGTTGCTTACAGCGTTTCCGTCGAGGAAACCGCCGCAGGCGCTGCTCCTGTTGCCGCTGCTCCCGCAGCACCCGTCGCACCCAAGGCCGCTCCCGCAGCTGCTCCCAAGGCAGCCGCCGGTGCCGCCGGTGCTGTTACTGTCAAGGCTCCCATGCCCGGCAACATTCTGGATGTCAAGGTCGCTGCCGGTGCTTCTGTCAAGGCCGGTGACGTGCTGGTCATCCTCGAGGCCATGAAGATGGAGAACGAGATCGTTGCTCCGCAGGATGGCACTGTGGCTTCCATCAACGTGAACAAGGGCGATACCGTCAACTCCGGTGACGTTCTGGTTTCCATGAACTAAGGAAGAGGTGACAACCATGGCAAAAAAGCCGATCAAGGTGACCGAGGTCGTCCTGCGTGATGCGCACCAGTCTTTGCTGGCTACCCGTATGACCATGGACGAGATGCGCCCCATCCTGCCCGAAATGGACAAGATCAACTACTTCTCCGTGGAGTGCTGGGGCGGCGCTACGTTCGACAGCTGCATCCGCTTCCTGGACGAAGATCCGTGGGAGCGTCTGCGCATCCTGCGCAAGGAGCTGCCCCACCAGAAGCTGCAGATGCTGTTCCGCGGCCAGAATATGCTGGGCTACCGCCCCTATGCAGATGACGCTGTGGAGTACTTTGTACAGAAGTCCGTTGCCAACGGCATCGACGTCATCCGCATCTTCGACGCTCTGAACGACCCCCGCAACCTGCAGACCGCCATCAAGTCTGCCAACAAGGAGGGCGCTCATGTGCAGGGCTGCATCAGCTACACCCTGAGCCCTGTGCACAACAACGAGTACTTTGCAGCCTACGCTAAGACTCTGGAAGAGATGGGCGCAAACTCCATCTGCATCAAGGATATGGCCGGTCTGCTCACTCCCTATACATGCTATGATCTGGTCAAGAAGCTGAAGGAGACCGTCAGCATCCCTGTGGATATCCACAGCCACTACACTGCTGGTCTGGCTTCCATGTCCATCCTCAAGGGCATCGAGGCAGGTGCCGACATCGTCGATACCGCCATGAGCCCCCTGAGCCTTGGCACCAGCCACATGCCCACTGAGAGCTTGGTGGCTGCCCTGCAGGGCACCGACTACGACACCGGTCTGGATCTGAAGCAGCTGAACGTCGTGCGCGCTTACTTTGCAAAGCTGCGCGAAAAGTACATCGCCAACGGCCAGATCAGCCCCAAGAGCTTGGGCGTGGACGCCAACACTCTGCTGTATCAGGTGCCGGGCGGTATGTTCTCCAACATGCTCAAGCAGCTGAAGGATGCCGGTAAGGAAGATAAGCTGGACGAAGTGCTGGCCGAGATCCCCCGCGTCCGTGAGGATGCAGGCTATCCGCCGCTGGTCACCCCCACCAGCCAGATCGTTGGCACGCAGGCTGTGTTCAACGTCATCCTGGGCGAGCGCTACAAGATGGTCACCAAGGAGTTCAAGGGCCTGGTCCACGGCGACTACGGCAAGACTCCCGCTCCCATCAAGCCCGAGTTCACCAAGAAGATCCTTGGCGACGAGCAGCCCATTACCTGCCGCTTTGCCGACACGCTTGCTCCCGAGATGGACAAACTGAAGGCCGAAGCTGCCAAGTGGGCAACGCAGGAAGAGGACGTTCTGACCTACGCAATGTTCCCGCAGGTCGCACCCAAGTTCTTCGATAAGCGCAATGCTAAAAAGCAGGGCGTAGACGGTGATCATGTGGACTACACCAACCAGTCCCATCCTGTCTGATAAATAAGTCCCTTTCAAGGCTGCTGCACAAAATGCTGTGCAACAGCCTTTTTTGCGTATCCGGCAAAGGCACAAGGCGTACTCTGTCGGGCAATCCCGGAAAAACTTCTGCTTACACATTGACTTGCAGCCCAATACCTTTTATAATGGTTGGTATAGCCGTACAATACAACAAATGATGTGGAGGAAAATGCTATGCGAAGCATCCCGGAGCAGCGCATTGCTGAGTTTCAGGAACAGGATTATCAACTGTATTTTGGCATTTCAAAGCTGGAATTTGACCGGATGCTTCAGGCCCTGCATGAGGCTTACCGTCAGGAGCACAAGCGCAAGACCCGTTTTACCAAGATCTCTATGATGGACAAGCTCATTCTGACCTTGATCTATCGCTACGAGTACCGCACGATGGAAAGCATTGCCAAGGAATACGAGGCCTCTCTGGATACCATTGCGGACAACATCCATTGGGTGGAGCGCACGTTGCTTAACGCGGATATCCTGCAAACCAGCGTGACCTGCGTTTATAAGACGAACTGATGTTATAACCCTGCGTGAAAACGCGGGGTTATAATTTTTACAGCGAAAAGCTGCTAAAAGGCAGTAACTGCCGCAGTCATGTTATTTTGACTGCGCAGCAGTAAAAATGGGAATTGTGTTTTTTGCGCGGATGCAGTCTGCACCTTGAATTTTTCAGAAAAGAATAGTAAAATGATGCTATATGTATCGTAACATGGGCTTGTGTGCCCAAAGCGGATACCTATACAGAAAAACCGAAGTTAAACTGCAAAAGAATAGGAGCTAGTATGATCTTAAGCATGACCGGTTTCGGCAGGGGGACTGCCGTACTCAATGGCCGCGAGATCACTGTGGAGCTGCGCAGCGTGAACTCCCGCTATTTCGAGTATTCCTCCCGCATCCCGCGCACCTGCAGTTCTCTGGACAGCCGCCTGAAAAAACAGCTCAACCAGCGGATCTCCCGCGGCAAGGTAGAGCTTAGCATGACCGTGCAGAATGTGGACGCGGCAGATACCGTGGTCGCCGTCAACATGGAGCTTGCCCGCAGCTATCAGCAGGCCATGCGGGACTTGTCCGAGCAGCTGGGGGTCAAAAATGATGTGTCCACCGCCGTTCTGACCCGCTTCCCGGATGTGCTGACCACCCGCCACGCCGATGTGGACGAGGAACAGCTGTGGCAGGATGTGTCTGCCGTTACCGCGCAGGCGCTGGATCGTTTTGTGGAGATGCGCGCCGCCGAGGGTGCCAAGATGAAGGCAGACGTGGAAAGCCGTCTTGTGTTTCTGGAACAGTGCGTCGGCAAGGTGGAGAGCCTGAGTGCAGGCCGGGTAGAAAACTATACCAACCGCCTGTACGAAAAGCTCAAGGTCATTCTGCAGGATCGCGACATTGATGATGCCCGTGTGCTGACCGAGGCCGCCATCTTTGGTGATAAGACTGCCGTGGATGAGGAAACTGTCCGTCTGCGCAGCCACATTGCGCAGTACCGCGATATCCTGCAGCTGGACGAGCCTGTGGGCCGCAAGCTGGATTTCCTGACGCAGGAGCTGAACCGCGAGACCAATACCATCGGCTCCAAGTGTCAGGATCTGGATATCACCCGCATTGTGGTGGATATGAAGGCGGAGATCGAAAAGATCCGCGAGCAGATCCAGAATCTGGAATAATATGTTGTGGAGGAGCCTATGAAACTCATCAACATCGGCTTTGGCAATATGGTCAGTGCGGGGCGCGTGGTGGCAGTCGTCAGCCCGGACTCTGCACCGGTCAAGCGTCTGGTGAAGGAAGCGCGCGAGCGGGGGATGCTGATCGATGCCTCTTATGGCCGCAGCACCCGTGCGGTGCTCATCATGGACTCCGATCACGTCGTGCTGTCCGCTCTTCAGCCTGAAACGGTGGCAAGCCGCGCCGCAGGGCAGGAGGGCAGAACATCAATGGAGGAAGAAGCATCCCATGGCGAATGATAAATTTCTGTTTGTAGTTTCCGGTGCAGCCGGTACTGGTAAGGACAGCGTGGTCAAGGCACTGCGCGAGGCACACCCCGAGATCGAAAAGACCGTCTCTGCCACCACCCGCACCCCGCGCCCCGGCGAGCAGGAGGGTGTGGACTACTACTACCGCACCCGCGAGCAGTTCCAGCAGTTGCTGGAAAACGATCAGGTGGTGGAGCACAACTTCTATAACGGCAACTACTACGGCACCCTGAAATCTGAGGTGGAAAAGCGGCTGGAAGCCGGTAAGGTGGTCGTGCTGGTCATCGATGTGCACGGCGCTGCCAATATCCGCCGGATGTTCCCGGGCGCTACCACCGTGTTCCTGCTGCCGCCCTCTGTGGAGGAGCTGGAGCATCGCCTGCGCGGCCGCGGCACCGAGACTGAGGAAAGCATTCAGGAACGTCTTGCCACTGCCCGGCAGGAGCTGGCCGAGCAGGATAAGTTTACCGTAAAGCTGGTCAATAATCAGATCGAGCCTTGCGCTGCAGAGCTGTATCAGGTCATCTGCCAGCGCGCCGGGCTGCAAGGCTAAAAATCAAGCGTTGAAGGAGTTGGACGAATGCCCAAGACGGTAGGCGTTGCCGTCAGCAATGCGACCTTCCATTTTGATAAGCTGTATACCTACGCTGTTCTGCCGGAGCACCAGAATGCGGTGCGTCTGGGCAGTATGGTGCTGGTGCCCTTTGGCAAGGGCAGCCGCGCCCGCATGGGCGTGGTACTGGCCTGCGATGCTGAGCCGGAGCACTCCAAGCTCAAATATCTGTTCGATGTAGCCCCGGCCTCGGCCTGTCTGACACCGGAGTTGTTGCGGCTGGTGCATTTTTTAAAGGAGCGCACCTTCTGCACCTACTACGAGGCCGTCAAGGCGGTCATTCCGTATGGTGCGCAGTATAAGCCCGCCGTGGCGGCAGACGGTGTGACCCCGGTGCTGCAAAAGCAGCTTACCCGCCACACCGAAAACGCCTATAAGCTGGTTGGTACACTGCCGCAAAAGCCAAAGCCTACGGCAAAGCAGCTGGCAGCGGTGGCGCTGCTGAGCGGCGGCCCTCGCACCCTGAACGAGTTGGAGGATAAAGGCATCAGCCGCGCAGTGCTGGATAATCTGTGCACCAAGGGCGTGCTGGAATGCAGCAAGGTGAATAAGTCCATCGACCTGTACGCCTCCATTCCGCTGCGCAACGACCCCATTACCCTCACTGAACAGCAGCAAGCGGCTTACGACACGCTGCTGCCCAAGCTGGAAGATGCAGCGCCCCATTCGGCGTTGCTGTACGGCGTTACCGGCAGCGGCAAGACACTGGTATTTTTAAAATTGATTGCCCGCTGTCTGGAACTTGGCCGCAAGGCGCTGGTGTTGGTGCCGGAGATCAGCCTGACCCCTCAGATGATCCTGCGGCTAAAAGGGCAGTTCGGCCGCCGCGTGGCGGTGCAGCACTCTGCGCTCAACCACACCGAGCGCCTGCTGCAATGGCAGATGATCCAAGACGGCGGCGCAGATATCGTGGTCGGCACCCGCAGCGCAGTGTTTTCGCCGCTGGAAAACATCGGCCTTATCATCATTGACGAAGAGCAGGAGCACACCTACCGGTCGGAATCCGCACCGCGCTACTCTGCCCACGAGGTCGCCCGGCAGCGTGCCGCCGAAAATGGCGCACTGCTGCTTCTGGCCAGCGCCACCCCCAGTACCGAGAGTTTTTACGCTGCGCAGAACGGACGTACCCAGCTGGTGCGGCTGACCAAGCGTTACGGCGGCAATCCGCTGCCCAGTGTGCAGATCGTGGATATGCGGGCAGAGCTGGCTGCGGGCAACCCCCGGGAGATCAGCCTTGCGCTGGAAGATGCCATCCGCCGCAATCTGGAGGCAGAAAAGCAGACCATCCTTTTGCTCAACCGCCGGGGCTACCAGACCATTGCCCAGTGCGAGGACTGCCGCGAGGTGCTCAAGTGCCCCAAGTGCAGCGTGCCCATGGTATACCACAAATCAGCGCATAAGGTGCTGTGCCACTACTGCGGCTCCCAGCAGGAGCCGCCGCCCACCCTTTGCCCGGCCTGCGGCGGCAAGCTGCAGTACCGGGGCTTTGGCACCCAGAAGGCCGAGGAGGAACTGGCAAAGCTCTTCCCGGAGGCGCGGGTGCTGCGCATGGATCAGGACTCTACCGCCGCCAAGGACGCCCACGAAAAGCTGCTTGCCAAATTTGCAGCGCATGAATACGACATCATGGTGGGCACCCAAATGGTGGCAAAAGGTCTGGACTTCGAGGACGTGACCCTTGTGGGTGTTCTGGGCATCGATTCGCTGCTGTTTGCGCAGGGCTTCCGGGCATACGAGAACGTGTTCAGCCTGATCACACAGGTGGTGGGACGCAGCGGCCGCGCAAAAGAGCCTGGCTTTGCCATCATCCAGACCACCGACCCGGACAACCCAGTGCTCACCCTTGCCGCTGCACAGGATTACGACGCCTTCTACGAGCAGGAGATCGCCTACCGCAGGCTGGGGCTGTACCCGCCTTTCTGCGGGCTGTGCGTCATCGGTTTTGCCGGTGCAAAGGAGAACGAGGTGGCGCGTGCCGCTGCCCGTTTCTCGGCGCTTTTAGGGCAGCAGGCGGCCAAGCAGCCGGATCTGCCCCTGCGCATTCTGGGTCCTACGCCCGGCAGCATTGAAAAGATCAACGACACCTACCGCTATAAGCTTACCGTTAAGTGCCGCAACGACCGCCGCTTCCGCGACCTCGTGCGCAGCACGCTGGCACTGTACGAAAAAGAAAAACTGCCGTCCCGTGCATCGGTCATCGTAGACCTGCACTCGGACGGCGACATCTGATAAAACTGGAGGTACCATTATGGCTATCCGTAATATTGTTAAAGAAGGCGACCCCATCCTGAATAAGGTCTGCCGTCCTGTGACCAATTTTGACGACCGTCTGGCTACTCTGCTGGACGATATGCGCGAGACCATGATCGCCGCCGACGGCGTGGGTCTGGCTGGCCCGCAGGTGGGTATGATGCGCCGCCTGTTCGTGGTGTGGGACACCACCGACGCCCCGGAGGAGATCCCCGAGGATTACGAGTACAAGTTCATTGATTTTGTCAACCCCGAGATCCTCGCCGTTTCTGAGGAGGAAGAGACTGCCTACGAGGGCTGCCTGTCCTTCCCGGGACACAACGGCGCTGTGACCCGCCCCGTTGCCGTCAAGGTGCGTGCGCAGGATCGCAACGGCGAATGGTTTGAGCTGGAAGCTGACGGCCTGCTGGGCCGCTGCATCCAGCACGAGAACGACCATCTGGACGGCATCACCATTATGGAATCCAGCGAGTACTTCTATGAGGATACCGAGGAAGGCAAAAAGGCCGCCCGCGAAGCGAAAGGAAACAACTGATGCGCATTTTGTTCATGGGCACGCCGGATATTGCCGCCGAGTGCCTGAAAGCCCTGTATGCTGCCGGGCACGATATCTGTGCCGTGTACACCCGGCGGGATAAGCCCGTCGGCCGCAAGCAGGTGCTCACCGCACCGCCGGTCAAGGAGGTCGCACTGGCGCATGGTACGCCCGTGTTCCAGCCCCGCACCCTGCGGGACGGCAGCGAGGATGAAAACATCCGCGCCCTCGCCCCGGAGCTGATCGTGGTGGTGGCTTATGGCTGCATCCTGCCGAAGTCCGTGCTGGAAATGCCCCGCTATGGCTGCATCAACCTGCACGTTTCGCTGCTGCCGAAATATCGCGGCAGCGCCCCGGTACAGTGGTCGGTGCTGAACGGAGATGCCGAGACCGGCGTTTCCATTATGCAGATGGATGAGGGCCTGGATACCGGCGATGTGCTGTACTGCAAAAAAATCACCATCGACCACGAGGAGACCAGCGGCGAACTGTTCGACCGCGTTACCGCTGTGGGTGCCGAAGCTCTGTGCGAGACTATTCCCCAAATCGCCGCAGGCACCCTGACGGCTGTGCCGCAAGACCACGAAAATGCCACCCTTGCCCCCATGCTGAACAAGGAGATGGCAGAGTTCCACCTGACCGACACTGCCACCCATATCCATAACTGGGTGCGCGGCATGAACCCTTGGCCGGGTGCGTGGTTCATTACCTCCGGCGGCAAAAAGCTTAAGGTGATGTCCTGCCGTGTGGCTGCCGCCAACGGCGAAGCCCCGGGCACGGTACTGGCTACAAAGCCCCTGACCATAGCTTGCGGCGAGGGTGCTATCCAACTGCTGGAGGTCGTGCCGGAGGGCAAAAAGCCTATGGATGGTACTGCCTTTGCAGCAGGTCTGCGCCTGAAAACGGGGGATAGCCTCTGATGGCCGCAAATCCGCGTGCGGCAGCGGTTGCCGCACTGGTACGGCAGGAGCAGGACGGCTTTTCCAATCTGGTGCTGGACGCAGAACTCAAGCGCCAGAAGCTGGAAGGCCGGGATAAGGCTTTTGCAAGCGCCATCTTCTACACCGTATTGGAGCACCGCGGCACGCTGGACTATATTCTGGAGCAATTTCTGCCCAAGGGTCTGGCGAAGCTGGATGCACCCGTGCGGGAGATTCTGCGCGCTGCTCTGGCACAGGCGCGCTATATGCAGGTGCCTGTCTCCGCTGCGGTGAACGAAGCGGTCAAGCTGACTCGCACCTTTAAAAAATCCAGCGCCTCCGGCCTTGTCAACGCCGTGCTGCGCAAGGCCTGCGGCTATGATTTAGATGCTGCCGTCTTTACAGACGAGATCCAGCGCCTGATGGTTTTAGGCTCTGCCGGGCGGGATGTGGCAGAATTCCTCCACAAAAACTACCCGGATGAAGCACTGGATATCCTGACCTATCAGGCCGATGGCGGTTTGACCAGCCTGCGTGCAAACCCCCTCAAAGCCAGCGTTGCGCAGCTGTGTGCGCTGCTTACAGAGCAGGGCGCAGCAGAGGTGCGGCAGGGCATCGTGCCCGGCAGTGTGCTGGCACGGTTCGCGGGCAGCCCGGCAGATAACGAGCTGTTCCGGCAGGGATACTACCATGTAGAAGGACAGGCCAGTCAGCTGGCAGCCCTTTGCGTGGGGGCAGCCCCCGGTGAAACGGTGCTGGACCTGTGCGCTGCTCCCGGCGGCAAGACGATTTTACTGGCCGAGCAGATGCAGGGCACAGGAACACTGTACAGTTGCGATGCAGCCGAAAACCGTGTGGGGCTGATCCGCACCGCGGTAGACCGCATGGGCTTTACCGGGGTGCATACCCTTTGTAATGATGCCACCAAACCGAACCCTGCACTGCCCATGGCAGACCGCATCCTGACGGATGTGCCTTGCAGCGGTTTGGGCATTCTGGCAAAAAAGCCGGATCTCCGCTATAAAAAGCTGGAAGCTGACCGGCAGGCAGAATTGCTTGCCACACAGGTGGCAATTCTGGATACCGCTGCGGCGCTGCTCAAGGCGGGCGGGCGACTGGTCTACTCCACCTGCACCATCGACCCGGCAGAAAATCAGCAGCAGATCGCAGCCTTTTTGCAGCGCCACCCGGAATTTGCGGTCTGCGCACCGGATGTGTTGCTGCCCGCCGGGATGACGGCAGGGGAGTACGGCTGCCTCTCAGTGCCCACTCGCACCGGCATGGATGGCTTTTTCCTGTGTGTGCTGCAAAAAGCCGCCGGAACGCAATAACTACGACTCTCTGAGGGTCGTATCCTGTTATAGGAGAACAGAATGGAACAAAAACGCTGTATTTCTTCCCTGACGCTGGCAGAATTGACTGCTGAATTGAAAGCTCTGGGGCAGCCGGGCTTCCGGGCAAAGCAGATCTTCCACTGGGTACACCAGAAACTGGTCACCGAATTTTCTGCCATGACCGACCAGCCCAAGACTCTGCTGGCAAAGCTGGAAGAAACATTTTATATCGCTGCACCGCAGATCGAGCGCCGTCAGGAGGCCAAGGACGGTACTGTGAAGTATCTGCTGCGCATGGCGGACGGCAACTGCATCGAGACCGTTGTCATGCGCTACCACTACGGCAATACCGTGTGCGTGTCCACGCAGGTGGGCTGCCGCATGGGCTGCCGGTTCTGCGCCTCCACGCAGGCGGGGCGGGTGCGCAACCTTGAAGCAGGCGAGATCTGCTCCGAAATCTACACCGCCCAGAAGGATATCGGCGAGCGCATCTCCCATATCGTGCTCATGGGTATCGGCGAGCCGCTGGATAACTTTGACGAGGTAATGCGCTTTTTGGAAAATATCACCTCGCCCGAGGGCGTCAATATCGGCATGCGCAACATCAGCCTTTCTACTTGCGGCCTTGTACCCAAGATCGACCAGCTGGCGGAGAAAAAACTGCAACTCACCCTTTCCATCTCACTGCACGCACCTACCAACCAGATTCGCAGCAGCATGATGCCGGTCAACGATGCCTACCCGGTGGAGCAGCTGATCCAGACCGTGCGCCGGTATCAGGAGACCACCGGACGCCGGGTCAGCTTTGAATATTCCATGGTGCGCGGTGTCAATGATTCTGATGTCTGCGCAAAGCAGCTGGCAGACCTGATCCGGGGCATGGGTGCGCATGTAAATCTGATCCCCATCAACCCGGTGGACGGCAGTCCGTATTCCGCTACGGACGCGGCCAATGTGCGCCGGTTCCAGCAAAAGCTCGAAAGCCTTGGCGTAAACGCCACGGTGCGCCGCCGCCTTGGCAGCGAGATCAGTGCCGCCTGCGGCCAGCTGCGCCGCGAC
>OLPV01001846.1_pt1 | contig 14954 bp, 13 predicted proteins | sample 1671961 | NCBI WGS metagenome assembly OLPV01 (sample SAMEA3136630, study PRJEB25190) | human gut metagenome | biome: human gut; feature: human-associated habitat; material: faeces | place: Austria | collected 2013
TGCGTGCCCGCGCCCTTGGGCTGAATCGCCAGCGTCAGCGTGCCCGCCGCCGCGTCCGCCGCCATCAGGCTGATGGGACGGCGCAGCACATGGCCGCTGTCCGGCACGAGGATGTGGATGAATTGCCCGGCCTTCGCCTGCGCCGCGATATCCGGCGCAGAGAGAATGATGCGCACCAGATCCTGCGCCATCGTCTCGCAGGAAAGGACGCGCGCGGCTGTATCCTGCATGTCTGCGCCCTCCTTACTTGATCGCCTTGCCGACCGCCGCGAGGCTGTCGCAAAGATCCTGCTTCATGCGCAGCGCCTCGTCCCGCGCGGCCGCGTCAAACGCCATGCCCTCGCGCTTCTTCCACGCGCAGAGGATCGAGCGGGAAGCGTTGACAATCGCGCCGTTGCCGTTCGCGTCGAAGCAGCCCGCGATATCCGTGCCCTTCGCGCCCTGCGCGCCGTAGCCCGGCACGAGGAAGAAGGCATGCGGCATGCGCTCGCGCAGTTCCACGCCCTGCTGCGGATAGGTCGCGCCGACAACCGCGCCGACGGCGGAATAGCCGCTCTCGCCGCGCGTCTCCTCGCCCCATTCTTCCACCAGATCGGCGACCGCCTGATACAGCGTCCGCCCGTCCTCAAAGCGCAGATCCTGAAGCTGGCCGGAGGAAGGGTTGCTCGTCTTGACCAGCACGAACACGCCCGTTCCGTTCTCGCGGCATGCGTCGGCAAACGGCTTGACGCCGTCCACGCCGAGGTACGGGTTGATCGTCGCAATGTCCGCGCCGAAGGCCGCCTGCGCGCCGTCCGGCATATCCGTCTTGCCGATGTAGGCATTGGCGTAGCACGCGGCCGTCGCGCCGATGTCGTTGCGCTTCACGTCCGCCATCACGATCAGCCCCTTCTCCTGCGCGTAGCGGATGGTCTTTTCATAGACCTCCATGCCCGCCGGGCCGTACATTTCATAATACGCCACCTGCACCTTGACCGCCGGAACGACGTCGCAAAGCGCGTCGATCAGGCGCACGTTGTAGGCGTAAACGGCCTTCGCCGCATCCTCAAAGGAATGAATGCCCGACGGCAGCACGTCCTTGACGAAGCTCTCCGGCAGATATTCGATGCGGGTATCCAGCCCCGCGACGGTCGGGTTTTTGAGTTCAGAAATGCGGGCCGCAAGCTTTTCCATGATATTCATTGTTTTTTCTCCTTTATTCAGCCTGATAGGCCGTCTTGCCGCCCACCAGCGTCAGCTCGATTTCACCAAAGTAGCGCTTGCCGTCAAACGGCGTGTTCTTGCCGCGGGAGAGGAAGCGGCTCGCGTCCACCACAATTTCCTTGTCGGGGTCGAAAACCACAACGTCCGCCGCGCAGCCGACGGAAAGCCTGCCGCCCTCAACGCCCAGCAGCGCCGCCGGGCGCACGCTCATCCGCTCGATCAGCTCGGGGAGCGTCATCCTTCCGCTCTTGACCAGCATGCTGTTGCTGATGCAGAAAGCCGTTTCAAACCCGCTGATGCCGCTGGCCGCGATGTGGAACTCGCAGCGCTTCTCATCCTCATGGTGCGGCGCGTGGTCGGTCGCGATCACGTCGATCGTGCCGTCGCAAAGGCCGTCGATGCAGGCCTGTCTGTCCGCCTCCTCGCGCAGCGGCGGGTTCACGCGGCAGCGGCTGTCGTAGCCGATCACCCATTCGTCCGTCGCGCCGATGTAGTGCGGCGTGGTCTCCGCCGTCACGCGGACGCCGCGCGCCTTCGCCTCGCGCACAAGCTGCACGCCGCCCCGCGTGGAGACATGGCACAGGTGAATCCGCTTGCCCTCCGCCTCCGCAACCAGAATGTCGCGGGCGATCATCACTTCCTCCGCCGCGCGCGTCGTGCCCGGCAGGCCGAGCTTGGTGGAGACAAAGCCCTCGTTCATCACGCCGTCGCCGACGAGGTTCTTATCCTCGCTGTGGCTCATAATGAACAGGCCGAAGTGATCGGCGTACTGCATCGCCAGCCGGAACAGGTTCGAATTGGCGACCGGCTGGCCGTCGTCGGAAATCGCGATGATGCCGGCTTCCTTCATCCGGCCGACCTCCGCCATCTCCACGCCGGCGAGCCCCTTGGAGACCGCGCCGACCGGGTAAACGCGCACGCCGCTGCCCTGCGTCTCGGCCTTCTCGATGATGTAGCGCGTCACCGCCGCGTTGTCGTTGACCGGCTTGGTGTTGGGCATGCAGCAGACCGCCGTGAAGCCGCCGTGCGCCGCCGCGCGCGTGCCGGTGACGATATCCTCTTTGTATTCCTGGCCGGGGTCGCGCAGATGGCAGTGCATGTCGATGAAGCCCGGCGCGACGACCTTGCCCGTCGCGTCGTAGACCTTCGCCTCCGCGTCGGTCAGGTTCTCGCCGACCGCCGCGATTTTGCCATCCGCAATCAGAACATCCGCCACCTTGTCCACACCGTTGGCCGGGTCAATCACACGGCCGCCGCGAATCAACAGCTTTTCCATCAGACATTCTCCCTTCTGGTGAGCATATAGAGCAGCGCCATGCGCACAGCCACGCCGCTTTCAACCTGCTGAGTGATGACCGACTGGCCGCAGTCCGCGACGCTCGAGGCGATTTCCACGCCGCGGTTCATCGGGCCGGGGTGCATGACCAGCGCGTTCTTCTTCGCCAGCGCCAGCCGCTGCGGCGTGATCTCCCAATGGTCGCAGTATTCCGCGACGGAGGGGAACAGACCCTTCTGCTGGCGTTCCCGCTGAATCCGCAGACCCATCACAACGTCCGCGTTTTCGCAGGCGTCCTCGATCGTCGGGGCGATGGTGCAGCCCATCTCGTCCATGCGCGGCGGAATCAGCGTCGGCGGCGCGCAGAGCACGACCTTCGCGCCCATCGTCGTCAGGCCGTAGATGTTGCTGCGCGCCACGCGGGAGTGCATCACGTCGCCGCAGATCGCGACCTTCGCGCCCTCCAGCCCGCCGAGGTGCTCCCGCATCGTCAGCATATCCAGCAGCGCCTGCGTCGGGTGCTCGTTCATGCCGTCGCCCGCGTTGACGACGCTCGCCTTCACGTGCTTGGCCAGCAGCGTCGGCGCGCCGCTCATCGGGTGGCGGATGATGATGACGTCCGTGCCCATCTGGTCAAGCGTCACGCCGGTGTCGATCAGCGTTTCGCCCTTGGCCACGCTCGACGCGCTGGCGGAGATGTTCGCCGCCGCGGCGGACATGTACTTGCTCGCCAGCTCGAAGGACATCCGCGTTCTCGTGGAGTTCTCGTAGAACAGCGTCACGATGGATTTTCCCTGCAAATGCGGCGTTTTCTTGTTGTTTGAACGCACCACCTGACGCATCATCAGCGCCGTGTCGAGGATGGAGGTGATCTCCTCGCGGCTCACGCCGTCAAGGCCCAGCAAATCTTTGCGCTTCATGCTCATTCGCTCCTTTTGTCATATAAAACGACGCTCATGTCGCCGTCAAATTCCGGCACACGCACGCCCACCAGCTCGCTCTTGCTCGTCGGCAGATTTTTGCCGACGTAATCCGCGCGGATCGGCAGCTCCCTGTGCCCGCGATCCACCATCACCGCCAGTTGAACGCAGCTCGGCCGCCCCATGTCGCAAATCGCGTCCATCGCGGCGCGCGCCGTGCGCCCGGAAAAGAGCACGTCGTCCACCATCACGATGCGCGCGTCCTGCACCTGAAACGGCAGGTCGGTCGCGTTGACGACCGGGTGCTCGGAGAGGCTGGAGAGGTCGTCGCGGTAGAACGTGATATCCAGCACGCCCAGCGGCAGCCTCACGCCCTCCACCTGCTCGATGATCTCCCGGATCATCTTCGCCAGCGTCACGCCCCGGCGCTGAATCCCGACCAGCTTGAGGTTCTCCACGCCGCCGTTGTTTTCGATGATTTCGTGCGCAATGCGCCGCAGCGCGCGCTTCATGGCGTTTTCATCCATGATTTCGGCTTTGAACTTGAGCTTTGAGGTATCCACTCTGCATCCTCCTCGGCCTTCGGGCATAAAAAAGCGGGCAGAGCCCGCCTTCACCTCCGCCGAAGTCTGGCAAAGTATCAAAGGCTTGCTCACGCGGGCGATTTTACGCAATTTCCTAATAATGTAAAAAAATACCCTGTTCCGCAGATCGGAACAGGGCAAACAAAGGGATAGACGCTCCCCTTTACCACACATTTGCCGCCTTGCCGACCTCACGGGATCGAATTAAAGGCTTATTTCTTACCGATGCGATTGTACCATCTTTTTGTCGATTCGTCAATACGGGAGTTTTCTGATTTCGCGCCGTTCGGCGGCTTTTTATCAAAGCGCGTACACATACCGCCCCGCCGCTTCATTCTCCGGGTCAATCATCCGTCCCGTCCGCGCGTCGATCAGCAGGATTGTCCAGCCCTTCTCCTGCTGATAGCCCCGCGCCTCCGTCTCGTCCTCCTCCGCGCCGTCGGCGGTCAGCGCTCTGGCGGCGCTTTCGGCGTATTTGCACTCGACGCACCACGTCGGTGCGAGCCAGTATTCCGCCTCGTAAGCCGTCTCATCGTCCGGATATTTCCGGTCGGGCGCGGCATACGCCGCATACCCCAGCGTCACGCTGTATACATTCCGGATTCTTCCCCGCTCAATCCAGTCTGTCAGCGTCCGCTCCACCTGCGCCCAGCCACAGAGCGGCGCATCCGGCTGAACCTCGCCGATCTCGCGCCACATCGCCGTCGCCATCCAGATATAGTCCGCATCCGAACGATATTCGCCCAGCACAATCCAACTGGCGTTGGAGAGCGCCTGCTGGACGGCGCGTCCGCTCTGTCGGCTGAACGTCCGTTCCACGCCCGTCACAACCGGTATGCCGCGCAGGGTTTCCCACGCCTCGATGTAATACCCGCCTTTTTTCGCGCCGTCGCGCACAAGCCTTTCGCTCCGCAGACCCGCGCGATACGGCAGACAGCCGATTTGCTGTTCGCCGAGCAGCGTCTCCGTTTGCCGCGCCAAAAAGTCTTCGGCGTCCCGCAGGGATTTTTCCTGATTCGGCGCAAAGATCGCCGCCTCGTCCGCCGCGCTTGTCCACAGGTTCTGCACATACGCGGTAAAATGCGACGCTTCGCTTTCCGCAAGCCCGCCCGGCCGCATGGTCGCCCGCTGGCCGTAAAGCGTGTTCTTTTCCAGCGAATCGCCCAGCGCTTCCGCCGTCTGCGCCGAAATACACGTCCGCTTCACGCGCAGAATCGGCAGGGTATCGACGTCCGGCACGTACACCGGCGCGCGGAATGAGATCGTCCGCCCGTAGGCTTCATGCGTCCCCTCTACTGCCGCCGGGGTCTGCGCTTTCAGCTCGGAAAGGGAAATCCTCTCGCCGCCCGCGCTCGCCATCGTCGGCACAAGCAAGAGCGCGCAAAGCGCGGCAAATATCTTTTTCATTGTATATCCTCCCATGTTGTCATCTTCGGCACGGCAAACGTCGCTTCATCGCCAGTCGTGATGATTTTCATTTCGCCGGTTTGCGCATTTAGCGGAATCTGCGCAAATTCATACGCTTCCCACCGATTCTGCTCGAAATGCTCGTGGAAGCTATCCACGATGCTCTGTTTGCCGCTCGGCACATAATCGCAATCCAGCACCCACATCGGTACAGCCCATGCGTAATCCTCCATTTCGGGATTGGAGTATCGCATATATCCCAGCCGCAGCGCATGGATATTTCGAATATGCCCCGTCGCGATTTCCTTTTCGATGCTTGCCAGTACACGGTCAAGCGGCGCAAGCGGCACGTCCTCCTGCTCCACAGTGCGGATACGGTTCATGCTGACGTACACGCTGTAATCCGTGTTGCTCGATGTATACATCTTCAAATATACATTCGTCCGCCAATCCGAGCCAAGGCTATAAGGCGCAAGACGGTTCGCGATACGGTTTGTTTCCGGCGTAGACCCATGCGCCACGCGAAAGCCGTTATCCCCGAGAGTAGAGCAAAGTGCCCCGATCATCGGGATGCCATTCACCACTTGTTCCGCACGGATGGTGTAATAGCCCTTGCCCCCGTTATTCTCCCCGTCGATGGCTGTGCTTCCATGAATCGCAATGCGCTTGGGCGCAATCGTATAGCTCTTATTCGGATATGCTTCGTCAATCACGTGTTGAAAACACGCCATTGCTTCCGCCACAGTTTGAGTGCCGCCGCGTATGTACGAACTATTCATATCCAGTTCCCACGGATAGCGGTAATCGTTCGGCTTTGCGTCGTAATTCGACCATTTTCCCCCGAGCCATTCGCCCGTATTCATGCCAAATTCCTTGGCGCTTTCGTAATCCGTCGTCATGCCCATGCCAAGGGTTCCCCAACTCACATCAAACGGTTGGCTGTTCATGTCATATCGAAACCACGTCATGCCGTTTCGCTCAAATGCGTTTTTCAGCATCACGTCGGCGATTTCCGGCGTAAACGGCCGATCGTTTTCCACTGTGATGACAGGGCATTTCTCCACATCCGGTACGAGAATCGGGATATCCACGTTCAACTCGCCGTTCGGCGTGTCGTAGGTCTTTGTCCACCGTCCCCTCTCCACCGTCTGTCGATGCAGCTCAGCAATGGAAACCAAATCAGAATTCGCGCTCGCCATCGTCGGCACAAGCAAGAGCGCGCAAAGCACGGCAAATATCTTTTTCATTGTACATCCTCCCATGTGATGATTTCGGGGCAATCCAGCAGTTTTTCTTTCAGTTTGGCGGGGTTCATAAATTCACCCGTCTGCGCGTTGACAATCATTGTTCGATACATCAGCCGCGCTATCGGGGCTGCCTCCGCATCCTCTTTGTATTCCTTTGTTTTTTCCTTTGGGTTATAATAATAATCACATTCTATTTGCCAAACCGGGAAAAGCACGTCTTCATCATTTTCCCCGATATAGCAGCAATAGCCGAATCTGATTGCGTATATGTTCCGGATATTTCCTTCCTCAATTTTATTTTGTATGGCTTCAAAAACCCGATTGATATCCGCAAGCGGAACATCATCATATTTCTTTTCAATTTCCATGAGAGGCGCTACTCGAACGTTCCATCCGCCGTCGTGATAAGCCATATCGTTCCAACACGAGAAAAAATCTCCCCATCTAAAGGTCTTTGATCGCTTCCAGCTTTCAGGTTTCTTAAATCCTATCGTTTTCTCCGATACGCCAACCACAGGGTCTCCCGCGCCCATCAGGATGGGTATTCCCTCCATCTTCTGCCTCAGCGTGTAGGTATATCTGGGGCGGCTGTTTTCAATGATTTGCACCCAAGAAAAACCCAGTTCGAGATCAAAATCCGGGAAAAAAGTCTGAAGATTCTTGGTGATGCTCTCCATTCCTTTTTGTATGGTTTCATCGTCTTCTGCATCGCTGGAGCAGAACGTCTTTCCGCTGGGGATTTCTTCGTTATTGTCAAACGCCCCTTTTGAATCGCTTGGATCGCATAGGATCGACACATCTGTGTTTCCTATTGTGAATATTTGAATATCATAATCAAACCCGTTGTCGCTATACATAAAACGTTTTGCGCCGTCTTCTTCCGTTGCGTCCGCGTATTGACCGCACACGCGCCCTATTTCACAGTCTTCATATTTTGGTTTTTCAACAACCACTATGGGGACACATTCGACCTCCGGGATGATGACGTCCGTGTCGATATAAATATTTCTCCCGTATTGATCTTTGCAGTCGAACACCACTTCTTTCGGGCTCTGCTCCCGAAGCGTTTCTATGTTCTGATAACTTTCTGCGCAACAAACAGCCGGAATCGTCGGCACAAGCATCATTGCGGCCATCGCCGCAAACAATCGTTTCATCCTCATACGCTCCTTCTCATACGCTCCTTCTTAACGGAAAGGCGCCGTCCTCCCGTTTGCGGGCGGACAGCTTACAAAATCGGGGCGACCCTTTCAGGCCGCCCCGGAAGGGTGGGTTACTTGAGCAGAACGATATCCTCGTTCTCGTGTGTCGGCGTTTCGCCCGCGGCGATCTTCGCCTTGTAGTCAATGCCCGATCCGTTCGGCACGAGCACCAGGCTGTTCATGCTCTCCGGCAGGTCGTAGCGAATCCAGACGAAGAACTTGCCGTCCTTGTTCACGCCGAACGCGCCGTCGCGGTTTTGCAGCTCCACGCCGTCGGCAACGAGCGTATAGCTGTTGATATACGGCATTTCCATCTCATGCTTGCCGTCCGCGCTGGCCTCGAACGCCTCCGCCCATTCCGGCGCATCGAACACGACCTCGCCGCTGATATCCACGTCGGAGACGCGAACCGTCGCCTGCGCGCTGTATGCGCTGGTCGTCACCGAGCCGGTGTAGGTTTCGGTCTGACCGTTCAGCTTGACCTTGAACGGCAGGCGGAAGAAGCCGCGGTTCTCCGGGGTCATCATGTATTCGTGGTAGACGTTCTTCTCGTCCTGCGCCCAAACGCTCATGCCATACAGGATAGACATTTCAATTTCGATCTCATCCGTCGGCTCGAAGCCGTCCGGCATTTCGACCTCCTGGAAGCCCTGAATCGTGTAGGCGTTGACGCGCTCCTCGCCGCTATCCAGAATGGTCAGCGGCTTGCCGTTCATCGCCGCGCCGTCACCCACGCCCATGGATTCATAGGCGATGTAGCCGACGGGGTGGCCGGAGAAATACGTCACGATCTCCCGCTGGATGGCGTCGTCCGATATATAGATGCGGCTGGTGGCGTATTTGCCCGCCTCCACTCTCTCCCACGTGTCGTCAAAGCCGGTCGGCATCCCCTCGCCGGTGATGAAGCCGGTCTTGCAGTCGCTGGTCAGCGTGTAGGAATAATACAGCTTGTAGCCGTCGAAGTACGCCTGATTGAGCGTCAGGTTGAAGCGGCGGTTATACAGGCTCGCCATCAGCTCGTCGCGGATGGTCTTCGGCGCTTCGGTCGCGCTCTGCGAGGGCGCGGTCACGGCCTGCGTGTCGTTGTAGGTGGCGGATACGTCCTCCAGCTTTTCCAGCCGTCCGACGCTCTGCTCGTTGTCGTCGTTGTTCACGGATTGGCCGAAAACGCCGAGGTTCGCGGCCAGCGCCGCGCCGCCGACGATCAGCGTCATCACGATGGCGAAGACCAGCGCGGTCGAAATCTTTCTTTTCACAATCGGTTCTTCCTTTCTGATGGCCCGCAGCACCGCCTGACGGCGCTCGGGCGGAAACTCGCTCTGGGGAAGGCATGCCTTCAGCGCGTTTCTCAACTTCTGTTCATCCACCAAATTCACACCCCTCCCAAGGTCTTTTTCAGCATCTGCTGAGCCACGCTCAGCTTGTGATAAATCGAGCCTGTCGCCTGATGAAAAATCGCGGCGATCTCCTGCGCGGTCAAATCCTGATAGTAATACAGCAGGATGACCTCACGGTATTTCTTCGGCAGCGCCTGCACGGCCGCGTACAGCTCCCGTGCCTCCTCCGTCGCATCCTCCATGGGGATCGCCGTCATGTCGATGGGCTTTGCCCGTTCTCTCAGGCGAAACCAGCTTTTTCTCTTTTCATCCCTGCAAAGATTGACGGCGATGCGCGTCAGCCATGCCTTTTCGCTCTCGGGGCGCGCTCCGCGAAAGCTATCCATCTTTTTATACACCCGGATGAATGTCTCCTGTACAACGTCCTGCGCCAAATCCCTGTCGTCGAGCAGGATGGCGCATATGCCGACCAGCATCGAGCTGTATTCGTCCATCATTCGGCAGAGTTCCGTTTCGGAGGCTTTACCCGGTACCAAGGTATTGCCTGTCACCCTTTTTCATCCTCCTTTCACTTATCAAGACGTAAAAAAACGCGAAAATTCATATTCATTTGGCCGTTCTTATAAAAATTTTTCAAAACCGGCTTTCTGCGCGCACACAAAGCGCGTTTGACCGAAGAATCAAAAGTTCGTTCCTCAACCCTGTTATTTCGCCGCATCTGCGCCGTCATCCTTTTTGCGCCCGCATAAAAGAAACCAGCCACCCGTGAAGGATGGCTGGGGCGTTTCATCAAGGGCGCAGTTTGGAAATGGAAACCCTGTCGTTGTTTGCCAATGCCAGCGTCGGGACAAGAAGCAGCACGCAAAGTGCAAACAGTATTTTCTTCATTGTATTTTCCCCCACGTCATCGGTTCTGTATGATACAGCCCTTCATCTCGATCTATCCATCCCGCTTGGATATCGCATGTCTGTGCATCCACTACAATCTGTTCATACCTGAAATTCTCTCTGAACGCATCGGTCACGATATTTTTCATAATCTGTTCACGCGGCGAATTGGCATAAATACAATCGCAGATCCACGCCGGATAAAGCGCATAAATATCCGGTGAGATATCATCCGGATAGCAGACATACCCCAGTCTGAGCGCATAAATATCGCGAATATAACCTTCCTCAATCTTCTTTTCAAGTGCCTGTATCACTTCATCAAGCGTTGCAAGCGGCACATCCTCCTGAATCCTCTTTTCTTCTCTCATCCATGTAGTATCCAAGATGAAGGACGTTTCATCCATGTACTCCAACGTGTTCGTCTCTATCCCTCTGATTCTCTGGCATTTAAGCGCTACCTCTTGCGTAACGTAAGTTTGATTCGTTGTCAGCATTTTGTGTCCAATTTCCAAGTAAATGGGGATTCCTTCGAGCTTCTGCCTGAAGCTGATATAATACGTCCCATTCGGGTAATCTTTTTTATAAGCACCCAAATCATTCTTTGTCCGTCCAACTCTTTTTCTTGCTTTGCCTCTCACTTCTACATAATCCACGTCGTAATCCGCATTTTCTTTCCCATAGTAGTTTTGAAGAAGCACTGCCAGCGCATCATTTGCTGTTGACATCGGCTGCTCATTTTCTTCCGCAAACAATGTTTCTGGATTCATTTCATTCGGATAATAATAGTCGCTGCTGTAGTCCCAGCTTCCCCCGCGCATTGAATTAGGATCATTATGCGAAACCTGTAAAAATGCTAAATCAATTTCCTTCGGATTTGCGCAAAAAATCATCGCGGCGTCATCCACATCCGCGTTCAATTTGGAAAGAATATCAAAGTCATCATAGAAAATACCCGCGCCCGCATCCTCCTGATCTACGGATTTGTGCAATCCCTTTTCTTCCGCAACGTCTTTTCCCATTACCGCGCTTACCTGTAAAATCGGCACATTTTCCACCTCAGGCACAATAATGGGTATGTCTACGCTTACTTTGCCGTTCGGCGTTTCATAAGTCTGCGTCCAGCGTCCCACAGCTTCCGCCTGCTGACGCAGTTCGGAAATGGAAACCATGTCGGCACTTGCTGTCGCCAACGCCGGGACAAGCAGCAACACAGAAAATGTGGCTATCAATTTTTTCATTGCGTATCCTCCCATGTGATGACTTTCGGGCAATACACCTGCTCATTTCGGGTCAGCCGCACGTCCTCCATCATGCCCGTCTGCGCATTGATGAGCAACGGTCTGTAAGCATACTGATTTCTATACCGATTCACATACAGACTATTTTCCCTATCCCAAATCCAAGATTGTCTGAATTCCTCTTTTGCAGAATCCAGATAGTCACACTCGCAAATCCAAACAGGATACAACGTATATGATTCGTTTGCTTCATCATTTAAGTACATGCAGTAACCCAGTTTCAGCGCATATACATTGCGGATATTGCCTGCTGCAATCTTTTCCTCTATACTCGAAAGGATAACGTCAAAACTCTGGAGCGGCACATTCTCTACCGCCACATCCTGCTCTTTGAGCCATGAAAAGACAAACCAGAAACTGCCGTCATCCTGATATTCAAAGAAAGCGTTATCCAATGCGATCATTTTTGTCATCTTTTTCCATTCAGCACTGATTATTCCCTCTTTACCGGTAAACGCTTCCGAATCCGCCACTCTGTGCACGCTAATGTAGATCGGAACGCCCCGCATCCTTTGACGGATGACAAGCTCATACGTCCCCATCAGGCTGCTGTTTACATACTCTCCCAGTTTGTAATCTTCCATATTCTTAACCTTGTGATCCCGCGACCGTACTTCGACTGCATCCAAGAAAACATCCTTTTCTTCCGGATAAAAATACGCTATGACCTTTTCACAGCAATCCATCGCCTGTTGCAGCGAATTTGGATTGTCCTCCGCATAGGTTGTTTCCGAATCAAATTCGCCCGGCGCAAAAAATACGCTTTGGTATTTCATTTTATCCGTCCGCTTATCTTGTGGAAAATGATACTGTCCACCCAAATAGACGTGTTCATTTTGTGCCGCACGATCTGGAATACTGATTGTTCCCACCGTACTTTCCGCATTGTTTAGATAGCTGAAAAGCCCGCTTTCCTCATATTCAATCGACCAACCGTCACTGTTTTCGCGTTTGAGTAGGTACTCTTTCCTATTCAATGCGTCGTTTTCTACCGCATTGTACGCTTCCACCGTTACGATCGGCATAGCTTCTACTTCCGGCACGATGACCGGCACATCGACCCCAATCGTCCGCCCATACGCTTCGTAGGTCTGCGTCCACCGCCCCATAGCTTCAACCTGCTGGCGCAGTTCGGAAACAGAAACCATGTCGCCGTTTGCCAATGCCAGCGTCGGGACAAGAAGCAGCACACAAAGTACAAACCACATTTTTTTCATTATGCATTCTCCCATCATAACTGCGGCAAAAAGTAATCCGTCCGATTATCCAGCACATTCTTCTGTTTTTTTCCTGTTCTGCCATCGAAAACAAGTTCTTTAAAGCTGAATCCCCGTCGGAAATCATCATCCCACGGATTCACTGCGATTTCTTCTTTAGAGTTCTCGACGTAATCGCAATCGCAAACCCAAACAGGATACAAAGCAAACCGTCCCTCCTGCTCATCCAAATAACAGGCGTATCCCAACTTTAATGCGTATACATTTCGGATCGTGCCGTTCTCGATTTCTTTTTCAATTTGCTTCTGAACCTCGTTCCACGCAGCAAGCGTTACGTCCTCCTCGATCACATGATCCGTCGCCATCCAGCAAGCAGTCAATTCAAAGGATTCCTCATTTGCAAAATCAAAATAGGCAGATTCCATATTCCAAATCGGCCAGAACCTTCCCCAGATCATACCATCAAATTTCTTTCCATCCATCCGATAACCCATATCCATATAAATCGGTATGCCGCTTAAACACGGACGAATCCCCAACCGGTATGAGTCTATAGAAGCCTCCGCTGTCGTTCCTCCCTGATTGAAAGCCTCCGCCGCTCTACTTTTCAGTTCCACATACTCCATTTCAAAAGCAACGTCACATTCCGGAAACAGATAATCCAGCATCTTATCCAAGTATGCTCTCGCGAACTCCAACGAGTACGTGTTTATCCCTGCATATGTTTTTTCAAAATCCAAGTCAATCGGATATCGGGTGGACGTTTTGCATTCAACATTCTGCGTCCAATTAAATCTTGGCTCATTGCAGCCAACCGAAAACCACATCCGTCTTTCATCTTGCTCATCCTCCGTGATGATAACTTCAACTCGCTTTCCGACGTTTCCTTCGTTCAACACACCCATCATGTCTTCATCTTCATAAATTGCAAATGCGTCCAAGCATCCTTTTTTCATCAAACGTCCTGTCTCCGTCCAATTCTGATACGGGAGAACGGGGACTGCCGATAAAATAGGAACCTTCTCCACTTCCGGCACAATAACCGGCACATCCACCTCAATCGTCCGCCCATACGCTTCATAGGTCTTTGTCCACCGTCCCATAGCTTCAACCTGCTGGCGCAGTTCGGAAATGGAAACCATGTCGCTGTTTGCCAATGCCAGCGTCGGAAAAAGCAGGAGCGTCCAAAATAAAGCCATCATCTTTTTCATTACATCCATCCTCCTTATCTTCTAGTCTTTACGGTGCATACAACATGCTTGTTTTCGGATTTAGAAAATCTACAATTTCAGCAGTTTCTGCATTAATACATATCCTTTCAAATGAAAATCCATCTCTAATATCTTGTGAGTATGGATTAACTTTTATATTTCCTCCTTTTGTTTCAACATAGTCGCAATCCAATACCCACATTGGATATAACGTATAGGTCTTAGGACTTTCTTCGTTAAGGTAAATTATATATCCAAGTTTTAGAGAATATACATTTCTAATATGTCCATCCTCTATTTCTTTTTCCAAAGCACTAATTACATTTTCAATCGGTAACAGTTTAACTTTTTCATTATGTACTTTTTCGACTTTCATCCATCTAACTGTTAACCAAAATGCGTTTCTATCCATGATCTGACATATTCCACCAGTTGTTCCCCAGTATTCAAATAAATCCCCATATATTTTGTTTTCCTGTTTATTATTTAGCGTAGCTATAATTGTCATCATTATCGGAATTTTATGAAGGACTTGATAATAGTTAAAGAAATACGATCCCTTTGGATAGTAATCTACATACTCTCCTAACTCCTCATCTGTATAACTTTTCGTTTTCCTTCCACGTCCGGCGATTTTGATATAGTCAATATCTATGCCATTATATTCATCTTTAATAAAATACTCAACAATTTCTTCAAGATACTTTTCTGCTTCTTCTAATGACATTTCATTATTTTCCGCGTATGTCACTTTGTCATCGACCTGATATTGATAAAAACCATATTCTTTAATTTTAATATTATCATTTTTATTCTTTCCCAATAAATCTTCCGGATTATTCAGCATGATTCTTAATTCAGTTCCCTTGCCATAGACCTCAATGTCAGCCTCACTAGTCCCATCATTTTCCTTTGTTAGCTCGCGCAAATTCTCATTATAACTATATACGTTGTTTTTATCATCACTATTCGGATTTTTAATATATTCTGTATACGCCGAGCAATCATATACAGCCAATTCCTTTTCATTTGGGATATATATTGGAATATCCACCTCAATCGTCCGCCCATGCGCTTCATAAGTCTGTGTCCACCGCCCCATCACCTCAACCTGCTGGCGCAGTTCGGAAATGGAAACCATGTCGCTGTTTGCCAATGCCA
>OLPV01001853.1_pt1 | contig 14922 bp, 6 predicted proteins | sample 1671961 | NCBI WGS metagenome assembly OLPV01 (sample SAMEA3136630, study PRJEB25190) | human gut metagenome | biome: human gut; feature: human-associated habitat; material: faeces | place: Austria | collected 2013
GGCTTCGGCGAATTCGTTGCAGTCCCTGCCGTCGGCGCGCTCGTCGGTTTCGGCGAATTCGTTGCAGTCCCTGCCGTCGGCGCACTCGTCGGCTTCGGCGGATTCGTCGCATCCCCTGTCGTCGGCGCACTCGTCGGTTTCGGCGAATTCGTTGCAGTCCCTGCCGTCGGCGCGCTCGTCGGTTTCGGCAGATTCGTTGCAGGATTCGCCGTTGCGGGCGCATCCGTCACAGGGGTGTTCGTGGCGGTTACGTCATCACGCGGAATGTCGGTCGTCAGTGCGTCAGTTACGGAAGGCGTGGATGCTGCCGGGGTATCCGCCGCAGTGGCATCCGCCGTCGGCGCGTCGGTTATCGGCGCATCCGTCGCGGGTGTGTCTGTCGGCATCATCGTCGCGGTGACTACGGGCGGTGCAGCGGTTTGCTGCGATTCCATCTGCCGCTGAATGCGAATCTGCTCCAGCGCCATCAGCGCATCATCCGACTCCTGCTGCGCGCGGCTGGCATCCCACTGGTTGTAGCCCACCAGCGCCAGTGCCGCCAAAATCAGCACCAGCCCCAGCGTCATCAGCAAATTGCCCTTACGGTTCTTCATGCTCTTGGCTCCATTTCCGGTGCAGAATCCAGCCAATGACGAACAGAATCATGCCCGCGCCCGCCAGAATCGGCACCGGCCACCACAGTTGCCCCGTTTCGGGAATCGGAGCGGTCGGGGTCGGCGTGACCGTGCGGCGGTTGGTAATCACATACACGCCGTTTTCGATGGAATATTCCGGCTCATAGTACACATCAGCCCCCAGAACCTCGTTGAGAGTGTACACATGGTCAGCCGGCAAATCCTTGAAGATATGATGCCAGTTGTTTTCGCTGTTCAGAATCACCGTGTCGATATGCTGACCGTCCTGCATCAGATGAATTTCAATCTGCACAGGGCGATATGTGCCGCGGTTGTCGTCGTCCCACACCTTGACGCACTCAAGGTCAATCAGCGCGGGTGAACGTTCCAGCTTGATGGTGGAGAGGACATCGTACTGCCACTCGTCGTCCACATTGCGCGTCGGCACAGAGGTCAGGAAGGACTGGAAGCTGTACGCCCAGCCGCCGATGATGACCGGCGTGCCAGAAACAAGGTACAGACCGGGGTTCAGACCCGTAAATGTTACTCTGCCATTTTCGTCCGTCGTGCCGGTGAAATCAGGCGTTTCGGACGCGGTGAGGGCTTTCATCGCTTCGGACGCGGCTGCCCAGTCCGCCGCATTCTTCAGCGCGTTAATGTCGATATTCAGGGTGCTGTACGGGCTGCGCAGGGCGAACCGAGCGTCCGCATCCATGTCCGCCACCTGATACAGCTGGAAGGTCACGCCGGGCAGGTGCGCATCATCCTCGTTGTCATCCGCCTGAATGGCGAACGTCAAGGGGTGCGTCAAATCCACCCGTTCAAAGGCAAGCGCGCAGGGCGCAAGCAGAAGGCAGCACAATGCTGTCAGCAGGACAAGCGCCAGCAGGCGCGAGGGTTTGCGGCTCATCACGACCGCTCAGCTCCTTTCCGCTTCTTGTGTTTCGGGCTGGTCGTTACCAGCATGAGAATGAGGAGAATCAGCAGCATCGGCGCGGCGACAATCGGCGCGACGATGTAGGGGTCAATCACGAGTGCGTCCGCGGAGATGCGCACGGATAGCTGCGCAAGCGACGTTTCGACCCGGTGTCCGCGGACAAGCAGCCGGTGCGAGTTAATGCCGTAGGGCGTGCAGGTGACGAGCGTGCACAAATCCATGCCGTCATAGATTTGCAGTGCGCTGACGTCATGCGGCTCAACAATGAGAATTTGGTCGATTTCATAGGTCAGCACCTTGTCCAGCACGCGGAGGGTGAAGGTATCGCCGTAGGTGAGCTGGTCAAGGTTGGTAAAGAGCTTGGCGGAGGGCAGCCCTCGATGCGCCGAGAAGGCGGAATGCGTTCCCGGTTCGCCGGTCGGCAGGCTTGTACCCTCGATGTGACCGACGGCGACCTGAAGCACGTTGGCGTTCGTCGAGTGATACAGCGGCAGCGTCACGGCAATCTGCGGAATCTCAATCACCCCGTTGATGCCCGAACCGCCGACATTCATCACCGCGTCGTACTCCTCGCGCTCCTCGTCGGTCATGATTAAGCGATCGACGGTGGACTGTGCGCGGAGTTTTTCGTTATAATCGTTTGCCGCCGCCCAATCCGCCTCGTAATCCTTCTTGGACTCCTGCTCCACCACCGTGTTGTAGGTAGCTACGGCACGCGACTGGTGGAAGGAATTGTAGAAATCCGACACGGACGGGTACAGAAGGAGCGCCAGACCCACAAACAGCACCACAAACAGCAAAATGGTTGTCATATTGCGCTTCATGAGCCGCCTCCTTTCTGCAAACATACTTCATTTTCCCATTTGGGAATGCCGGGCGGCGGCATTGCGCGCACCGCCCGGCAGGGGTTTCATCAGAACATGGGGATGTTCAACGAATTGCGGGAGAGAAATCAGATTTCGTCCGCTTCGGCCTTGCGGCGAACGATGAGGATGAGCGCCGCGCCCACGAACATCATACCGCCCAGCACGTAGAAGATGGTCGTGCCGATGCCGCCGGTCTCAGGCAGGGTCGCACCGGACTTGTTGACGAGCTTGTTGTTCATCGTAGAAGCCGCCGTGAGTTCCATAGCTGCACTTGCACCGCCAGCAGCTTCCTTGTGGTCTGCCGAAATCGTGATGGTGACAGGATCCAGCGGATTATAGGTAGCAGGAACCGTGGTTTCCTTCAGCGTGTACGTGCCGTGATCCAGACCGATGATGTTGAACGTACCATTGGTTTCCGTAATCATTTCATTGTTTGCGACATCCGTATAGGTATCATTCGGCTTCGTGGTGCCTGCGACAACGTAATTGCCAGCGGCATCCTTCCACAGCGGAACAACACGATCATTTTGGTCATAAAGCGTGAAGCCAGCGCCAGGCAGTTCTTTGCCTGCTTCAGCCGTGTTCGCATACTTCGTGTTGTTCACAACATAGGTGAAGAGCCACACATGGTCTTCCGGCGTTTTACCCATGCCATCAGCATTGGGGTTGTTGGAGTATTCCAAATCGACGCTGTTCTTGTTGTCCGTGCTGGTTGCGCTCGCGTTGAAGACCTGCGCTTCTTCGTTCAGATACGCCGTGTAAACAACCTCAACCGTAATCTTGTCCGTAACAAGGATGCTGGTGTTTTCTTTCATCACCTTCTTCAGGTCTTCGATTGTGAGCGTCCAAGACGGCTTATCCTGATTTTCACCAACCTTGCCTGCGCCCTTCTGACCAGGCGTTGCAGTGCAAACATAATCGGTAGCTTTCAGTGCGATGCCGTTCACCTTCACAGAATCAATCTGAACAAAGGTAATGCCCTTGGACATGGTGTCGTTGAAGACCAGCTTGTACGTCGGATAGTCATTATAATCCGCATTGACCGGAATGGTTGCGACCAGACGGAACTTGAAGTTTTCAAACAGCGCATGGTCGGCACTCTCGCCCCAGCCTTCCGGATTCACTTCTCCGCCGTTCTTTTCGGCATCAGCAACTTCGTCCTGCACCTGCTTGTCCACAGAGGGCTTTTCGACTTTGCAGTCGCAACGATGTCCTGATCCAGCACCTTTACAATCAGCAGCGTGGCAGCGCCGTCCTTGCCTTCCAGCTTTGCCTGATTGTCCCGCACAAGGTAATAGCCAGGGGTCAGTTTCTTGCTCTTGCCGGGGGCTGCTTTGGTGGAAGAGAACTTATCAACCGGAGTGGAGTCAGCATACCAATACTTCGTGATTTCAGCCAGCTTTTCCTGATTCGTGCCCGAAACAGTTTTCAGAGCCTCCAGAACAGCGTCCGGCACAGGATCACCAGTCCTGACCGCAGCAGTGTCGTTCTTGGCGTTTGTGCCCCACTTGACGCTCGTCAGCACTTTTTCACCTGCATTTGTCTCAACATCAGCAGTGAAAATCTGGTACACTTCGTATTCGTGTGTCACATCGTCCTTCGGATTTACCTGAATCGTAAAGCCGGTAGCAGTCGGCGTATCGCCTTCCGCGCCCGTAGACGGATTTTCCACTTCCGTTGCGCCTGCGACAGTGACCATGCTCAGCACGAGCATCATGGCCAGCAGAATTGCCCAAAACTTTTTCATGGTTTTTCTCCTTTTCGTTGTCGTTTTTCATTCATTGGGAAACGTTTTTCAGGGATTACCGGGGTTGCCTACGTCGGGAGGTCTCCTGACGTATAGCTGCTATGCTTTTTTCATTCCTCCTCCCGTCGTTTTTTTCCCCATGTTTATACAAGGGCTTTCGCCCGCGTATACGGATTGAGAATCCCCCGGAAGGGGGCTGCCGACTGCTCAGCAGCCTTCCCTCCGGCGTTTGATTTCCTGCCCCAGCAGCAATGCCGCCGCTGCCATCAGCAGCAGACCGCCCGCCGTGTACGGCAGTGTGCCGATGCCGCCCGTCTCGGGCAGCGTGTAGGTAATGGGTGTGTTCGTAATCTGGAAGACGCGATTTTCGCTGTTCGCGGGAATCGGCGCGGTGTTCGTGGCGTTCGGGTCGTCCGTCACCAGCTGCCAGCCGCTGCCCACCGGGGTCTGCTCTTTGGCGTAGTAGCGGTAGATGTTGCCCTCCGCGTCATATGCCGGGAGATTGTACCACTTGTAGCCCCACCAGATGTTCTTGCTGCCTTCCGGCGCGGTGTATTCAACCACTTCGCCAAACTGCCAGCCATCCAGATTCTTCGCGACGACCTTCCCCGCTTCCGCGTCCCAGCCAAGGGTAACGGTCGCGATGATCTTGTCGCCGTCCGCCGCCGCTTCCGCGGTGGTCTGCTTGAGCGTCAGCGTGATGTCCGGGAGGTTCGCGGGATTCAGCGTGAACTGATTGTCCAGCGACGTCCAGACCTTGCGGGCGCTGATGTCGGTCAGGGTGTTGGTGACGGTGATGTTCGGGATTTGCGTGATGTCCGGCTGCGCGCCGTTCGTCGGCGATTCGTACGCCGCGTGAACTTCGTTGCCGTCCGCATCCACTTCCACAACGTAGTAGTACCATTCGCCGCGTTCGCCCGTGGTGGTGTCCACCCAGTAGCGCGGCAGGCGGTTCAGCGTCACCGTTGCGGAGGATGCCGCCGTTTCTGTGCCGATGGTCAGCTTAATCGTGCCGTCCGGCAGCACCGTCGCATCCATGTTTGCTTCCAGTGCGCCCAGCGCGGGCGTGTAGCGCTCCTTGTCCACAAGGATGTTGTACTCGTCCAGCTTTCCGCGCCAGATTTGCAAGTACACATCCGCATTGCGGACATACAGCGGCTGCTCGTACGGAATGTAGTCATACGCCTGCGTGAACTTCTTGGTGATGGTCAGCTTCGTCGGCGTGTTGGTAATTGTGCCGATTTCGTTGAAGCCCAGCTCCAGCTTGCCGTCCGGCAGGTTGTTCAGGTAGCCCGCCAGCTCCACTTCGCGGATGATGAAGGACGCACTGCCGTAGCCCGGCAGATTCCGGATGGTCACGCGCCACGGTTCATCCGCCTTCGCCAGCCCCGACACATGCAGGTAGGGCGCGCCGTTAATCTGCACCAGCTCCGCCGTGAGCAAACTCGGCGTGCAGATAACGTTCTTCAGGCTGAAGTAGCTCTTTTCCAGCAGGTTTTCCGTTTTCCACTGCGTGGAGTAGACTTCCTGATACTTCATCATGACTTCAAGGTAGATGTCCTGCATCATGCCCTCTTCGCCGAACGTGTCCGCGTCCGCCCATTGCTTGACAATGCTGATGCTCTTGGGCACGTTGGTAATGGTCACGTTGTTTTCCGTCGTATCCTTGAAGGTGATGTAGAGAGTCGAGCCGACGAGTTCGCTTTCATCCGCCGTCATCACCGGCGTGTAGCGGTCCAGCGTGTCGTTGCCGACGCTCGTGCTTTCGAGGATGTAATAGCGGTACTTGCGCAGGCTGCCGTCGGGATTGAGGGTCGTGTCGTACAACGGCAGGTTGTCGATGGTCAGCTTCCAGCCGTTTTCCGCCGACAGGACGTAATTCTGCTGGAAGGGGTCATAGCACCAGTTGTAGTGCACCACGCCGTCCGAATCCGTCCAGTTTTCGCCCCAGACGTTGCGTAAGAGCGAGATCGACACGTTCTGGATGCCCAGCGGGTTCTGTGCGCCGTCGTACTCCACTTCTTCCGCCCACTGCTTCACAATGTTGAGCTTGCCGGTCTGCACGTTGGTGATGGTCGCGCTTGCGTCCGCGATGGTGACTAAGAAGCTTCCTTCCATTTGTGACGAAGAGGCTTTGAACGCATCCTTTGCCTTGATTGGCTCGCCAGCCGAATTGAGTTCAAGGACGTCGCCCACTTCTTTCGGCCAGTTCGCCGAGAAGGTGTAACTGGGGAGCGTACCGCTCACAGGGTCTTCCGTCAGCTCATAGGTGTAAACATGCGCCGTGTGAATAGAGCCGTCCGGATTATACTCAACAGAGTACGCTTCCAGCGGTTGCGTTGTTGTCCAGTTTCCATTCGCATCCGGCATTATTTCAACGGAACGCTCGCTGGGGTCGTAAGTTATCCACCCTTTTGTTTTATCCCATGAATGCGTTGTCTCAGTCAAGTTGAGCGTAACCTTTTCCGGCTTCTCGTTGACATTGACCCATTCTTTCGTCAAATTGAGGTTGAGATTTCCCACTTCATACCCCGGCAGGTTCCTCGCGTGGATGTTCGCCGTTCCGCCGTCTGCAGGCTGGTTCACCGCACCGGTTGTTTTCTTGACAAGCGTAGCGTCGCCTGTGTAGCTCACCTGATACAGATACGGGTTTAGCGCACCATTAATCGTTTCGTACCCCTCTACGATGTAATAGTAGTACGGCTTCTTCTGCGCTTCGCCGTTCTCATTCACCGTGAAGTAGTACTTCGGCAGGTCGTTGAACTCCCAGACCGGTTCTTCGCCGCCCTCCGTCCAGTTTTTCGTGACGTAGGTGTACTGCTGATCAGCCGTCTTGATGGGGTTGCCATTTCTGTCAAAGGTGAGCTGCTTCTTCGCCTGAATCAAGCAGAACGTCAGCTCATCCCTGTCGCGGAAGCGCGCCCAAGTCTTGTCCACCTTGACGTTGAACCGCTCGACGTAGTAGTTCTTTTCGGTCACTTCCGGGAGCGTGTCCGTCAGCGGCTGGCGGTAAATTTCCTTGATGTCGGTCAGTGCCGCGTCTGTGAAGTAGTCGCTCGGCTGCTGCGGGAAGTCCGCAGGCAGATGCTGCGTGCCGAAGTAGCCGTCAATCGCCGCTTCCGACACCTCGTAGGTGTACGCCCACGCGGATTTCACCGTGCCGTCGGCGTTGTATTGCGCATAAACCGACTGCGTTTCGTTCCAGTCTGCCCAAAGCGCCGTATACGTTGCTGTGGTGTCCAGCTCGATCGTCTTTGCGGTGGGCGTTTCCGCTGTCCAGCCCGTATCCGGGGCATAGACATGGCGGGTGCGCGTCACGGTAATCTTCGCCTTCGTGCCTTCCGGCGTGGGCTTGTCCGCGGGATTGCCGGAAGCGTCCAGCCACTGCTTCGCCACGTTGAAGCGGTACAGACCTTCCTTCTCGCTCGTCAGCTTGTTGTTCGTCACGGTGACGGTGGTGCTGGTGTTCGCATCGCCCTCCGTCGTCACGAAACCGTCCGCCGGGCTATAGCTGACGCTGAACGGGAGGGTGGCTTCGTTTTGGTACTTGACCTCCTCCACCTTGTAGCGGTAGCTTTGCCTGATGGGCTGATTCTGCTCGTCGAAGCCCGTCACAGCGTACTTCGGGAAAGTGCCGAACACGACCTTGCTTGTGTTCAGGCTGCTGATGCTCATGACCCTCGTGACCGCTTGGAAGCTGTCGTCCACGACCCACGCGCCGTTCTCCTGCTTTTCGCGGGTCAGGCGGAAGGTCAGCGTATCCTGCATGTTTTCAGGCTTCGCGCCTTCACCCCAGCGCTTCTCGGCTTCGATGGTCAGCTTCGCGATCTCGTAGTTCCGCAGCGTCGCCGTGCCGCGTGCGTTCTGCGCGTCCGCCTTCGGATTGGCGGGATTCCCGTCCGTGAAGTACTCGCTCGGGTGCTGCGGGAGACCGCTGTATGCCAGCTGGCAGTAGAAGCCGCTCGGCACGTTCAGTTCCCGGAGGCTGTAGGTGTAGGCGCGGGCGTTTTGGACAACGCCGTTTTCCATGGCGACCGTGTAGGTTTCCAGCCCCTCGAACTTGGCGCTCCATTTGTTCGCTTCTGCCAGCGTGACCGTGTCGCGGCGTTCCGTGCTGCCCTTCGTCCACGCGCCGTTGACGTAATCCCAGCGCGTCTTGTAGAGCGCGACCTGCACGCCGCCAAATTCCTCGGTAATCGTGTGCTTTGTGCCATCCGGCGCGTACCATTCCTTGGACAAGTCGATGCTGATTTCGCCGTACTTGTCCTCCGGGCGGTAGACGTTGGTCAGCGTCGCCGTGACCGTGCCGGTGGTTTTGCTGGCGTTCGGGTCGATGGTGTAGGTGATGCCGGATGTGGTGTAGCTCGGCACTTTGCCCTCGACGATGTAGTAAATGTAGTAGAGCTTGTTGCCATTCGCGTCCGCGCCGGTGGATTCCAGCTGCGACCACTGGGTGTGCCAGCCGTTCGCTGCCGTCAGCGTAGCCTCGCGACCGCCGTAAGCGTCGTCCGGGTGCTGGCGAATTTTTGCCCACTGCGCATCGGTGAACTGCGTGACCTGCGTCGGCACTTCGTCAACCGGTGTGCCTTCCGGGGTCATCGTGATGCTCACGTTGTTATAGTAGCGACCGTCCTGCCATTTTCCTTCCCAGTTTTTCCACTGCAAGCAGAAAATCACTTTTTTCTGATGCGTCATCTTGGTGGTGTAAATGAACTGTTTTCTCGACGTATCTTGCGGTTCCAAGACCACTTCTTTTCCGTCTACGCGAGCCACAATACGCGCAGCGTTGTCAAGTGCGCCATCAAGCAGGTTCAGCGTTAGCGTAACGTCCTGATTCTCCGGGAACTGCTGCGCAACCTTCGTGCTATTGTTGACCATTTCCGCAGACAGGATGCATTGCGGATTCTGCGTTGCATCCGTGTTCAGCACGTCGGTATACTGCTCCTGCGTCAGCGCATAGCGGCGAAGCATCACGAGGACGCTGGCAGGGCGCGCATTCTCATGGGCGTCGTCGCCAGCCCAGTTCTTCTGCACCTCCATGTCGTGGCGGTCCTTGCTGTTCTTCACCTGAATGCTGATGCTCGCAGAGCCGTTGACGGTGTGCGGTCCATCCACCACGCCTTTGATGCCGGAAGCAGTCATGAGCTCCTGCAGCCGACTCTTTGAAATCGTGCCGAAGTTGCCATTGTTGAGACCATCCGGGTATCTCGCCGGATGTGCTTCGGTATCGTCCGCTCTCGGAACGATGTGGAAGACGACCAGCGGGCGATCCTCCAGCACGAGGTGGTACGGCTCGACCGCCTTCGTTTCCACCAGCATGTACGCGACGTTCGGGTCGAGCGGACGCTCGTTCAGCTTCTCCGAATTGTATTGGCAAGTAATCATACCGCTTTGATCCGTGTAGACCTTACCATTTTCGCCGCCAACCGCCTCGAACTTGTTGGTTTCCGTGTTCCATGCGTAGAGGGTGAACTCCGTCCCAGGCAGCAGCAGCGAGGTGTTCGCACTGTCCACCTTGCGGATGACCAGATTGTTGTGGATGTAGCCGCCGCCCTGACTGAAGTAGTCGTTATTGCTGTTGTTCAGTTCGGTACTTGAGCCGTCTTTTCCTTCAAGGTTTGCGTGGTTTCTCAACGCCGGACTGATGCCCTTGTGGTTCACGTCGTTGAAGTTGTACTCGTTCGTCACCTCAGGCGGCAGCAGAATGTTCTCCTGCGCCGTGTATTCCAGAATCAGCGCCTTGCCGTCCGGAACGGTGACGGTTATGTTCAGGGAACGTTGAGCGGGAACCGTTCCTTTTACCTTCTCACTGTAATTGTAGTTGGAATTACTGAAGACGTTTTCCGTTTCCGTGAACTCCATCTTCCAGAGATACTTCTCTATCTCTGCGCCGCGCAGCAGATGCCCCTTGCCGCTTTCATCAACGTCCAGAATCGGATTGCCGTTTTCATCCTTCAACGCCTCATAGAGCCTGAAGGAACCTTCATCCAACGTCACATTGCGCAGATAAGGATACACGCCAGCCAATCCAAGAACGTCATAGGTCAGCGTATCCGTCAGCCTGAGCGTGCTGGATGCCGGATTCAGCTTCGCGCCTGCCTGGTTGATGTCGATGGTGTAGGTGATTCGCGCCTGCTGGTCGCCGCCCTTGACGCTGTAGCCCTTCTGGACGTTTACCGCCTCGACCGTCTCTTCCTCGTAGGTCAGCTCGGTCTTCTGCTCCTTGTGATAGAGCGCCGCGTCGTATTTCACGTCCAGCTGGTTGTTCAGCACGCCCAGCGCCAGCTTGCCGTTCACCGCGGTTGCCAGGAAGTCGTCGGCAATCTTGCAGTGAACCTTGACGGTCATATCCGCCTTGCCGTTGAGGACCGTTTCCGGACCGCCGGTATTCTCATTCGGCTTCATGGAGATGTTGATTCTCTGCTGCTGCTGTGCGCCTTCGCCCACCGTCGTCAAATCAGCCTTGATGGAAATGCGCTGCTCGCCCCACTCGTTGCTGACCTCATAGCCATCCGGAATCGTACCGGCATTGTCCAGCTTCTTATTGACAACGGTCATCTTCGTGCTGTCCGTTTCGCTAAGAATCAGCCTCGAGCCGCCGTATTCGATGTAATCCACCACAATGTGCGGCGGGAGCGTTTCGGTCAGGGTGATTTCGTCGTGCGCCACGCCATCATTGCGCAGGAGGATCGTCCAGTACAACTCGTTCTCATGGATGATCTGTCCGTTCAAATCACCAACGCCATGGTTGCCGAATTTCTTCTCCACCAGGTCGTTCGGGGCGGCCTTGTACCACGCGTCTCCGTTTTTGCCCGCGTTAACGGCCGTGTTCTTGAAGTCAACCCCGCTCGTGCGGGACTCTTCCAAATAGATGGTCGTCTGATACGGGAGCGTAACGCTTGTCGTCGCGTTCACATCCGTATTGGCGTCGTTCAGCACAACGCCTTCGCCCGTCGTTTCAAACCGGAAACCATAGTAGTAGCCTTCCGTCAGCGTCGTTTCCGCAGACACCACCATCGTGCCTTCATTTTTGCCCTGACTGTCGCAGGTCAGCAGCGTAATGGTATACGGCACATTCTGCGCATCATGCTTTTTCACAACATCAAGGTCTTTGATGGCGTTGAGCAATGTCTGCGCCTGAGCCGCCGTCATGTAGTGCTGCATGATTTCTATTCCGTTTTTCCATTCCACCTTCTTGTCAAGCGTATCGCCGAAGTTCAGCTTATACTGAACATCCTTCGTCGCCGGGAAGGTGTACGCCGCGTTCCACGCTACCGGATACAGACCATCGGTGTATTCGCCGTTCTTCGTCGGATCCGCCGGCATACTCGCGTCAACCGACTTCACCACATTGTAACGCTTGTCCTGCCCTACATTCGCGGTGCTTGTCTTTTGTTCGCCGTCGAATTCCGCCGTGTTTGTAATCTGTTGATCCTGCGCGGTTGCTTCCACCGGCGTTTTGTATTGGATTACGATCTTAGCGGTGGTGTCCTTGAATTTCAGCTGCGGTTTGCCATCCGCGCCGGTTTCCACGGTGAAGTAATCCGTGTAGTTTTCAGCGGTGATAGGCGTGTTATTCGCCGTGATTTGCGACACATAGCCCTTGCCGTCCGTCTTCGAAAACAGCAGACTGCCGTTTTCGTCCACAAGCTGGTCGAACATCGTGTCCGTCAGCGTCTTGTCCTTGATGTTGAAACGGTTTTCGTTGACGGTGAGCGTCCACTGAATGCAACCCTCATTGGTGTTGTACCCGCTGCTCTTTTGCAGCTTTTTAATCTGAACGTCAGTAGGGTTGCTGTTAGAGGAATTCTGGGAATGATCCCACTTTCCGCCACTCTGGGCAGTGAAAGTATTTGTCAGCTGATCGTATTCACCGGTCATTCCGTCCTTGTCGAACGTGTATTCATACTTGATTTCGTATGTTTCATTTGCCGAAAGCGGCGGCAGCACATAGTCCGTCGTCATGGTATAGACCTTGCCGCTTTCGTCCGTCGTGTTCGCATAAACGTAGTGAATGTGCGTTCCCGTCGTACCGCAGGCGCATGTACCGTCCGTCTTGATTTCTGTCGAAGCAGAGTCAACAGCCGGCACCTGACTCCAGTTAGAGTGTACTTTAACCTCCGTGACGGTCATGTTTGTCAGGGCCATTTGCTTATTCACAGCCGTCATGACGTCTTTAGCAGTCGCGTTCTTGCCGTTCGTGCCCTTTGTGGATTCAATTTTGACGGTATACTCAATCGTTCCTTTTTCCCAGTTGACATTAGCCCTGCTTTTCCAAGTTCTCAAATCGCTGAGGAGGGAGTTGTTGCCCCTGTCGATGTCCTCCCACTTCACGGTAGTCGATGCGCCACCGAACTTGATGGTCAGGTCGTCGTTGCCCAGATTCTCAACATCGTCCTTGCGGATTTCGGCGCTCATCTTCATGGTGCCGGTGCGGTCGTCATGGCTGGGGTTGTTCCGGACAAAGTCCATATACTCGTCGGTGAACCACATTTCACCTTGTTTCGTTGTGGGATTATACTGGAACTTAAACGCCGGCTTTTCATTGCTGAATTTGGCGTCCGTGCCCGACCAGACAGAAGTGCTGTCCGTTTTGATATGCGTATTCTCTGCCGGAATAATAATCTTATTGCCTTCGCCATGGCGCAGAATAGCTTCATCCGAAATCTTGAAGTCCGCCGCGAAGCTATAGTTGTACGCATTGGCATTTTCCGGAAGTATGATGTTCGACACCGTAATATTGGTAATCTGCATGCCGCTCTCGCTGACGGCAGGCGGTTCGTTCGCCATCATCAGGAAGCCCGGGTCGAGTCCAAGCGACGGCATCATCATGTCGTCCGGCTTCGCGGCATCAGCGTCCATCGACGGAATCACCGTAAGCACAGGTGTCGGGGACGGCTCGTCCATCGGAGCAACAGTTTCGGCGGCGTTTTCCGTCGGCGCAGGCGTTACAGTCGGCGCAAGCGTCGGTTCTTCCGTAGGCGCAGGCGTTGCTGTGGGCGCTTCCGTAGGCGCGGGCGTTGCCGTGGGTGCTTCCGTCGGCTCAGCCGTCACTTCGGGGGCTGCCGTCGGCTCAGCCGTCACTTCGGGAGCTGCCGTCGGCTCAGCCGTCACTTCGGGGGCTGCCGTCGGCTCAGCCGTCACTTCGGGAACTGCCGTCGGCTCAGCAGTCACTTCGGGGGCTGCCGTCGGCTCAGTAGTCACTTCGGGGGCTGCCGTCGGCTCAGCTGTCGCTTCAGGCGCTGCCGTCGCATCGGGGTTCGGGGTCGGGTCATAGTAGCAATCCGCCGTGTGCGTGTGCTCTTCTTTGCCGCAGATATAGTGGCGTTCGTAGCAGTCCGCCGTGTGATGATGGCCGGAATCCTCCGCCGTCACCGTCACAATGCATTCATTTGTATGCTGATGCCGCAGCACCTGAATGTAGCCGCAGGTATAGTAACCGGTTTTTGCATCGACGCAGGACGCGGAATGCGTGTGCACTTTCGCCGGGTCGGGATAGAGCTTGCATTTCAGGTCGCCGCGCACCATCTCGTAGCAGGAATCATCATGCGTGTGTGCGCCTTCGCCCTCAAACAGACCGCAAGTCGGTTCTTCCGTCGTCGGATAGCAGGCATCCGTGTGGTGATGCGCGCCCTCGCCTTCCGTCAGGCCGCAGGTGTACGTCAGGGTCACTTCGTAGCAGCTGTCATCATGGACATGCGGCATGTCGGAGTTCGTCGCAACGTCCTCGGTGCAAATCAGCGTGCGCGTTTCCGTCACGCAATCCGCCGTGTGCTGGTGGCCTTCGCTCTCAAACAGACCGCAAGTCGGTTCTTTCGCCCGATAGCACGCATCCGTGTGGATGTGCCCCTCGCTTTCCGGCAGCGTGCAGGTCAGCTGCTTCTCCCAGTTGTAGCAGGCATCCGTGTGCTTGTGCATCGGATGCTCCTCCAGCGTGCAGATAAGAACGCCGTTGCTGTCGTAGCACTTCTCGTCATGCTCGTGGATGTAGCCATCCCAGTAGCCGCAGCTGAGTTCGCCCTGCGCATTGTAGCAATCGGAGGAATGGCGGTGCGGCTCAAAGCTGCAGCGCATAATATCGGTAAAGACTGTCTCCGCCTCGCGCTCGGAAATCAGGCAGGTCAGCTCATCCACATAGCAGTCCGCCGTGTGGGTATGCTCCTCCAGCCCGCAGTACGTCTCCGCCGCCATCGTCAGACCCGGCATCATCAGCACATAAGACGTGCAGATGGCGACAACGAGTGCCAGCGCCGTGACCGTCTTGAGCAGACGTATCCGGCGCTTCCGCTGCGCAACGTATTTTTCTGCTAATTCCATGAGTTTGCGGTTCATGTCAGCATCCTCCGATTCTGGAACCTGTGTTCCTCTTCTTGCTGTATTGTACTTACGTTATTGCAGGAATCCAATGCGGTTCAGCGGCCAAATGCGGAGCGTTACGCGCCCCATAATCTGCTCTTCGGACACTGGGCCGACCAGTGTGCTTCTGCTGTCGCGCGAGGTGGAGCGGTGATCACCAAGAACAAAATACCGCCCGTCCGGCACCTGGTACGGCAGCGTGATGGAGCAGTCGCCCAGCGCGCGGTCGGTGATGTACGGCTCATCAAGCAGTTCGCCATTGATGTAGACGTTGCCGCTTCCGTCGATGTTGACCCACTCGCCCGGCAGGCCGATAACGCGCTTAATCAGCACCTTATTGTTGTACTATGAATGAGCAAATTCCAAAAAGCATCCAAACTTTTCTTTGAGCAAGATCGGAAG
>OLPV01001856.1_pt1 | contig 14908 bp, 18 predicted proteins | sample 1671961 | NCBI WGS metagenome assembly OLPV01 (sample SAMEA3136630, study PRJEB25190) | human gut metagenome | biome: human gut; feature: human-associated habitat; material: faeces | place: Austria | collected 2013
CCAGGTCAGGAGTTTCACCTAACTAAATCAACTGCACCGAACTGGCGCACCATATTGCTACCCTTGACCTTAGTATTATACCAAGGTTTACACTTAAATTGGTGATTTTATGTTGAAACAATATCTTAAATTTGTCATGCCATCCATATGTTCGATGGTTATCTTTAATCTATATACTTTAGTAGACGGTATATTTGTTGCCCACTATGAAGGCGATACGGCATTAGCTTCCATAAACGTGGCAAGTCCATATGTCACAACCATTTTCTCCATTGGAGTCTTATTTGCGATTGGATCAAGTACAGTGATGTCCATTTATCGAGGTGCGAATGAAGAAAGAAAAATGCATGAAGTATTCACAATGAATACCACCACAATTTCATGTGTAGCTTTATGTATTGCGATTTTATCTTTTATAAACTCACATCACATCACAAAATTTTTAGGTGCCAATGAAGATGTGTTTTTTTATGCAGATACATACATCAAAGTATTATCCTGTTTTTCCTTCTTTTATATTGTATCCTATTGTTTCGAAGTCCTTTTAAAGGCCGATGGCTTCCCCCAAAAGTCCATAATGGGTATTTGTCTAGGAGCTGGCACAAACTTAATTCTTGACCCTTTATTTATGGGACCCTTGAATATGGGAATTGGTGGAGCTGCCTTAGCAACTGGTTTATCTCAACTTGTGACTTTCTGCTTCTTCTTTTATCATTTTTCGTTTAGTCATAAATCCCATTTCCATTTTATGAAGGCAAACTATCCTTGGCATGAATATTCTAGAATTTTATCTTTAGGACTTCCCGATTGTATTTCTGAAATCTCTCCAGGCATAATGATTACAGTATTTAACTATCGTATCAATCAACTCCTTGGTACGGATGGACTTGTTACTTTTACTGTATTGATGTATATCTATAACTTAGTATTGATGGTGATGGTTGGAGCCAGTCAAGGAACACAGCCTTTAGTTAGCTATTATTATGGTCGAAGCGATAAAAATGCCGTTTCAACTTTTCATAAATATGCACGTGTTTTAGTCTCTTGTGCTGGAGTTTTATTATTCTTAATTGTAGAAGTGTTTGCACCAAATATCACGGCTGCTTTTATTCCAGTAAATACAGAAAACTACTTTAATACCATTATAGCGCTACGTCAATTTAGCTTTGTCTTCTTGATTATGGGACATGTCGTGATCACAAGCGGCTACATGGTCGCTTTAGAAGAGCCAAGAAAAGCCTTTGTGCTTTCGATTTCTCGTGGTATTCTCTTTGTCTTATTATCCCTATTTGTTTGTACAACATTATTTAAGAAAAATGGAATTTGGATCAGTTGTACAGTCTCTGACATTTTCTGTTTAGGTATTGCCCTATATGATTTAAAAACACAAAAAAAAATATAAAAAAAGACAGATATTCAAAATCAAACTGAATATCTGTCTTTTCTAATATTAAATGCCTAAAAACAAATGGCAGAACAAAGCAGCAAGCAATGCACCTACAAAAGGAGCAATTCCAGGATCTAATAGTCCATATTGCCAATCATTATTGGCTTTATTCTTAATAGGTAATAATTGGAAGGCCAAACGAGGTCCTAAATCACGAGCTTGATTCATCGCAAATCCAGTTGTTGTTCCAAGACACATACCTACTGCCCATACAATAAGTCCAACACCAATAGGTAATTGTGTTTCATATTTGGTAGCAACAGCTAAAATGGCACTCAAGACAATAGTTGTAGCGATTGTTTCGACAAAGAAGTTTCGAGGTAGATTTCTGTAGTTTGGATTGGTAGAGAAAATATTACGAATGGCGATTGGGTTCACATTTCCTTTGCTTTCTGTAAAGTGATCCTTATACATCACATAACAAATCAAAGCTCCTACAAGTACACCTAAAAATTCGGCAATAACGTATGGAATAAAGCTTGTCCATGGAAGCATACCTAAAATACATTGTGCAAGTACCATGGCAGGATTCATACAGACTCCACCAAAAATATATAGGGCTACACTAATGCCAAAGGCCCATGTTGTGATCGCAAAAAATGTGTCCGCTTCCGTGGTATTTTGTGTTTGTCAAAACTTCATTGAAGTGTACACCGACACCAAATAAAATCATAAGTCCTGTTGATAAAAATTTCGCAATTAAATTGTGTAACATAAATTCAAATTTCCTTCCTTACATATTTACAACGACACCCAAGCCATCAGGAATGACGGCAACTTTGGCATCTTTTCCTTTTATTTCAAACGCTTTTTGTAGCGCTTCATCTACGCTTGTAGCTAAATCCATATGCATATCTTTCACAAGTTGAGGATCCACTAAATCAGAAACCAAGATTACTTTGTGATGTGCTAAAATACGTACACAGATTTGTGATGTCCATTGATCTGGAACGGTTTCTAAACGAGGAGTATGAATAGCTTTTTGTTCAAATTTTTCTGGATCTTTCACATCTGCAATATTATGATAGAATCCAATTCCACCATGTCCATCACGACAACCTGCAATCATAATGATAATACCATCAGGATTTAATGTAGCTTCAGCAGCTGTCATACCTTTGATTGCCTGATAAATATTTTGATCCAAAGGATATCCACCATTCGTACTGATTGCGATATCGAAATTGACTTTATTTACACTTGCCAAAGAATGAACAAAATCACAACCTTTTTCATGCGCTTTTTCCATATCTCCCGCAAAAGAACCAATAATTTCATGATTTCCATTTAATACAACATTGACAATAAAGGCTAGTTTGGCCGTTCTTGCCGCATACACCATATCTTCATGAATCAAAATGTGCTGCAAATTACCTGGCGTGACATTTTATCATTGATAAATTCACCACTGTGATTTGCCATAATTGTTTTATAAGATGCAATGCCTGGCAATACAGATTTTCTTCCTCCAGAGAATCCCGCAAAGAAGTGTGCTTCAATAAAGCCTTCAGAAACCAATAAATCAGCTTCAGCTGCAACTTTGTTGATAATGCAGTCTCCTCCACTTGGTAACTGTCCAATTTTTACCATGTAAGAATCATCTGTAGATACGTGCATAACAATTTCTTCATTTTTTACAATGTCTTCACCATATTTATCTACAAGCTCTTCATGTGTACTTTCTCTATGGAAGCCTGTCGCAACTAAAATACGAATACGTGTACCGGGTGATAAACTACGAATTCTTTTTAAAAGAATAGGTGTAATAATTTTTTAAAGGTACAGGACGCGTATGGTCTGAGCTGATAATGACAATATTTTTCTTGCCTTTGGCAAGTTCTTCTAAACTTTTGGATCCAATTGGATTATTTAATGATTGTTCTACAATTTCATTTTCAGAAAGTGTAGTTTTATAATCGCTTTGTCTTTCTTCAAGGACACCAGCTAAGTTTTTATCTTTTAATTTGATTTTCATTTGACCTTTATTATAAGGTACATTCATTTTAAACATTTTTCAGGGATTAATAGAACCCGAAACATTCAATTGTGAAACACCATCCGTTGTTAACGTTTGTTGTTTCACAAAAATTTAGAGTATTGTTATAATTCAAAACCGGTAAAGGAGAGCGAATATGGACAATGAATACTTATTAAATTTTTTAAAAGAGAAAAATATGCCCATTATACTGAAAAAAAAGACACACCTATTTAACGTATTATGGACTTGAACAACAAGATACTTATGTATTAAAAGATGGTGTCGTCAAGACAAGTGTCATTTTACCAGATGGTCGTGAATTCAACATTTCTTACATCAATACCCCAGGCATACCATCTTTATTAAGAGATCAAGTAAGTCAATATACATCCGCACCATTCAATGGTTCGTATTGAAAGTGATGTGGCATCATTTTATCGTATTCCTAGAGTTTTATTTTGGGATTATGTGAGTCAAGATAAAGAGCTGCAGGATTATGTCAATTCGAATTATAGAGAAATAATATCTGAAGCTATTTTTCGCCAACAAATTATGATGATGAATAGAAAAACAGGTGCAATATGCTCCTTCTTATATCAATTGATCCATTTATTTGGTCGAAAAGTAGAGGCCGGTATTCTTATTGTTTTTCAAATCACAAATGATGATATCGCAGGATTTTGTGGAATTCCCACTCGAAACAGTGTGAGTCGAATTCTTTGTGAGCTAAAAAAGGAAGGCGTCATTAAGATTGTAAATCAAAAAATATTAATTCTAGATATCGATTATTTAAAACAATATGTGCAATGTTAAATCTTAATCTGTCCATACATCCTTACCAAGTATTTTTTAGAAGAAGAGGTATTTAATGATGAATAGTATCACCAAAAAACTAGTGTCTTGCGCTTTATACATTGCTTTAGGTGTATTACTTCCAATGGCATTTCATGTGATTTAAAATGCTGGAAGCATATTCTTGCCAATGCACATTCCAGTATTGATTTGCGGACTATTTTGTGGATGGCCATATGGTTTGGCATGTGGAATTTTAACACCTTTCATTTCAAGCGTAACAACTGGAATGCCACCTGCAATGATGTTGCCACAAATGATGGTTGAACTTGCAGTATATGGTTTAGTAGCTGGTTTATGTGAAAAATATATTCCCCAAAAAAATGAAATGACAAAACTATATATGAGTTTAATTATGGCGATGCTTGCAGGAAGAATAGTGAATGGTTTAGTCAATACATGTATTCTTAGTACACAAGGCTATACACTATCTGTATTTATGATGGCTAGCTTTGTGACTTGTCTTCCAGGTGTCGTCCTTCAATTGATTGTCATACCTGTTTTGGTTCGTAGTTTAAATAAAAATATTTATAAACAGCCAGAAAAAGTTTTAGCTTAATAACAAGAAAGACCGAATATTCAGGTTTTAATCTGACATTCGGTCTTTTTATCATCATTGCCTATCAAAATATTTTCTACCCGCATCCGGATTAAAATAGGTTCGAATATACCCATCCGTGGATACGACCACAAATTCATTGGTATCCTCTTTATAATACACGTCATCCCCATCTTCCTTTTCGGTTTTATGTAAAGAATCTGGATCATTCACAACATCATTAGCACCCGTTTCGTATTCTTTTGATGATGAAAATCCCATTTCTTTACCATGTTTTTCATAGTGAGACTCTAACAAATCTTCATTACGAAAATGGTATTCTTGATAGTCTACGACTACTTGTTTTTGTTCCTTAACTTCACATCCTGTTGGAAGTATAAGTGAGAATATACAAAGAAATAAGAGTAAATATTTATTCATGATTCTTTTCATATTGTTTTTTGTACTCCTTTAAACTTAAGTGGTTCGCTCCACCTTTTAAATTTGGATTTTTGTATTGTGCTTTATCATCTTCCCATCCACATACCGGACATATTTCATAGCTTCCTGGTCCGGTTTGAAATGTATATTGTCCACAAACGGGACATTTAAACACAAAAACATTTGATAGTGTTTTAATAACTTTATCCATATCGATTGGCTTTGCGATATAGCCGTTCATCCCAACGGATAATGCTTTTTGTTTATCCTCTTCAAAGGCATTGGCACTCATCGCAACGATTGGAATATCACTAAATTCACGAATCGTTTGCGTAGCTTGATAGCCATCCATATTTGGCATTTGAATATCCATCAAAACCACATCATATTCTTTTTCTTTGACCTGTTTTACACAAGCAACCCCATCACTAACGCGATCTATAATCAATCCATAGTCTGTTAAAAGTGTCATCGCAATTTCTGCATTTAAATCATTGTCTTCAGCAAGTAAGATGTGTTTTCCTTTAAAAGCTATAATATTCGTTTCTTGATTATTCTTGAGCTCATTTTCACTTGCTATTTCGAACTGAAATTTAATTCGAGTTGTTGTACCTTGATTGACTTGACTTGAAATTTCAATCGTACCATTCATTAATTCAACCAAAGATTTTACAATCGCTAAACCAAGTCCCGTACCTTTTACGCTCGTTTGCGTACCCGATTTTTCTCTAGAAAAGTCTTCAAAGGCATGTGGCAAATACGCTTCACTCATTCCAATACCTGTATCTTGAATCATGCATTGAAAACGGCCAGGCTCTCCTTCTTCTATTTGAATTAAAACCCTACCTTCATCAGTATATTTAATGGAATTACCTACAATATTCAGTAATATTTCTTCAACCTTAATTTGATCACAATATACATATGGATGTTGAATCTTTGTGGTGCACTGATAAGTTAAGCCTTTTTGTTCGACTTGTTTTTCAAAGACTGAATTTAAAGATTCAATAATATCATATATATTACATACCTTTATATTTAAAGTTTCTTTTCCACTCTCTATACGTGCCATTTCTAAAATTGAATTAATCAAACCCAAAAGAAATGTACTCGAATATCGAATCTTTGATAAATAATCTTTTTCTTTTCCAATATTTCCAACATTCTTTTCCATTAATTCCGTATATCCCATGATTGCGTTCATTGGCGTACGAATATCATGTGACATACTGAATAAGAAACGAGATTTGGCAGCACTTGCCTCTTGTGCTTTTTTGGCCTCCATCTCAATTTGCGCCGCATATTCTAAATCTTTTTTATGACGAATCTCAAACTGGGCAATGGCTGCCGTCACAAGAAAGTCGATCATAATACTTGCTACAACTAAACTCATCATTTCATATTTGTTGATCCAACCATTTTTAGGAATGATTTCAAAATTCCAATTATTATTAGGAAGTGCACATTTCACCAACAATGTATCTGAACCTATATTTTCTGAGCTTTTAAAAATAGTGATTTTCTCCTTTGTGACACGATCTTTTTTCCAAATCACAAAATCATAGGAAGCTCTTTCTAACTCATCTAAATGAATCTCTGCAAGGAATGCATCCCAATCAATAACTAGTATTGAAAAGCCCCAAAATTCACCATTCACATAGATTGGATCGTATAATAAAGCTCCTTTTCCACCTTGTTTTAAATCATAAGGACCTTCTAATGTATATTCCCTTGTTTCTTTTGCCAAAGTAGCAGCCTCTTTACGTTCATGTTCTACCAACATATCCATGCCAATAGCTTTTTGATTTTCTTTAAATGGATATACATTTTGAATAATTCCGTTTGGCGCAAGTTCAATTGTCTTAACAGCCGGATCATCTCCATATAGTCTAGATGCCACAGATTCAAAGTAAGCATCGCCTAAATCAATTCCAGCCTCAATTGTCTTCTTTAAAAAACCTACTTTTTCAATATACGACTCAAGCTTTATTTCAACACGATTGATTGTTGAATTTACTGTATATTCTGCCTTTAATTTTTCTTGTTGAATTACGCTGTTACGAATAAACAAACATGCCATATTCGTTAAAACAGAAACCAACACAAAACTAATTAGTATTTGATAAATTAAATTTTTATTTTTCATGGTTTCATTATAAAACGAAAAAAGGTGTGTGACAAAAATTATCGCACATCTTTTGCGTTAAACTTTTCACTATAACGCGACTGCATTGCCTGCCAATCCATAAATAAAACATAGAAAACTCGACCAAAACGTTTGCTTTCCACAATTCTTCCTTGATCAAGTACAGGAATATAAGTTCCATCTTGTCTTCTTAATTGATAATGAATATAGTCATTCTTACTTCCACTTTCAATTTGATTCCAAATACTTGCTTCTACCGCTTTTTGTTGGTCTTCACGAATTAAGTTTCGGAAACTTTTCTTTGTGCCATTAAAGAATGCATCTAGATTTTCATATCCAGCCATATCTAAAAATTCTTTATTTGCGTAAAAAATTTCATCATCCTCTTTATCCGCTCGATAAATAATAAAAGCACCAGGTAAATTTTCAGAAATATCATTTAACACAAATCCTAGTTGTTTGCGAACACCTGACTGAAGTCCTTCTTTATAGGCCATACATCCATTTTTACCATGAAGTTTTACTTCATAAAGAGCTGCATCGGCACAACGCATGAGTTGAGATCTTTCAATCGCATTATTTGGATATTCGGCATAACCAAGTGAGATACAAAAAGAATATGTTTGCCCTTTATACGAAAATGTTTTTGGAGTTTTTGTAAATTCAATCAAAGCCTCTTTTATTTCTTCCATTGTACAATTTGGTAAAAGAATACAGAATTCATCTCCACCATTTCTACCAAGCAATGCAGAAGATGGAAAAAGTTTTTGCATATTTTCAGCTAGACTTATTAAAGCTTTATCCCCATAGGCATGTCCATACATGTCGTTTATTAATTTGAAATCATCTACATCTAATAATACGGCTACGCAATGTTCTTTTGGATTTTTTGAAATCATCTTTACGGCCATTTCATCAAATCCATATCGATTATAAAGCTTAGTCAGTCCATCTTTATGGGCTAGTTCTTTTAATTCAACTCTTCTTTCATCCAAAAGGAATAAGACTATTGTAAGTCCAGTTAGTAGAAGAACTAAAGATAGTCCTCCAAAGAAAATTAAATATAAAGTTGTAGAGTTGCTCCAACCTGCTCTAGGCATGATTTCCAATTTCCATTTTTCTTTTCCAACAGTCAAATTATAAGTGGCCGGGCGAATCATCTTATCGCAATTCGCATCAACCACCACATGTTTCTTATCTAAAACAGACGCTTCTCTTAAAAGGCGATAATTATATTTAAACTTAGATAAAGCGTTTGTCGAATCCTCAAAAACTTCTGGAACACGCAAAACCGCAATCGTAAATCCCCAAAAATATTCTTGTCCATTTTCATCTTCTAGATAAATAGGATTACGAACAACAAGCCCAGAACCTCCTTGTTTCAATTCAACAGGACCTTGGGTAATGATTGTATTATGATCTTTTGCGTAATTTGAAATTTCGCCTCGCTTTGAATCATTTAATAAATCAATTTTACCAGCTTCATTTCCTTCTTCAGAATAAATTTCGGTTACTACTCCATTCGGTGCTAATTGCACACTTTGTATAGAATAAGACATTAGATTTTCGGCTATTTTGGAAAAATCTATGATTTGACCATTTCCATTTATTAATACCTGTTTTAAAGTATCTGTTATTTCGATTCCATTTTCAATATCATTTTCTATACGCTGACCATATGTCACTGCATTTAATTTTGCGATCGTACGCCTATCTTTTTGAATTTGAACATTCGTATTATATGTAAATACACTCAATAGACATATTCCTACAAGAAATACAATCAATGGAACTATAGTCTTTTTCTTCACTTTCGTATACCTCGGTTATATTTTTCAATTTTAGATTATAACACAAATCATTATTAAGAACTGTAAACTTTTTGTATAATACTTAATGTACGATTGCTGCATAATATTGTCAGTTAAGAACCCTTACTGCTTGCGGTGAGGAGTAGTCAGTACTTATTAAATAAGTTAACGGCACTTGAAAATATTACTCTATCTATGGATATTGCGAATGTGCATCAAAATGATAAAGAAGTAAGAGCTATTGAATTATTGGAAAAAGTAGGTTTAGATCAAAACCAGATTCATCGTCGTATCTTAAAACTTTCAGGTGGTCAGCAACAAAGAGTGGCCATCGCAAGAGCTTTAAGTTATGGTCCAAAAATTATCTTGGCAGATGAGCCAACTGGAAATTTAAATCCAGATACGCGGGATGAAATAATGGATATTTTTGATAATTTAAAGCAACAAGGAAAATGCATTATTATTGTCACTCATTCAAAAGAAGTGGTTCAAAGAACCGATAAAGTATATGCATTATAAGAAAGAAAGCGTAGGAATTTTCCTGCGCCTTTTACTGTAATATATACATATTTTCTTCAATCAATCGAATCACTTTTCGTACAAATTGTACACTTACCAAATCATTGACTTTATGACCCGTCGTTTCTAACTCACTAATTTCAATAATAGGTAAAGAATACTTTTCTACATCCTCTTCTTTAATTGGTGTATGGAAAGTATGTCCATAATCCAAATCATAAAACAAGTAATAGTGATATATTGGTTCATCCTTAAGTTCTACATCTCCAAAGTACACAATGGAATAATCATCATCCATATAATGTCCTTCGTAAAAGAATTGTTTCTTGTACTTTTTATACTCCTTAATTTCATAGCTGTAGATTCTTTTAGTCTTGTATCCAATGAACTCTTTGTGGATACAAATTGGTGTCAAAATTTGCAACAACATATCTTTCATGCGATACATCTCTAGTTTCTTTTCTCTAGCTCCTTCAATAAATGCAGAATTATCTACGTATCGATGACATCTCGAATACGCTCTTTGTTTCCTTTCTTTATCACGATAGTTTTTGGCTCGTTTATTCACACTGTACAAACAATCCACTAACATTTGTTTGGTGATAATGTGATTTAAAAGATTATCCCTATATTCTTTTTGTGTTTTCATATTTGTCCTCCATTTTCGTATAATATTCAAATCTATAATTCCTATTTGAGAACAAATATTTGTATATTTATTATATCATTAATAATCACTTTTTAGAGATAAATAATTCTACTGACATTTCTGTACGTTTTGACATTTATGTTTTAAAAATAGCGGACTTGCCGCTATTTTTTTAGTACAGATTCTATTGTTTGTAGTAAAGATTGAATTTCAATCGGTTTCGAAACATGTTCACTCATACCTGCATCTAAACAATCTTTACGATCTTCTTCAAAGGCATTGGCCGTTAAGGCAATGATTGGAAGTTTGTTTCGATCATCTGGCAAAGAGCGTATAACTTTGCAGGCTTCAAAACCATTCATTCTTGGCATTTGAATATCCATTAAGATACAGTCGAAACAATCCATCGCATTTTCCTTTACCATCATTACGGCTTCTAATCCATCTTTAGCACGCATAACTTTAAGGCCTTTATCTTCTAGAAGTGTCTGTGCAATTTCAGCATTTAAATCATTGTCTTCCACAAGAAGGATGTGTTTTCCTGTAAGATCAATTTCTTTATCATTCACTTTTTTGACTTCTTGTTCTTCTATGATATATCTATGAGGAAGATTTACAACGACGGTAGTCCCCTTACCTTCTTCACTTTCGATACTTATAGTTCCATGCATTAGATCTACCAGTTTTTTAACGATTGGCATACCTAGTCCTGTTCCTATTATACCTGATTCACTGGATGTTCTTTGTCTTGTGAAGTTCTCAAAGATATATGGCAAATAATCTTTTGAAATGCCGATACCTGTATCTTGAATAATGCCCTTATAGTCGGATACCCCTTCTTCTCTTTCAATTTCTTCTAAAGAAAAAGAAATAGTTCCACCCGCATCCGTGTATTTGATCGCATTACTCATTAAGTTCATATAGATTTCTCTGATTTTTAAAGAGTCCGTTAAAATCATATTATGCTTAATGTTCACTGCATAGTTTAATGTCTGATTCTTTCGACGAATATCGGGTTCAAAAAATTGTAGAAGATCGTCGCAAGACGTATAAATATCCCATGGTTTTTCTTTCAATTCTTCTTTTCCGCTCTCAATTTTAGACATCTCTAAAATATTATTGATCAAAGAAAGTAAGTATTGGCTAGATTCATTAATTTTATTTAGATAATTTCTAGACACTTCTTGATCATCCCAATGACTTTTCATCAATTCACTAAAGCCAATAATCGCATTTAATGGTGTTCTTAAATCGTGTGACATGTTAAATAAGAAAGCACTTTTAGCTGCACTTCCTTCTTTAGCTTGTTCTAAAGCTTTTTTCAACATGACCATATTGGAAACATCTAAAAAACACGTAATGATAATGCGTTCATGATCTGGATTCATAAAAACTTTTGACTTTGCGAGTGCATGAACTTCATAAGTTTCTTTAGGATTAATGATCACTTCAAAATCTACCGAATTATCATATTTTCTTAATGCGATCAAGCGCTCATTTGTGGTTGAATCTGGATATTCAAACTTCTCAAATATCGAACGCATCTTACATTGCACTTTTTCTAATGAATCTATATGAAACATATCTAAAGCTCTTTTGTTTAAATGTACAATTTTATGTTCCTTTACGGTATATGCGAATACACCACAAGGTAATTCATCTAAAATTTCCTTATAGTAATCATTCTGCGCAACATTTTGATTACGCAATTTCTCATTGGTTTCTGCAAGATATGTTTCTAAAATCTTATCCTTTTCTAAACGTACAATATCACTTATATCTTGATGAATCCCTGCAATCGTACCATCTTCCATTTTCTTACCTGAACAGCGAATCATCATAACACCCTTTTCAGGATGTAGAAAACGATACACTATTTCCGTTCTTTCTTCGCTTAGTTTTCTTACGTATTCTCCAAATTGCTCTTGATCTTCAGGATGTACATGTGATAAATGAAATTTTAAGCATGCTTGTGCATCCATTTCTTTTGGTACTCCAATTAAATCTAAAAAGCAATCATTCCCATACAATTGATTTCCATCTAATTTCCATATTCCTATTGTGTTCTCTTTTAAAACTTGATTTATTATTTTGTCCATACAATTATTATATCTAATAATGATAGTGTTCTCAATGAAAGGGTAGAAAAAAGTATTATAGAAATATATAATTGTGTTACCATATAAAAAATATTTTTTGGTAGAGGAAGTGAAATATATGCGCGTTGTCATAAAAGTAGGTACAAGTACTTTGGCATACGAAAATACAGGTCTATAACATATTCGCAGAATGAAACAGGTATGTGAAGTACTTAGCGACATTAAAAATGCAGGACATGAAGTCATTCTTGTATCAAGTGGTGCCATCGGAATGGGCATTGGAAAATTGGGATTGGATTCAAAGCCGCATGATCTTCCAGGAAAACAAGCTTGTGTAGCCATTGGACAATGTGAATTGATGTATGCCTATGATTCTTTATTCTTACAATACTATCATATTGTGGGGCAAATATTAATCACAAAGGCCGATGTTGAAAATGAGGATCGAAAAACAAACTTCATCAATACCATGGAACATTTATTAAAAAGAAATGTTCTACCTATCGTAAATGAAAATGATATGATTGCGACTGAAGAAATTGTGATTGGGGACAATGACAAATTGGGTGCCATTCTAGCTAAAAATATTCATGCCGATTTATATATCATTTTATCTGACATTGATGGATTGTATGATGATGATCCTCATAAGAATGAAAACGCAAAATTAATTCCGGTTGTTTATGAATTAGATGAAAAAATTTTTGAGCTTTGGACAAGGCGTCAACTCGAACGTAGATACGGGTGGTATGAAGACAAAACTAGAGGTTGCCAAAATCTGTATGGATGCAGGGTTGGATGTGATTATTACCAATGGTCAAAAGCCGGAAGCTTTATATTCTATTTTAGATAATGAAAGTATTGGTACTCGCTTTGTAGCCAAGAAAGGAGTTTAATATGACAACTTAACAAATCATGGAAAATGCCAAGGCTGCCACTCAATCATTAATGTTGTGTGATGAAGCAAAAAAGAATCAGATACTTGGTCTTCTTATTTCCTTTTCTCTCCACAAAGCCGATACGCACAAGCTTCTCAATGGTAGCTGCTCTCGTTGCAGATGTTCCTATTCCCTTGCGCTCCACTTCATCCGGCATCTCATCCAGCCCGGCTCTCTCCATTGCCGAAAGCTGGCTGTCTTCTGTGAAATGCTTCTTTGGTGTCGTCTTGCCCTCTTCCAGTTTTGGATCCTGTAATGGATAAGATTTTCCTTTTGTCAGGGCAGCGATATATGCCAGTAAGTCAGCATTCCCACTTTGTTCCTCTTCGTCATTTTCGGAATCTGCACGCTCTGCATTACTGCCCATGATCCAGTCCTGGATATCTCTCCATCCTTTTTCCTTCAGAATTTTTGCTTTTGCCTTAAACACCGTATCCGCACAGGTAAATTCCAGCTCCGTCTCACTCCGGACTGCCGCATCTCCCAGGGCAGAAATGAATCTTGCCGTAATCAAACTTAAGATCTTCTGTTCCCCGGATGGCAGCTGCCCAAATTCGGCATCCGCCACATTCACGGTGGGAATAATTGCATGATGGTCACTGACCTTTTTATTGTCAATTACCTGTTTTGCATGGACAGGAACATGTCTGGTATATCTGTCGATTGCCAAATTATTTGAATATGAAAGTTAATAATCTAATCACATTAAGTGAAAAAGTCATAGCACGAGTTTGAATAAAATCTATTCAAATTATGTGTTATGACTTTTATAATATTTTCTATAGAAAGTGAGAAAAAGAAAAGAGAGTAAAACCAACGCACGCCAATGAGTTCTTTTTACTCTCCGCTCTTACGAACAAGATTATGATAACTGTTTATAAGGCTAACGTCAACCAGGTAGATTGGGGACATTAACCCTATATCTGTATCCATCATGATATAGTCTTTTCCTTACTTTAAGTTCGAGACTTGTATTTTTACCTTTAATGTGCGACATGTTTAAATGTCTTTGTTCTCTAGAAACTGTATCCATATATTTATTATATACGGTAATTCAAAGTTTGTTTATTTCAATTTTGGAATGAACATTCATTATGATAAAATATCATTATGGCATTTTATGCCTAAACGGACAATTTAAGGGATTTTATTATATAAGTAGTTTTAACATAAGGAGGTAAAAATGAGTTATAGTGTTGTTGACTTGTTTTGCGGTGCTGGTGGATTATCTAAAGGATTTATGGATGCCGGTTTTGATATAAAAATAGTTGTGGACTTTGCAAAGGAGCTGTGAAGAATGAATCGAAACTGCCGTCGCAAAACGGAAAAGGTCTATGTGAAAGTGACTTCTGATTTTGATGCAACAGGTTATATGCAGCCCCGACAAATTACATGGGGTGATGGGCGAACTTATCCCATCGAACAGGTACGAGATTTTCGCCCTGCAAATACCATTGCCGATATGCCCGGCGACTGTTATACTGTAATGG
>OLPV01001861.1_pt1 | contig 14878 bp, 13 predicted proteins | sample 1671961 | NCBI WGS metagenome assembly OLPV01 (sample SAMEA3136630, study PRJEB25190) | human gut metagenome | biome: human gut; feature: human-associated habitat; material: faeces | place: Austria | collected 2013
TATAACGGCTGTATGGAGCACCCCACCCTGCATTTGCTGTACTCCCGCTTCTGGCACAAGTTCCTGTATGACATTGGCGTGGTGCCTACCAAGGAGCCGTACCAAAAGCGTACCTCCCATGGTATGATCCTGGGTCAAAACGGCGAGAAGATGAGCAAGTCCCGCGGCAACGTTGTAAATCCGGATGATTACATCAAGGAATACGGCGCGGACGCATTCCGCATGTACATAATGTTCATGGGCGCGTTCGATCAGCCCATCCCCTGGAACACGCAGGGCACCAAGGGCTGCCGCAAGTTCCTTGAGCGCGTATGGCGCTTGCAGGACATGATAAGCGACGCTCAGGGCGTGCGCGACAGCGTGAAGGCCAGCTACCACGCCACCATAAAGAAGGTGAGCGAGGACATAGAGCGCATGAAGTTCAACACGGCGATAGCCGCCATAATGAGCTTCGTGAACGATATTTACGCCACCGGCAGCATAACGCGGGACGAGCTGAGGACGCTTTTGATACTGCTGTTCCCCTTCGCGCCGCACATTGCGGAGGAGATAAACGAAGCCGCCAAGCTCGGTTCCCCCATTTACGAGGCGCACTGGCCCGAATATGACGAGAGCGCACTGGTAGCGGACAGCGTGGAAATAGGCGTGCAGATAAACGGCAAGGTACGCGCCCGCATAATGGTTCCCGCCAACGCCGCTAAGGAGGAAATAGAGAAGCTTGCGCTTGAAAGCGCCGACGTGAAGCCCTTCACCGAAGGCAAGACCGTGCGCAAGGTGATAGTTGTAAAGAACATAGTGAACATAGTTGTGGCGTAAACGCCGCATAGGATTAGGGGGACGGATTGCCGTCCCCCTTTGTTTTTTATACTGCCCCTCTCCCCTGCCTTGCAGGAAAAGGCGGCGGATGCCATCCTCAAGTCGGACCTTTCCGTCCGGCAGACGGAGCTGTTGGTGAAAAAACTCACTGCCCAGGAGAAGGCCCAGCCCGCCGTTACCACCGGCGGCCTGGAGGTGAATTACGCTGAGGAGGCCGCTAAGTCCCTGGGCGCGCACCTGGGCCGAGGCTGCAAGATCGTCAACGGCCGCAAAAAGGGCCGCATTGAGCTGGAATACTACGGCGTGGACGACCTGAATAACCTCTTGGACGCCCTGAACACGCTGACGCTGAAATAAATTGTTTCACATGAAACAGAGAGGAAGTCAAAATGCTGGACATTAGATTTGTGCGGGAAAATCCCGACCTGGTAAAAGAGAACATCCGCAAGAAATTTCAAAACGCCAAGCTGCCCCTGGTGGACGAGGCCATCGCCCTGGATGCCGAGCGCCGCCAGGCCATTGCTGACGGCGAGGCTCTGAAGGCGGAGCGCAACAAGCTGTCCAAGGCCAACGGCCCACTGTTCGGCCAGCTGAAAAAATGCACAGACGAGGCCAAAAAGGCGGAGCTTCAGGCCCAAATCGACGCCAACAACGCCGCCGTAAAGGCTGATGCCGAGCGCATGGCCCAGCTGGAGGCCAAGAAGGAGCACGCCGAGGCGGCGCTGAACAAAATCATGATGGTCATCCCCCAGATGATCGACCCCGCCGTGCCCATCGGCAAGGACGACAGCTGTAACGTGGAGGTGGAGCGCTTTGGCGAGGCCACGGTGCCGGAGTTTGAGATCCCCTACCACACGGACATTATGGAGCGGTTTGACGGCATCGACATGGACGCCGCCGCCCGGGTCTCCGGCAGCGGGTTTTACTACCTGCTGGGGGACATCGCCCGGATGCACGAGGCGGTGCTGGCCTATGGCCGGGACTTTATGATAAACAAGGGCTTCACCTACTGCATCCCCCCCTTCATGATCCACGGCAATGTGGTGGAGGGGGTCATGAGCCAGACGGACATGGACGGCATGATGTATAAAATTGAGGGCGAGGACCTCTACCTCATCGGCACCAGCGAGCACTCCATGATCGGCCGCTACATCGACCAGATCCTCCCGGAGAGCGCTCTGCCTCAGACCCTCACCTCCTACTCCCCCTGCTTCCGCAAGGAAAAGGGCGCCCACGGCATCGAGGAGCGGGGCATTTACCGCATCCACCAGTTTGAAAAGCAGGAGATGATCGTGGTCTGCAAGCCGGAGGAGAGCAAGGCTTGGTATGAAAAGCTGTGGCGCTACAGTGTAGAGCTGTTCCGCTCCCTGGACATCCCTGTGCGGCAGCTGGAGTGCTGCTCCGGCGACCTGGCGGACCTGAAGTGCCGCTCCTGCGACATTGAGGCCTGGTCCCCCCGGCAGCAGAAGTATTTCGAGGTCTGCTCCTGCTCCAACCTGGGTGACGCCCAGGCAAGACGGCTCAAGATCCGCTACAAGGATGACAGCGGCAAAATGCAGCTGTGCCACACCCTGAACAATACCTGTGTAGCCCCCCCCCGGATGCTCATCGCCCTGCTGGAAAACAACCTGCAGGCCGATGGCAGCGTGCGCATCCCCAAGGCCCTGCAGCCCTATATGGGCGGCACAGAGGTGCTGATCCCCAAGCATTAACATCCTGTTAAGGAGAAAAGACTATGAAGAAGTTTTTTCAGGAATTCAAGGAATTCGCCATGCGCGGCAACGTGCTGGACATGGCCGTGGGCGTTGTGGTAGGCTCTGCCTTCACCGCCATCGTCACCTCCATCGTGCAAAATCTGCTGACTCCCCTGCTGGGCCTGCTGATTCCCGACAGCACCTTTGCCGAGTGGGCCCCCGGCGGCTTCGGCATCGGCGCCGTTATCAATTCTATCATCTCCTTTATTATCACCGCCTTTGTGGTGTTCCTGCTGGTAAAGGGCGTGAACAAGCTGACGCACCTGAAGAAGCAGGAGGAGCAGGCCCAGGAGCCCGAGGAGCCTGCAGGCCCCACCACCGAGGAGCTGCTCACCGAGATCCGGGACCTGCTGAAGGAGCAGAAATAACTTGGAATCCATTTTAAAGCAAGGCTTGGAGAGTCTGGGCCTGGACGCCGCCGCCATCCCGACGCTAACGGAATTCGCCCGGCGGCTGCTGGAGAAAAATAAAGTCATGAACCTGACGGCCATTACGGAGCCCCGGGACGTGGCCACGCTGCACCTGCTGGACTGCGCCTATCTGCTGACTGCGGCGGACTTCCGGGGCCAAGCCGTGGTGGACGTGGGCACCGGCGCAGGCTTTCCGGGGATGCCCATGGCCATACTGGAGCCAACCGCACGGCTGACCCTGCTGGACAGCCTGGGAAAGCGTATCGATTTCCTGCAGGAAACAGCGGAAGCCCTAAAGCTGGAAAACGTTTCCTGCATCCACGCCCGGGCGGAGGAATTCGCCGCCGACCATCGGGAGCGGTACGACTACGCCGTGTCCCGGGCAGTGGCGGCGCTGCCGGTGCTGAGCGAGCTGGCGCTGCCGCTGGTGAAGCCCGGCGGGGCGTTCCTGGCCATGAAATCCGTGGATTCGGATGCGGAGATCGACAGCGCCCGCAGCGCCATCGGGCAGCTGGGCGGAAAAATTGAAAAGCTCCTGGACTACACCGTCCCCTGCACGGAGGTGCGGCACCGGGTGGTGCTCATCCGCAAGGTAAAGCCCACGCCCCGGCAGTTCCCCCGGGCCTTTGCCAGGATCAAAAAATCCCCTCTCAAATAAGGAGGCACAATGGGCGAGATCATTGCCGTGGTGTCCGGCAAAGGCGGCACCGGAAAAACTACATTCACCTCCAACATCGGCTTCGCCCTGGCCTCCCTGGGGAAAAAGGTGCTGTGCCTGGATTGCGACATCACCCTGCGGAACCTGGACCTGGCCTTGGGCCTCAGCGACAGCGCCCTGATGGATTTTTCCGACGTGATGGGCGGCCGCTGCACTCTGGAGGAGGCGGTGGTGCGCCATCCCAAGTACCCCTCCCTGTTCCTGCTGGCGGCGCCCTTGGTTTTTGACGGCTTCCGGGTAGACCCGGCCCAGGTCAGGGCCCTCATGGGGCAGATCAAGGAGAGCTATGACTTTTGCCTGGTAGACGCGCCGGCGGGTTTGGGTCAGGGCTTCCGCATGGCCACCCAGGAGGCGGACCATGTGGTGGTCGTGACCACCACGGATGTCACCGCCCTGCGAGACGCCCAGCGGACGGTGATGGAGCTGGACCGCTTCCCCACGGATAAGGTCCACCTGGTGGTGAACCGGGTGGCCAAAAAGCTCATGCGCCAGCTGCACACCACCATCGACGACGCCATGGACGCTGCGGGCCTGCCCCTGCTGGGCGTGGTGCCGGAGGACCCGGACATCCCCAGGTGTCTGAACCAAGGCGTGCCCCTGCGGGATGACAACTTCTATGCCGCCCGGGCCTACTATAATATTGCCAAACGCATCGCGGGCGGAAAGGCCCCGCTGATGAAGCTATAAAAAGCTCCCGGTGAATAATCCATCGGAGCTATCTGCCAAAAACCTTATAGTCTGCGGACGCGAACTCTGCGAGGCTATTTTAATACTGACTATCTATTGCACAGAAAGGAGAGCGCAATCATGAATATCGCACTGATCGCTCACAACAACCGCAAGGAACTCATGGTCCAGTTCTGCACCGCCTACTGCGGCATCCTGGCCAAGCATACCCTTTGCGCCACCGCCACCACCGGCCAAATGGTGGCCGAGGCCACAGGCCTGACTATCCACCGATTTATGAGCTTTTACCACGGCGGTGGCCAGCAGATCGGCGCCCGCATCGCCTATAACGAGCTGGACATGGTCCTCTGCTTCGACGATCCCAACACCAAGGAGCCCTCCCCGGACATCATCTATATCTCCCGCCTGTGCGACAAGAACAACATCCCCTATGCCAGCAATATCGCCACCGCCGAGATGCTGGTGCTGGGCCTGGCCCGGGGCGACCTGGATTGGCGCGAGGTGGTCAATCCCAAAAGCAACCCCTTCACCGCTTGACATTTCCCGGCTAATGGGCTAAAATAAGCTGAAATACCGCGATAACGGAGCAGGAGTAGTTCTGTCCCCGCCGGAGCAGAGAGGCGCGCCATCGGCTGCAAGCGCGCCCCGGCACACAGAGCGAAGACAGCCCTACCAGCGGGGATGGAAACATCCACGGTCCGCTCCCCGTAACAGGAGCGCCAAAGGGCCCCCCTTAGGGGCCGAAATTGGGTGGCACCACGAAGCATCACGCTCTCGTCCCAATGCACGGGATGGGAGCGTTTTTTTACTTTCCATCAACCGAAATTCATAATAAAAGGAGAACACAAACATGGCAAAAATGACGCCCCGGACCCTCTCGGGCTTTATGGAGCTGCTGCCGCAGCCCCAGCAGCAGCTGGAGCGGATGATGCAGATCCTGCGGGAAACCTATTCCCTCTATGGCTTCACCCCCCTGGACACACCGATCATCGAGGCCAGCGAGGTGCTGCTGGCCAAGGGCGGCGGCGAGACCGAAAAGCAGATTTACCGCTTCCAAAAGGGCGATGCCGACCTGGCTCTGCGTTTTGACCTGACCGTGCCCCTGGCCAAATATGTGGCCCTCCACGGAGGCGAGCTGTCCTTCCCCTTCCGGCGCTATCAGATCGGCAAGGTCTACCGGGGCGAGCGGGCCCAGCGGGGCCGGTTCCGGGAGTTTTACCAGGCGGATATTGACGTCATCGGCGATGGCAAGCTGGACATCACCAACGAGGCGGAGATTCCTTCCATTATTTACCAGACTTTTACTCGCCTGGGGCTGAAGCGATTCCAAATCAGAGTGAACAACCGTAAGATCCTCAACGGCTTCTATGCTATGCTGGGGCTGACGGAGCAATCCGGGGCCATTATGCGCACGGTGGATAAGCTGGATAAAATCGGGCCGGACAAGGTCCGGGCGCTGCTGCTGGAGGACTGCGGGCTTACCGAGGACCAGGCTGCGGAGATCCTCAAGTTCATCGCCATCACCGGCTCCAACGCCGATGTCCTGGCGGCCCTGGAGGGCTACGCCGGGCGACACGAGCTGTTTGACCAGGGGCTGTCCGAGCTGAAAAACGTGACAGCGTACTTGGCGGACTTCGGTGTGCCGGAGGAAAATTTTGCTGTGGATCTGACCATCGCCCGGGGCCTGGACTACTACACCGGCACCGTGTATGAGACCACCCTCCTGGATCACCCGGAGATCGGCTCCGTCTGCTCCGGCGGCCGGTACGACAACCTGGCCGAGTACTACACCGACCGGCAGCTCCCCGGGGTGGGCATTTCCATCGGCCTGACAAGGCTATTCTATGTCCTGGGTGAGCAGGGGATGCTGAACCCCGACCTCCCCACCGCCCCGGCGGATGTGCTGGTGCTGCCCATGACAGAGGACCTGGCTCCGGCCATCAGCCTGTCCACCAAGCTGCGCTCTGCGGGAGTGCGGACCCAGCTGTATACCGAGCAGAAGAAATTCAAGGCCAAGATGAGCTATGCGGACAAGCTGGGCGTGCCCTATGTGATCTTCCTGGGTGGCGATGAGATCGCCGCCGGGGTGGTGGCCTGCAAGGACATGAAAACCGGTGAGCAGACCAAGCTGCCCTTTGCCGAGACTCTGACACTAATCCGGTCCGGCCTGGCGGAGAAGAACAAGGGCGCGGTGATTTTGGAGTAAAGCGTTGGGGTACGGATTGCCACGATCAGCGTGTGCGCTGGTCTGGCAATGACACATTGCAAGGAACGCGGTGGGGCGGGCCGATGTAGGCATCGGCCCCTACAGAATTCCTTGTAGGGGCGGACGACCCTGTCCGCCCGGTTTGAGGGTCCCCATAGAATCCCTTTGGAGTCATTTTTGAAAACTTATAGTTATATTTAACTTAACTTATACAAAACTTTATCAAAACAGGAGGAAGAAAACCATGATGCAAATGCGTACACACACCTGCAATCAGCTGCGCCTGGCCGATGTGGGCAAGAGCGTGAAGATCGTGGGCTGGATGGAGAACGTCCGGGAGGTGGGCAGCAACCTGGCCTTCGTAGTCCTGCGGGACTTCTACGGCACCACTCAGGTGGTGGCCGAGACCGAGGATATGCTGGCCATTATCAAGGGGCTGAACAAAGAATCCACCATCAGCGTGGAGGGCGTGGTCCGGGAGCGGGCCAGCAAAAACCCCAAGCTGGCCACCGGCGAGATCGAGGTGGTACCCAATAAGATTGAGGTCCTGGGCCGCTGCCGCTATAACAGCCTGCCCTTTGAGATCAACCGCAGCCGGGAGGCTGACGAGACCGCCCGCCTGAAGTACCGCTATCTGGATCTGCGCAATCCCGCCGTGAAGCAGAACATCATCCTGCGCTGCCAGGTGGTGTCGGCCCTCCGGGCCGCCATGACCGAGCACGGCTTCCTGGAGATCACCACTCCCATCCTCACCGCCTCCTCCCCGGAGGGCGCCCGGGACTACCTGGTGCCCGCCCGGAAGCACCCGGGCAAGTTCTACGCCCTGCCCCAGGCCCCCCAGCAGTTCAAGCAGCTGCTGATGACCTCCGGCTTCGACCGCTATTTCCAGATCGCCCCCTGCTTCCGGGACGAGGACGCCCGGGGCGACCGCTCCCCCGGCGAATTCTATCAGCTGGATATGGAGATGGCCTTCGCCACCCAGGACGATGTGTTCGCCGTGCTGGAGGATGTACTGCCCCCGATTTTTGCCAAGTTCGGCACCTACAGCGTGGCCTCCTCCGCCCCCTTCCGGCGCATCCCCTATTTGGAGGCTATGGAAACCTACGGCTCCGACAAGCCCGACCTGCGCATTGATCTCACAAGCAAAAATGTTACGGGGCTCTTTGAAAACAGCGAGTTTGAGGCCCTGCGCGGCCAGACCGTGAAGATGGTGGACATCACCGATTGCACCCTCACCCGCAAGCAGATCGAGAAGCTGCTCACCGATTGTCAGGTGCAGTCCGGCAGCAAGGGCTACTGGTTCAAGGTGGATGAGAGCGGCGAGCTGGCCGGAGGCATCGGCAAGTTCGTGACACCCGTGCGGGAGGAGCTTTCTAAGACCCTGAATCTGAAGCCGGGCACTTTGGTGGTAGTAGCCGCCGGAGAAGCCGCCACCAAGTCCGTGGGCGTGATGATCAAGACCTTCGGTGCCGCCTGTGAGGGCCACATGGACAAAGAGCGGTACGAGTTCTGCTGGATCGTGGACTTCCCCATGTACGAGATCGGCGAGGAAAGCGGCCAGCTGGAGTTCTGCCACAACCCCTTCTCCATGCCCAGCGGCGGCATGGAAACCCTGCTCAAGGCCGAGCGGGGCGAGCTGGATCCCCTGGACATCATGGCCAACCAGTACGACCTGGTGTGCAACGGCGTGGAGCTTTCCTCCGGCGCTGTGCGTAACCATGATCCGGAGATCATGATCAAGGCCTTTGAGATGGTGCGCCTAGGCGAGGAGGATGTGAAGAAAAAGTTCCCCGCCATGTATAACGCCTTCTGCTATGGTGCGCCGCCCCACGCGGGCATCGCCCCGGGCGTGGACCGCATGGTGATGCTCCTGGCAGGGGAAAGCTCCATCCGGGAAATCATCCCCTTCCCCATGAACAAGAACGCCCAGGATATTATGATGGGCGCACCGTCCACCGTGGAGCAAAAGCAATTGGACGAATTGCATATTGCTCTGGTGGGCCAGCTGGAGGAGGAGTAAGCTCCTCCTCGCAAGCAAAAATTAAGAGGTGGCCGCAGGGTCACCTCTTTTTGCAGCGCTGGTGGAGCGGATCGCCGCGGCCGCGGAGCGCCCTCGCAATGACAGGGTTTTTTCATGAGTTGCGGTACAATTCCGGGCGGCAAGGTGTGGTCACCCCGCCCTATGGGGGACAAGGAGTGTACGGTAGGGGACGATGTGGGCATCGTCCCCTACGAAACGATGACAAGAAATGTTGCGCATAACACGGCAGACGCAGAGGGTATCCCTGCTGCGTCAGGGCAGCGCGGGCCCGCGTGAGCGGCCAGCGGATGGCGCCGCAGAGACCATACGAAAGCAAGGTGCAAATTTTGCACATCTCGGTCCGCGAGGTAAGAGGAGACCGACGTGGGCAACACCCCAGCCGCGAAAAGGATTCCAAAACCTTGGTTTTGGCGGCGTTCTTTCCTCCCTTTCTTTTGCCGCAGAAAGAAAGGGAGCCGTCGGAGACATAAAAACCGCAGCGCTGGGGGAACGGATCGCCGCGGCCGCGGAGCGCTCTCGCAATGACAGGGTTTTTTTCATGAGTTGCAGTGCAATTCCGGGCGGCAAGGTGTGGTTACCCCGCCCTATGGGGGAGGAGTACAGTAGGGCGGGACGATGTAGGCATCGTCCCCTACGGTGCATTATTGTTGGGGCGGTGGAGCTTGTTTTCCCTTCCCTCTTGCATTTCTCCTCATTTTGCGGCATACTGGGGATGTTCCATCTTATCTTAAAGGAGTTTTCGCCATGGAAACCGTGAAGTTATATTATGAAAATGCGTTTTTGCGGGAATTTGACGGGGTGGTGGTCGATTGCCGTCCCCAGGGCAAAAAATGGCTGGTCATCCTGGACCAAACCGCCTTCTACCCCGAGGGAGGCGGCCAGCCTGCCGACCATGGGATTTTAGGCGGTGCCAAGGTCACCGATGTCCACGAGCGGGACGGGGTGATCCTCCACACCTGCGACCGGGCCCTGCCCGAGGGCGAGGCTGTCCACGGGGAGATCGACTGGCCCCGGCGCTTTGACCACATGCAGCAGCACTCCGGTGAGCATATCGTCAGCGGAATGCTCTGCGCCGCCTATAACTGCGACAACACCGGCTTTCACCTGGGGGAGGGCTCCGTCATCATCGACTACAACGCCGACATTCCCTGGGAGGGAGTGCTGGACATTGAGGCCCGGGCCAATCGCTATATCTGGGAAAACCATTCTCTGGTGACCCTCTATCCCACCGCCCAGGAGCTGGCCGCCCTCCCCTACCGCAGCAAGAAGGAGCTGACCGGCCAGGTGCGCATTACCCAATTTCCCGGGGCCGATATGTGTGCCTGCTGCGGAACCCATGTGTCCCGATCCGGCCAGGTGGGGCTGGTGAAATTCATCGGCTGGCAGAAATTCCGGGACGGCGTGCGCCTGGAGCTGCTGTGCGGCCAGCGGGCGCTGGAGTACCTCTCCCTAAGCTGGCAGCAAAACAGCGCCGTGGGCCGGGAGCTATCCGTGAAGCCCGACAAGACCGCCCAGGCCGTGGAGCGGCTGCTGGGCGAGGTGCAGAGCCTGAAGGCCCGGTGCGCCGGGCTGGAGGAGGCGGAGTTCCATCGCCTGGCAGAGGAGCACCGGGGCGCAGGGAATGTGCTGCTGGTGCAGCCGCCCATGGAGCCGGACAGCGTGCGCCGGCTGTGCGACGCCGTGAGCCGCACCTGCAGCGGCCGGTGCGCCGTGTTCGCCGGGACAGACGGCGGGTACAAATACGCCATCATCCACCCGGAGCAGGACATCACGCCCTTTATGAAAGCCATGAATGCCGCCCTCCGTGGCCGGGGCGGCGGACGGGATGGCTTTGCCCAGGGCAGCGCCGCCTGCACGGAGGAGGAAATTCGCCGTTTTTGGGCAGAAAATACATAAAATACGAAAAACGGCCGAAATAGATCCTATTTTTGGACTATTTCGGTCTTTTCTTTTCATCGAAAGGATGTTATACTATTTTGACGTGAATCAAAATAAGAGGTAAGCTATGCAAAACGAGAACAAGCTGGGCGTCATGCCCATTAAAAAACTGATTTGGAATATGTCACTGCCCATCATCATTTCCATGCTGGTGCAGGCGCTGTATAACATTGTGGACAGCGTGTTCGTCTCCTGGGTCAGCGAGGCATCTCTGACCGCCGTGTCCCTGGCGTTTCCGGCGCAGAACCTGATGATTTCCCTGGCAGCGGGCACCGCCGTGGGCGTCAATGCCCTCATGGGCCGGGCCCTGGGCGCCAAGGATCAAAAGCGGGCGGACACCGTGGCTATGAACGGCCTGTTTTTGGCCCTGGTGGGCTTTGTGCTGTGCGCGGTGCTGGGGCTGACGCTTTCGGACTTCTACTTCCGCAGTCAGACGGATGTGGAGGAGATCATCCAGATGGGCAACCAGTATCTGATGATCGTCATGGGCGCGTCCTTTGGCGCCTTCGGCCAAATGATGCTGGAGCGGCTGCTCCAGGGCACCGGACACAGCATTCTATCCATGTATACCCAGGGCGCCGGCGCCATTATTAACATCATTCTGGACCCCATTTTCATCTTCGTATTCAAGCTGGGCGTGGCGGGCGCGGCTATTGCCACCGTCATCGGGCAGATTTTTGCCTGCGTCTTCGCCCTGGTGCTGAACCTGAAGAAAAACCCGGAGCTTCACCTGGTGTTCCGGGGCTTCCGGCCCAACTGGCGCATCATCGGCAGTATTTACGCCATCGGCCTGCCGTCGGTAGTGATGATGGCCATCGGCTCGGTGATGACCTTCCTCATGAACAAGATCCTTATCACCTATCACTCCGCCCGGGAGACCGCCGCCACAGCCTTCGGCATCTACTTCAAGCTCAACAGCTTTGTGTTCATGCCCGTGTTCGGCCTGAATAACGGCGTTATTCCCATCATCGCCTATAACTACGGCGCCCAGCAGCGCCGCCGCATGATCGAGACCGTCAAGCGCAGCACCGTCTATGCCTCCTGTGTGATGATTTTGGGCATGGTGATCTTCCAGCTCTTCCCCGGCCCCCTGCTGAAAATTTTCAAGGCCACGGACACCATGATGTCCGTGGGCATCCCGGCCCTGCGGATCATATCCCTGAGCTTTTGCATGGCCGGGGCGTGCATTGCCTTGGGCGGCTGCTTCCAGGCATTGGGTAAGTCCATGTATTCGCTGATCGTGTCCTTCATCCGCCAGCTGGTGCTGCTGATCCCCGTGGCCTTCGTCCTGGCGCAGATCGGCCACAGCATGGGCAACGACAACCTGGTCTGGTGGTGCTATCCCATTGCAGAGATATTCTCTCTGCTCGTTTCGCTGCTGTGCTTCCGCCGGCTGCACCGCACCCTTATCTCCAAGCTGCCCGAGGACGGCCCGGCCCCCTGTGCCGGGGATCCTTCCATGTGAGCTTCAGTCCGCACAGCTGTAAAACCGCAGATTGCCGCGCCGGTATACATGCCGGTGCGGCGATGGCTTTTTGGGGGCGAAGCTCAAGTATCCCAGCCCACTCTGCATCCCATGCAAGCCCTGCCACTGCGCACCGATGCGCCCGCCGGAGCGGCGATCCGCAATCCCCATCCATGCGCAAATCCAATATGCGCCTCCCACTGACACACCCTCGCCCTCCCATAAAAGAAATGCAAAGCCGCCGCTTCTGGAGTAAGCGGCAGCTTTGCATTAAAAGGGGAAAGGGAAGAATATGCTTGGAAAAGAAAAGGTAAATCTTAATTCATTACTTGCCTGTTGCAGCAGACACAACACCTACGATTACCAAGATACCGGCCAAAGCGGCCAAAATGATGTTCAATGCCATAGTTCTGACCTCCTATTTCGATTTTTGATTTTCGTAAGCTTACTGGTTGATTTTATATTAGCAGAAACTTAGCAATATGTAAAACGAATCTTATTCATCATTTCCATGAAATTTTGTTGTGCCTGCAGGCAAACTGTGTTACACTGGGGGTGCAAAGGAGGGCGAGGCACATGAACATGGGAAAATATCAGGTGTTTTTGCGGGTAGCCGCCTGCGGCGGCTTCACTCGGGCGGCGGAGGAGCTGCATTTCACGCAATCCGGCGTCAGCCACACCATAGCGACCCTGGAATCGGAGCTGGGGGTGCCGCTGTTCGTGCGCAACCGGAGCGGCGTGACCCTCACGGCGGACGGCCGGGCGCTGCTGCCCTACATACAGACCCTGTGCGACGACGCCCTCCGGCTGGAGCAAAAGGCCGCCGACCTCCGGGGCATGGAGACCGGCCTGGTGCGGGTGGCCACCTTCAACAGTGTGTCCGTGCAGTGGCTGCCGTATCTGCTGAAATCCTTCCGAGCAGAGCACCCGCACATTGAGTTTGAGCTGCTGCCCTTTGTGGAAAATGCGGAGCTGGAGGAGGCGGTGCTCAGCGGCCAGGCGGATTGCTGCTTCGTCAGCCTGCCCACAACCCAAGCCCTGGACACCTGGCTGCTGCACCGGGACCAGTGGCAGGTCATTGTTTCCTATGGCCATCCCCTGGCCGGGCGGGACCCCTTCCCCTTAGAGGCTCTGTCCACAGAGCCGTTTATCTATCTGCAGGAGGGGGATGACTACGAGGTGCAGGCCGTGCTGGACCGCCTGCAAGTGCGGCCCAACATCCAGTATATCCTGCGGGATGACCTGTCCATCCTGGCTATGGTGTCCAACAATTTGGGCATCAGCATCATGCCGGAGCTGGAGCTGGAGCACTGCCCCTATCCCCTGGTGGCCTGCCCCCTGCCCCAGACGTTTTACCGGAACATCGGCATCGGAGTAAAGGACAAGACCGCCCTTTCCCTGTCTACCCGGCGGTTTGTGGAGCATACCCGCCGCTGGGTGGCCACCCACTATGGCCAGTGAGCGGCTGCGGCAGATAACCAGCCAAATTACACTTCCCCGTCAAAAAAGAAACCGCCACCCTCACGGTGGCGGTTTCTATGAAACCTTAATTTCACTTCGTTAGGGCCAACCGCTTGTGGCAGCACCCTTTCTTTGCGCATGATAGCAGAAATATCCGTCCTGTCAAGTATGGGTGCAGTGGCGGTGCGGATTTTTCCAGCCTTACTTATAGTAGTCCGTCTCCTCCTCCAGCGCCATAGGCAGACCGTTGTGATACACGGGAATGGTGGTGAACTTAAAACGGCTGGCCCTGTGCTTCCGGTCGATCTGCTCCCTGATCTCCGGGTCGCACACACCCCGGCGCACATATTCGTTCACGGCGTGGTAGGTGAAGCCCAGGTTATCCTCGTCCGTGAGGCCGGTGAGCCCGTCAGAGGGCGGCTTCTGCAGAAAATGCTCCGGCAGCCCCAGGGCCCGGCCCAGGGCAATGACCTCCTCGGTGGTATACATGCCCAGGGGGGAGAAGGCCCCGGCGCTGTCGCCATAAATGGTGCAGTAGCCCACCCAATCCTCAGAGAGGTTGGAGGTGTTGATCACCGTGCCGCCGGGCAAGCTCTGTGCCACGGCGTAGAGGGTGGACATGCGGATGCGGGAGGGCAGATTCACCGTAGTCTGGCGGCTGGGCGTAAACCCCGCCTTCTCCATCTCGGTCAGGACGCCCTGCACCGCGCCCTGAATGTTGATGGTGCAGTGGGGGATCTGCAGGTGCTCCACCAGGGCCTGGGAAAAGTCAATATCCGGCTGCACGCCGTTGGGCATGAGCACACCATAGACATTCTCCCGGCCATAGGCCGCCACAGCCAGGGCCGCCACGGTGGAGCTGTCCTTACCGCCGGAGATGCCGATGACCGCGGTCTTGCCGTGGCAGCTTTGCATCATTTCATTCATCCATTCCAGTAGGCCAGCCAGCTGCATGTGGGGATTAAAATCCATAAAAATGCGCCTCCCTATACTATTAATGGGGCTATTGTACGGCATCGGACGGCAAATTGCAAGCGGCTGTGAAATTTTCTGCATAAATGTCGCGCCAAAAAGGCTTACAGGAAAGTCCATTAGGAGCTTTTGTCAAATACAGGAAAGCCCCCCAGCTTTAAACTGGGGGGCTTTCCTGTTGTGTGTTAGGAGAGAGAGAAAATCACTTAAGGAAAGGTTCTTTGTATGCTCATATACTACTTTGTAAATATGGCAAAACAATAAATTCCCGGTGAACAAATTGTGAACAATTTCTCAATGTTTGCGGCTCTCGGCCACAGCCAGCTGGTCGCAGCGATTATTTTTGGCGTTGGAGGCGTGACCCTTGACCCAGTGATACCGGACCTCATGCCGGGCGATAAGAGGGAGCA
>OLPV01001868.1_pt1 | contig 14844 bp, 5 predicted proteins | sample 1671961 | NCBI WGS metagenome assembly OLPV01 (sample SAMEA3136630, study PRJEB25190) | human gut metagenome | biome: human gut; feature: human-associated habitat; material: faeces | place: Austria | collected 2013
TTTTATAATCAAATCTCGACAAGCCTTTGTAATATCTACGTTCTTTGAACCGATATTTTTGCGTCTTGCGGAACAGCAAGCAGATGCATCAATGAGCTGTACCTTGCCACGATGTGCGGCCGGCTTATTCTTCATGACAAGCCAAATATACGTCGCAATACCTGTATTATAAAAGGCATTGTTCGGCAGCTGTACAATCGCATCCAGCCAATCATTCTCGATTAAATATCTACGAATCTCAGAAGGACCGGAACCAGCATCACCATTGAACAAAGATGAACCGTTCTGGATAATTGCCATCTGACCATCATCTTTCAGCTTTGCAAGACCGTTCAGCATGAACAAAAGCTGTCCGTCACCCTTTGTTGGCAGTCCCGGTGCAAATCTTCCTGCTGTGCCTTTCTTAAATTCCGCTGTGACCTCTTTTTCCTCACGTTTCCACGGAATGCCAAATGGCGGATTGCTGATGACATAGTCAAACTTATAGCCGTCGAATTTATCCTCAGACAAGGTATCACCAAACTGCATATTATTCGGATCTCCGCCACGGATCAGCATATCTGCCTTTGCAATGCCAAAGGTAAATGGATTGAACTCCTGACCAAATACAGTAATGTCTGCATCCGCATCCAACTGCTTGAGTCGCTCTTCCATACAGGTAAGCATCTGAGAGGTTCCCATCGTCATATCATAGACCAACTTGGAAATGCCATCCTCTGTAAATGCCGATTCATCACCAGCGACAAGCAGATCGCACATCAGATAAATAATATCGCGGCTTGTAAAATGTGCTCCGGCTTCTTCGTTATATGACTCGGAAAATCTGCGGACAAGATTTTCAAATACATATCCCATGTCAACCGCGCTGATTTTCTCTGGGGAAAAATCACCTTTATCTGTGCAAAAGTCAGAGATGACTTGATACAAAAGTCCCGCTTCTTCCATGTGCTTAATCTGAGAATCAAAATCCATCCGGGCAAGAATGTCTTGAACATTGTCAGAAAATCCATTCAGATAGGCTCGGAAATTATCTACGATATTTTCCGGGTCAGCAATCAATGTCTTGAATGTAAATGGACTGGTATTGTAAAACTGATAGCCCGATGCTGTGCACAAGAAACCGTCTTTCACATCGAATGTTTTGTATTTTTCATATGTATCCAGAACAGCCTGATGTGTTGGCAGCAAGCAGTCATGAAACCGCTTAATGACCGTCATAGGCAGAATAACAAGACCATATTCATGCGGTTTGTATGCTCCTACAAGATCATCAGCCACAGACCAGATCAGCGCTGCTGTATCATTGGAATTTTGTCCAACATTTGTAATTAAATCATTGCTACTTGCCATTTTTGTCTCCTTTTATGTTCAAACATATCCTCTTTCCTGTTTATTATACCATGTTCCAAAGCAATTTCCTATCCAAATAATGCCCCGCGATCACCCCAATCCTCCCATGCCCCAGTGCATTAGAAGCAATCCGCATTGCTGCTCTGTCAAACACTTCTCCTTTTCGGTCTCCGCGGCAGTAATACTTTTCTTTTACAGTCAATTGTTCCAATGGTCTCGCATGTTGCCGGTAAACCGCCGTTGCATAATCGCGCCGATAGCTGTGAATATCTGCACCGGTTGGAACTTTTTCAAATACTTTTCCGTCTCCTGCTTGCTTGCACAGCCGGATAACCAAATCTTTATCACCAATAATTGGCGCATAACGTTCCCGTCCGCCCTTACTGCCGCTCGAGATATGCAGATAATAGCCGGAACGATCCTGATACAAGGCCGTTCCGCGCAACGCCTTGAGTTCTGCGCGCCGCAGACCTGTCGCACGGCAAAAGGCAACCAATTCCGCATGATTGCTCTCACTAAAATGCTTGTCTCGTTTTACAGCGTTCCGACTGCGCGTAATGTCTTTTCTTTGCCTAGCAGCAGTGTGAATATTCAATTCTTCTAATGTACAGCCGTACAATTTGACCAGCGCGCTGGCTTCCATTTTTTGCGTGTACACAGACAGATGTTCTCTCGTTTTCATCCACTCGGGAGCATACACCTTGCACTGTTCTATCGTCTTGCACCCGTGATTTTCCTTGCACCATTTCACAAAATAGCAGCAATGCTTGAGATACGAATGATAGGTTTCCCAGCTGTAAATGTAGTTCTGAGAAATACCAGAAAGTTTATCCGGTTTCTTTTTTCTTCCAATTTGTAGTTTTGCGTCCAAAGTGTCCTGCACCTGTTTTACCAGTGAACCACGGTTCGGCTTATTTTTATGTCCCATAGTTTTTGTCCTTTTTCATCGTGAAATTGTGAATACCTGTGTTGAAGCGAAGCACTGCACTCTTATTGTTTTCCGATTGTTATGCACCAATCGTCTGATTTTTCATCCGATCTGAACAGCTCAATCCATATGGGGAACACGATTTCAGTCATCTGAAAATTTTGTTTTTCCGATATCCCCGTTTACTCGTACACGATTGTGTCCGCGTAACCGGATATCGGAACTTCTGCTGCTCTTTGCTGACAGACATATTTTTTTACGTCTGTCAGCGGGTCAATCAGCCTGCCTTGCCACACGCTTCTATGCAGCTATTCTGTATCCACATAAAAACAGGAGGGCCATCCTATGATCCTCCTGTTCCATCTTTCATTCCAAATATGTGAGAATAAAGATTTGAAATTATAAAAAAGAGAGAAACTTTCCAGCGACTTGTACCGGAAAATTTCTCTCTTTTTGTCTATTTTTCAAACTATTTTGCAACGTTCATTTTTTACTTATGTAATCTGTGCGTTTTGAATTCATAAATACACATTGTTAATTATTTCGTTTTTCTTACGCGAACAAAGTAGATATGACCGCATTGCATCGCCCTTTGTAAATCCCCATAGCAGTCACAAATGTTCTTCTTAATCTCTTGGTAATTGCGGAGCTGTACACCGCACGCAGCCAATGCCGCTTCTTTTTCTTTTGGCATTCGTTTGTATTTTTCTTCAATTTCTAAAATCTTTTGAATCGGGATGTTCTTTGTCGTCGCTCTCGCTCCAGCTCTACGTGTCAGCTTTTCCCAAATTTTTTCTTCTTTTCCTCTCAACCGATACACGCTCTTGCTTCCAAAGCTATCCTCTGCACGCATCGTAACTCCGCTGCGTTTCAGGATTTCTTTTAACATCTGAATATCATCCGGTGTATTTCTATCCTCTTTGGGATTTTCAATTTTAATAATTAAATTCATCTTATCCCCTCCTTCTTTCGCGCAATGTTAATTCTTTCGTCTTTTTAGGAATTGATTTCAGTATAAAATATTTTCTTCATCTTAGCAAGAGTAAACCAAGCATTTTATTCAAAATTCTTGGTTTTTCCATACTTTTTCAAGAATAATTTCGTTTTAGTTTTTCTCTCATATTTCCAGCGTTCCAATTAACTGTCTGGTTATGAAGAAAGGAGGAAAGCAGAAATGGAAAGCAATCATGAAGTGTATACTGTGCCGGAGCTGGCAGCTATTTTGAAAATCGGCCGCAATGCCGCTTACGATCTCGTAAAGTCCGGAAAAATTCACAGCATTCGTATCGGAAAAAGCATCCGCATTCCCCACGCTGCACTGGAAGAGTTTTTAAATTCTTAACTTGCTGCAGCAGACAATCCGTGCTATACTTGCCTCACACCAGAAAATGCTCCGATAAAGTAAAGGAGGCTTGTATGGCACGGATGAATCACTCATCCAAGGAGCATCTTATCAGTATGAAACCTACAAAACACGGAAATAAATTCCGCATTACATATCGGTGCCCGAATTATCCGGATCTGATTCATGAATCTTTTGACAGTGAGGAAGAAGCCAATCTGCGGATTGCGCAAATCTTGTTGGAAAAGAAAAACAACAAACTGCTTCCGCCTGCTTCTGTCGTTGATCCAGATGCCAATCATGCATTGGCTCAGGAAACCATGACTGTTTCTCAGCTGTTAGACGAATACGTTAATCTGTACGGATTAAACCATTGGTCGGAGAGCACACTGACCTCTACCATGCACCGAATCACACACTATATCAACCCGTATATTGGTGCTATCCCAATCAAATCTCTCACACCCCATCGTCTGGAACGCTTTTATAGAAAGCTTCTGCGAGAGCCTGCTGTGTGTCCCAAAGGCAAAGAGCATTTACAGACAACAATCGCTCCCAGCGTTGTAGAAAAAGTACACGGCACAATCCGCAGTGCATTGAATCAAGCCATTCGCTGGGATTACTTAAAAGGTCCGAATCCTGCCATGACCGTGGAACTGCCCAAGTACAAAAGAGAGAAACGTGCTGTCTGGGACGATGCAGAGGCGCGATATGCCTTAGATGTATGCACCGATCCGATTTTAAAGCTGTGTATGCTGCTCGCTCTCGGCTGTTCCATGCGTATCGGAGAAATCTTAGGTCTGACATGGGATTGCGTACATATCACGCCAGGATTGATGCAAAACGACAGTGCCTATCTCCGCGTAGAAAAGGAACTGCGCCGCTGTACCAATCTCAGTTTAGAAAAGCTTCGGGAACAAGGACGAGATGATGTCTACTTTACCTTTCCGCTCTGGAAGAAGAAATCACCATCAACTACGACACTTGTTCTCAAGACGCCTAAGACTGAAAGCAGTGTCCGCACGATTTATCTGCCGCCTACTGTCATTCACGCACTGCGGCAGGCATGGGAGCATCAAATGGCATTAAAGAATGAAGTCGGCTCTGTGTATCAAGATTTCAATCTGGTCGTTGCGCGGGACAACGGACGGCCATTTGAAGAACACAACATCAGTGAAAAACTGAAAGCCCTCATTCAAACCAACAATCTCCGGCCGGTTGTCTTTCACAGTCTGCGCCACAGCAGCACCAGCGTGAAACTCAAAATCAGCGGCGGTGACATCAAGGCAGTGCAAGGCGACACTGGACATGCGCAAGCGAACATGGTTACGGATGTATATAGCCATATCATGGATAGCAGCCGCAAGCATCTGGCACAGCAAATGGAAGCACAGTTCTTCCTAACATCCCCAGAAAGCAAAAAAGCAGCCGCCCAACTGCCCATGGATTCCTCCACGAAACAGTTGATTCAGCTGCTAAAAAGTTCGCCGGAGATCGCAGCTCCACTTCTGCAAATGTCTCACATTTTGAAAGGCAATAAATAGGAATCACTCCTGTTTGTTCCCAAATGTTCCCACGAACGAAACCTCATTTATTAAGTGGCTTCAAAAGTACCAAAAAAGCCTGATTTCTTGCGAAATCAGGCTTCTAATGGAGCTGCTAGGCAGATTTGAACTGCCGACCTCATCCTTACCAACAGCAATCCGACCGTTTTATCGAACTTTTTCTGGTGTTATATTGTGTTATTCTGTACGAATCGCAGTTTTTTCCGAACTTCGTTGTTCCCAAATTATACCGTTTTGTCCCATTTGTTCCCGAATTGTTCCCAGAAGAAGCAGGGATTTGTTCCCAAATTGTTCCCAAAGCGACAACTTCAATTGAGTTTTTCTGGGCTATAATTTTTAACTTATATCATTATTTCCCATCTTATCCCGATATAAGTTATTACATAACATTATGTCAAATAAATTCAGAAAAGTCAAGCATTCCCCACGAAGAGAAGTCAAACGTTCTATATAGATAAATAAAATATTACTCTTTCTTCAATTTTCCTAAATTAAATGTTTGCCCTATTGCTGTTATTTTTCTATTACATTCAATTCGTTTAAGTCTAATCAAATATATCATTAGCTTCTGGACCTCATCCTTATGGCAGTTCATGCTATTTCTTATAAATCATATCTTCCCGAGCTCTCAATATTTTATCTTTAAAACGATGATAACTGCATCCTTTTTATAAATTATTAAGGATCTCGTTCACAGCATATGGTTTTGCATATTTCATATATGCATCATTGATAAAAATCGTATCACAGCCATACGGTTTCCGTCTCATAGCAGGATAAATACAAATATTTTTTGTCTTTTTTCCTCTTGAAACAAGAAAGCCGTCATCAGACATTGCAACCATACACCCCGACCACTTCAAGACAGGAGCTAACGAATCAATATACTTTTTTTGCTGTTGTATAGATATATCCGGCGAAAGCTTTCCCTGTTTTCCCCAGCGAAGCAATTCCAACGCATAAAATCTGTCCAACTGACCATGAACGTACTGATTGCGATAATGCTTTAAGCACTTATAGCATGCACCTTCGCAATCACAGCTGTTCAATAACTCTTCAACTTTTTCCAAAAGAAGTTTTATATTTTCAGCTGCACTAACAGCATAACCTGCACCGCTTGATAAACTGTCATATAAGTATATATCAATAAATGACCCGAGTTCGCTGCTCCTAAAACGATAACCAGTCACAAGCTCTGTAAATTCTACATCCAGCTCTTTACTTGCAGCCAACCGCAATGCCTCCGCCAAGGATTGTGCGGCACGTCCAAGCCAAGGATTATCCTTTCGCTGCGTGTTGATGATTGCATCATCCAAGGCAAATTCTAAAACCAACATATCTGTTACGAAATCATAACCAAGATTGACATTTACAGCTTCTGTATGTCTGCATTTTTTCTGTGAAAATTTTAATTTATATGGTTGTTTCAGTTCATCTAATACTTTTGAATCATCTCCCGGCATCGCCGCGCCACAATCTTTGCAAACCATAAAGCCTCGGTTTTCTGCTCCTCGATTCAACATAATGATACGCTGATTGGTTCTCGATGCCAACCGAACATTTTCATATCCTGAAATTTTAGTCATTTTATCGGCATCTGGAAGAGTCGAATATAATGGCTGCTGTACAACAGAATATTTTTCCTCTAATTGCGCTTCCGCAATATCAGCTGCATCGCGCGGTGCAAATCCCCAAGGGCGAAGCATTTCTCGATCATCTTCCAAATTCACATTCCCACAGAATGGACATTTAGAAGCATCTTCTCTGATTCCAAACCATCCACATGACGCGCATTTTATAATCGTTTTTCGATAGTTTGGATCGTCCACGAATGAACGTGCTGGATTCAAGGATTTTCCCGGCTTTTTTTCACTTCCCTGATAATAAATTCCGCCTATTTGATAGGTCAATTTGTCCACAACAATTGCACGCCCGGGAGCATATTCTCCTATTGCAACATCCAGTCCGCGTTCTACTTGATATTTTAACTTGCCGTTGGAATCGCTGATATAAGTGCTGACAACATTTTTAGGAAACGAATAAGTCGGAATCATACCTTCCTCATATAATGCATCCAATAAGTTTTTGGATGTATCTCCGTCTTTACTATCCATTTCAAAAAGCTCAGGGTGTTCTTCTCGTTTTTGTTTTAACTGCGTAATTGAATCACGCAGCACATTCATATAGTCTGTTTTAGAAAATGATGTATTGCACGGAAGCATTGAAGGGTCATTCTCAAGCGAGTATTCACAAGCATAATCTAAAAATTCGTCTGCATACTCGTCCAAAAACGCCACAGCCTTTATGGTGTCCAAACTGCTGCATTTTTTTTGCAAAAATTCCTGCATCAATATCATGCTGACATGTCTCTGAATTAACTTTGTACTGCCAATGTCGATCCACGGTTTTCTCGGATCTCCTCTAAACATCGGAACCGGATCACGAAAATACAGTGTATCATGAGGTCCATCCTCACAAAATGTTATAATTGTAGAAAGACTTGCGCCCCTTCGTCCTGCACGTCCGGCACGCTGTTGATAATTTTCTCTCATTGGCGGAATATTTCGCAGTCCGACTGCAACAAGTGAACCGATATCAATACCAACTTCCATTGTTGTTGTACTGCTTAAAATATCTACTGGCATTTCATTCTCTTGAATCAGATCCTGAAACCGAAGTTCATATTGTTCCGTCTTAGACCATAGTTCATCTCTTTGATCTTTATGGGACAACTGTGCGGTATGTTCTTCTGTATCGATCACTCGAATTTTTTCACCATTCAGTGCATCGTCTATTGGCTTTCTCCAGAAACGCAGTGATTCCATTTCATCGTCAGATATAATATGGCATTGTTTTTTCCCGCAACTTGGACAACACCCCTTCAAAAGATACGGTGTGATCTCCGAACAGCTTTCACATCGATACCATTTATGAGAAATATCAAACCGTGGTTTCACTCGGGATAGATCCACATACAATTTTTCACCATTTGGCTGTATGTCTAAAAATGCCTCATGGAGTACGTCTTTCCATATCCGCATTTCCGTCTGATTTGATTTCCATCCCATTATCTTTTGAATATTTTCAGAAAACTTCCATGCATTTTCCAGACCATATCCGCCATAACTCGGGCGAACTTCCATACGAATGTCATTTGAAATTGTATGCCCCAATACGGTTGCTGTATCGCAAGCCGAAAGCATCCATGCGTTGAATACTTCTATAAATTCTTCATCGGAAACATTGATCTCTTGTTCATCTAATCGATCTACCGCATCATATAATGCCTCATTCGTCGGTTCGATCCAGCTTGTTGCAGAGTCATAAAGTGTATTATATCCTCCGCAAAACATTCTCAGCAAATACTTTTTCATCTGAGAACATGCATTATCTGTTATCTTATATCTAGGATTATATTCCCTTTTTCCTTTTTGTGCGCGATCAAATCTTTTTACAGTGTCTCCGCAATGCTTTATAAATTCTTCTCGTTCCTTCCCATAAAATATCTGTACATGATTTTGTCCTGCAACAAGGCAGAAATAATCATACAAATCGTTCATAGAGCGATCATCTGCAGACTTTTCCATTTCACGAATTGCTAGAGCAAACAGTTGTCGTGCAGCTGTAATATCCGATGCTTCGGACATATCTCTTGCCAACTTTGCAGCTCGCTGTCTGCTGTCGGAAAACAGTAACACCTTTCTTCCTTCATTTGGAAGATGTTCCGGATCATTATCTTTGCCTTTTACTGCTGGCTGCGCTTGAAACTGTGCTTTAATTAAATTAAAGAATGATAGATTTCCTCTCGTGCTGAATGATGTCAGTTGCATTTTCGACAGCTTATGCTCACAGTGCGGGCATGTTTGGAATGTAAGAAGTTCCGGTCTTCCTTTCTGCGAAAAATGGCAGTAATACAATTTTCGTATATATTCTTTTCCGTCCATCGAATCATCTTTAAAATGAATAAATCCGCTTCTTGTGTCCAAGTAGCATGGTAAAATTGGATGCGTTCTCTTTTTTCTAGGAAGTGCATATTCTGCGGACGGAATATACAGATGTATTTCTTTCATTCGCTGATCTATCATCTGTCCCGAATAACGCCACAAATAAGCTTTATCTTTTGGTTGATCTCTAATGTCATCTTCCAATATATATCCTTTATAAAACAAAGCACCGCATCGTCTATCATTGTATAATTCATAAACCATGCTGTTGCATTCCGGACAAACAATATGACCATCATCCAATAGTATTTTTCCCAGAGTCAAGCCTTTATCTGTACGAGCATTTGGGCAATGCTCATTGGTACAAGCATATACACCCTTGATGCCACGAAACAGCATGTGCATACGCGCAGGAAACAAGACCGCACCCTTCTTATTTCGTGCAAGCGGCCCTATTGCCAACAATACTTCTATTGCGGCGATTGCTTTGTCCAGTACTGTATCTTCAAATATATATTCTGAAAGCTCACGAATAGAAACAGCCGTTCCGCGGCACTTTTCAATCAATTTTGAAAACGGTCTATATTCTGCCAAATGATCGTACATCCATTCATATGCCATTTCAACACATTCAAACGGTGCTTGGCTTGCTTCGACGCCTGTCCAAAATTCATTTAATGCCTGTAATTTTTTAGCATCGTCCGTATCTTCAAAATTCTCCGGATGCACACTTTCAAATTTTGAAAACGGAATATCATATTTCATATGTTCGCTGATCTGTTCGCGCTCGCCTGTCAGATAACAAAACTCTCTATCTTTTTCAGATGCTGTAAGATCTCTGGCAAATTTCATAACAGCAGATCTATCATTTTCATCTCGATCCGGCATACTCGCCGTAGTTAAAATAAACTGCACCTTATTTCGGTCAATACTCAACTTGTGAAATAAACGCCGTATCAGCAGAGCTACTTCACCGCCCGACGAGCCTCGATACATATGTGCTTCATCAATGACGAATAACAGTTTATTATCAGGCGCTTGATTTAACCACGCTTTGGTCTCGCTCCATATTTTTTGTTCTATGGGACGCAAAAGCATATATTCTAACATAGAATAGTTTGTAATCAATATGTCCGGACAGTACTTCTGCATTTCAAATCGCGTAATCAATTCGGCGTCTTCGTCATCCGGTTCATGCTCATTTTTATGCAGGCGTTCCAAAAATCCTTTCATGTCCACTTTAGCCGGAATTTTTCCTTCTGCAATCAATTTTTCCAGGAAATCTTGTCTATCTTCAACATTTACGTCTGTCATGCGGGATAATGTTTTTTCCAGCTCTCTATTATTATGCGGCTTCGATTCAGCACCCGGATAAGGCGTTCTTCCTGTATACATACCAAATTGCGGTCTTCGAGAGTCCGATCCACATACATCACGGAAAATCTGAGCAAATTTTCCATTATGATCTCCCAACATCCGCCTTAATCGGCTCAGCTGGTCAGATACCAGTGCATTCATCGGATACATGATAATGGTTCGAACACCTCGTTGCTGCCAGCTGTCCGGCTTATTGCGTGCTTCCTGCGCCAGTTTTGCTGTCATAGGCCACATAAAGCATTCCGTTTTACCAGAACCCGTACCTGTTGAAACAAATAAGTCCTGTCCATTCTGTGCCGCCTCTAAGGCATCGATCTGATGACGAAACGGGGCTGAATGTACGCCTAAATTTGCGTCTGTAAGCTGCTGAAAGAATTTTTTCATCCATTCCGGCAGCCTTGATTTATCAATTCCGTTTTGCACGCTTTTATAAGCCGGAGATGATTCAATATACGGTTTTTGATATAATACTCCTTCTTTATCCAATTCTTCACTAACAGCAGATAGTAAGAGTGGAGATTTTCCAAAGTATTGTGATTTTATATAATCTTCCAGTTCATTTCTTAACTGCAGATGCATAGAATTTGCACCGTTCGACATAATTACACCTCAATACATTTAAAACCTGTTTGTTCTAATATCTTCTTTACAGCAAAGAAGATTTCTTTGTTCATAACTCGTGAAAAATCACACGGAAAGTTGTTGAAATATTTTGGCCAGCTATATAGTTTCACAAAGTCCAATTCCGCTGGCGGCAATAAGTAACCAAACTGAAGTAATACAATATTTCCGTCTATCCGATAAGTAATTGCAGGCAAGGTTTTTAAAGTGCTCAGGCACCCCACTGCAAGTGCTCGGTATTGATACTCTTGTGTCATCCATTCTGGCAAAGGACTCGTCAATAATTTTCCGTTTGCATATCGACACAAATAATATAATTGCCGTCCTTCTTTTCCTATTCGGAGCATAGAAATATCTTTCTTACAGTCAGACTTGTCTATCCAATACCCATATTGAAATGGAGGCTGTGTTCGTAAATATTCGATCCATTGATCGCTCCCATGAAACTCAGACCATTGTGCATGATTTGTAATCTGCGTCCAACGATCATAAAATGTCCCATCTGACAGATGAAACATAGCGATTACCTTGCTTAAAGATTCATCCGTTTCGTTGCAGGACTGATAAAAACCCAAACCACTCATGTATGAACTTTTGTTTATTGGTTGTCCCCGATGAAAAATAATGCGATCGCATTGTTCTTTTTTCCATGCCGCCGGAGATATTCTCTTTGGAGAATGATATATATGACCGGTATTTAGATATATTTTGTAAATCTCCTCGCTTAAATCATCAGAATTTTGTGAAAAATCCGTATGCAATTCTGGATACATGGAAGAATAAGCCCTTGCCAATCGTTTTATTCTCCTTTTAAAATGTGTAACGGAAATATCCTCATTTTCATCTCGGCTATCCCAGAGAGATGCCAATGCCAATTTCCCCAATGCACTGTATACGATTCGTTTTTTATATACAGTCTCTAATTCATTGATACCTTTTTCAACGTGCAAGGCTTCTGCAATCTCATATAAAAGATTATTGTATCTGGTCATACTTCATCCCCCAAAAATGAGAGCAGCAGATCTCGCATATCTTTCGACAAAGGCATGTCTTTTGCTTCTGTACCTTTTATTTTATCCCGAATTATATCAACATTTCCGGTTACATACGCATACGGAATCAATCCCAATAAACAATCACTGTCAGCAGCAGTTTTTTCTTTCATATTTCCTATGATGCGCATATCCGTCAGCAATTGCTGTAAATTTGTTCTAGCGAGCATTCCCACATGCATTGTTTTCAACAACCTATTATAAAATAATTTTTTATCTGCGCTTAAATACTTTACAAAGCCTTTGCTCATACGACCGCCAAAATATTTTCTCTCCGGCATATCATCAACAAAAAGCTCTGTCAGCACGGGCAAACAGTAGTTAAACAAACCCTTTGGTTCAATCTGCACGTCTTCTGCAAACGGATGCGTAAGAATGATATGTTTTTGTGCATTCATTAAAATGCTAGGAATACGCGAGATCCATTCATTCTCAAATGGACTGTTCAGTATAATCAACGGCTCATTGCTTTCCATAATTTGCTTTACGATGTCAGCACTGTATCCATCCATACAATCAATATAATCCGCCGTTTTTCCAAATATTGCTGCAGAGAACGCATTTGAAATCTCTACTGCATTTGGACCTGCAAGCAATAGCGGTGTTTTATTGATATAAGCTGAATACATATAGGCAGCCACACCATGCTTATAATTTTGTGCCACTCCTGCTGCTTTTAACTCCCCTGCAATAATATCAAGTAACTCTTCCCACGTACTATATGTGTCTGACATATCTTCACCTAGTACAGTTCCTTTATGATATTGCACCGCCACCGAATTACTCTGCGGTGTCTGTGTTGTTGGAAAACGGAATGCCATTTCACTGATAAAATCAGCAGCATTTTTCCGTGCTTCTTCAATCTTTGCCGTTACCTTGTCATCCACACTTCTTGCCAGCTGTTCTTTTTCTGAGAATTCAGCGTTGATTTTGTCCAGTTTTCTTTTCGCATCTGCAAGTTTTTCCTGCTGTTCTTTATTTTGATGCTGTAGTTCTTCCTGTTCCCGTTGTACTTCTTGAATCTTCTGTTGATTACTATTTTCCCAATTTTTCTCCGCAATGCTATTACAGCGTTCAAACAGCTCTGAATGATTCTCTATCGCTGCAGCAAGAACTTCATCTTCTATATCCGTTGCGTTAATATAAGAATGAACCTGCTGTATAAACTGTTCGACATACGCTGCAGCTTGTTCTTCATCACATCCATAAGCCTGTATAATATCCTGATACACATTTGTACTCGGAATATCTAACAGAAACTCTTTCAATACTTGCCAATCTTTTTTCGCAACTTCGCGCTGTTTGAATGTATTCCATACTGCCTTATCTAAAACAAGGTCTCGGACAGCTTCCAACGGATCTTTTATCGGTATGATTGTAAATTTCCGTCCTATTTTCAGAAACTTGTAGAATTCTTTTCCATCTAACAAAACAATATCCTGTGCTGTAAATTCATACTGCTTTAATGAAAATACATCTGCTTTCAGATAGCTCTTTCCGTCCTTACTCTCTAACTGCGAATCTTCACATAACAATCCAATTTTTGACTGCTCTGACAGCGATATATAAAATATAATTCGCTTACAACACGGAATCATGCTTATTCCGCTCAGCAATGCCTTTTTCACTGAATCAATACTATTTTCGCTCAATTCAAACATTTCTATTGGTGATAAAAACGGCTGAAACCGAACATATTGATTATAGTCACTAGAAGGATCATCTTTGCTATTAACTGCATTCCAGTCCCAAATGGCAAAATCTTTGTTTGACAAATTCACTGTCAATTTGGGTTCATGACGCCAATACCAGTAAAGAAATTTACGATTTTCAAAGCAAGCAGGAATCTCACGATTAAAATAAAATGGCTTTAATTTATCGTCTATAACATCAGCCAAGCGCACAAGTCTTTGCGCATCATTAAACCCGTCACTGTCTTCCACGATACAAAGCGACGTACATCTGAATTCACCATCCTGTAGATCATCTGCCGATTCTTCAGCCGGAGACTTCAGCTCATCTAATTCTGCTTTTTGACGTTCAATTGTCAAACGGGCTTGCTGTACCTCATTTTCCTTTTCATGAAGTTTATTTTCCAGAGCGTAGATGTCAGTCTCATATTTTTCAGCACATTTTTTATATGCACTTCTTTCTTCGTTTCTCTCTGATTCACACTGTTGTAATCTTATCTCAAGATCTTCAATTTGTCGCTTTAATGCATCAACCTCAATTTCCCATTGACATTCTTCCATTTCAGATTCAGAATGCTCCTCATTGGTTGTGGAATCCTGTTTGTCTGTATAGTTATCTATACCATTTTTCATTAAAACCAAGCATTCTTTAGGAATCATCTGCAACTCTGTATGCTTCAACTTAATATACAAATCTAGATGGTTAGCAAAAGGACTCTTTGCAAGATGTTCAGCAATTTCATCTGTACTTTGACCATTTATAATATTGCTAACTGCACATTCAATATATTCATTTGTAAAATTGTAAATGCTTCCTTTTTCCCTATTCTGTACCAATAGATTAATTGCCTGAGTATCTGATAGACTATTAGCACGAAAACCACTTTTAATCTTTCCAAGCAACCGTGAATTTTGTTGAAAAAACTTTTTAATTTTTTTTGCACCTATTATTTGACAAACGACTTCAAATTCTT
>OLPV01001872.1_pt1 | contig 14833 bp, 9 predicted proteins | sample 1671961 | NCBI WGS metagenome assembly OLPV01 (sample SAMEA3136630, study PRJEB25190) | human gut metagenome | biome: human gut; feature: human-associated habitat; material: faeces | place: Austria | collected 2013
TGTGGCAGATAAGATTCGTTTTGGTGTGGAAATTCCCATTAAAGAAATTCGTGCAGAATTAAGTTAAAGTAAAATTGGATACCACGACAGAATGCTGTGGTATCCAATTTTTAAGGTCGTTTCTATTTTTTAGCTAATGTAGTAGTAATGGATTTCTTGTCTCGAGTACAAGAGTTCGTCCAGAAAAATATTGTTCCAAGAGCCACGTATATAGTAATTTATGCTTGTGGATTTATATGTTTGGCATAACAAATAAGCCCCGCAGTTATTCCACATACGGGGCTTATATTTTATTCTATAGAGGTCTCTTTTACTAAAAGAAAATAGCAATACTAACTATCTTAGGTTTTGACCTGCTCTAAGTTTAATTCTTTATAAGTATTTGTGCTTCTTACTATTTCTTTACTTCAGTACGGGCTACTTTTGCCTTGCGTAAGGTTGGTTTTTCGTCAGAAACTTGCTTCATAAATACCGCAATAAGAATAAGCAAAACAATAGTGATAATACTTGCTGGATCAGGGATGCCAACAGTGGAAAGAAGTAAACCTTCGTAAATAATTCCAACGATGCCTACCAAGCACATTACAACAATTAAGAATGTAGGAGTTTTTTTGTCATAGAGCCAATGAAAACCTTGAATGTTAATAGCAGTACCAAAAATACCTGTGAAAATAAGAAGGACTGCTTCGATACGCATAAGTGTAGCAACAGAATAACCATTAATCATGTTACCGCCGTACACTACTAAGTCGAAAGTTGAAAAGTCACCTTCGAAACCGCCAAATTGCTGACCTTGAGCATAGGCTAAAATTGCACAACCAGCGCCAGCAACAGCGCAGATGATGGCCCAAACAAAAATAACATTAAGCGTTTGATGAAGACGATTACGGCAAGGAGTCATCGGATAACCGTCGTCACCAATACGGTTGCCTTCCTTGTCATAGTGAATGTAAAGCGGTTTTTTCTCTGGCGTGGGCTCAGGATTGAGAGCCTTAGATTGATCTTTAGAATGGGGACGTAAACGGAACTTCATACCTATCCTTTGAATCTTGATGTTACTACACTGCCTGTAAGCAAATTATCCAGTAGCGGTTCATCTAAAAGCAATTTGTCTACAAGCGACATGTTGGTAGCAAGTTTTATAAAAGCTAAAAGTTTTAGAAGACGAATAGTCCCAGTATAGCGAAATCATCAAGGAAACTCTTCCTGTTTATGCAGGAGCGATATATCTCCATGAATATTACCCCGAAAATTTGGAGGTAATACAATGTCTAATAGGCGTCTTAACTAAAACTTTTCATTATCTTACCCATTCCTCCTTGTAACGTGCGCATTTGAGGAGTTGCAATTCGTTGTAGCTTATGTTCTGTTATATTAAAAATCTATTGGACAAGATATAAATTATTCAAATCATAAATCATTATTTTACGTGAAAGCGGCGTATGCTTGCATGATGCGTAGTTTGTGTAAATTTGGCAAGCGATTAGTATCTGCTGAAATAGTCTTATTGTCTGGAAAGTGATTAATTAGAAACGAGTAGTTAATGAAGCTTGTTCACCTGAGATATTTTAAACATCTTGCTTCCGTAATGAGCTACACAAAAGCAGCGAAGGATTTATTCATTGCGCAGCCAACCTTGTCAACCGCCATTAAGCGCATGGAGCAGGAGCTTGGCTTTACCTTGTTTAATCGTTCAGAAGGTGTGGCTTCGCGAATAGAATTAACTACGCAGGGAAAAATCTATCTAGAATACGTGACCCGTGCTTTGGAGACTTACGACGAGGGTATTCGTTTGGCGGAACAATCGGTTGCTATCAGTGAAAATACCATGCGATTAGGCACGGTGTACTCAATGAAAGGCCAATTCTGGTCTCAGGCAGTAAGCACGTTCGTATTGCGTTATGAAAAACGTCCTCTCATTCATATGAAGCAAGCGTATTCAGGTGAGTTGGCGCGTCAACTCAAGGCGGGAAAGATTGATGTTGCATTTGCGGCGCGTACAAAAGAATCGGATGGCCTTAATATGCAACGGGTGTGGCATCAGCCGCTGGTGGTTTGCGTCAATAAGGCTCATCCGTTAGCGAGCAAGCATTCGGTTACTCTGGATGATTTAAAGGGGCATCGTCTGCTTACATATGGTAAGGACTCTTCAGTGACTGGGGGATTGGCTGATTTATTTGCGAATCATGAGGATGAGTTTCAGCTAGTTCGTGGCTTCGATGACGAGATTACCCTTTCTTCATTTGTGTCAACCGATCCGAATAATGTTTCGCTTTTGGTGTATTCGTTTTTGGTTAAATCGTTTGATGATGTAGTGTGTTTACCCATTGAAGGAGTGCCGAAGGACTTCCATAAGGTGTACCTCATGAGTCGTAAGGAACCTCATCCGAAATTAGTAAGCGACTTCATCTCTTTTATGGGTAATTACTCTTTCCCTGAAATAATATTTTAACTTGGTAAGATTATGTCTAAAAACTCCCTTCGAAAGCTTTAGCTGCCTTGGGGAAAGGTATCAAGCTGCGTCGCAAAATACCATGCATTTCAGCAATGGCGATTCCGTAGTTCACAATAGGCACACCTGCTGTACGACAGCTTGCAACACGGTATCGAACTTCTCGGTCGTTAAGCATGCAAGCGCCACAATGAATCACCAGGTCATATCCATCAAGTGAATCGGGGAAGCCGCCACCAGAGGTAAAATCGAATTTTGGTTGTGCGCCTGTAAACGCGCGGATCCAATTAGGGATCTTTACCGTACCGATATCATCGCATTGACGATGGTGGGTACATCCCTCGGCAATCAATACATGACTGTCATTCGTAAGCGTGCGTAGTTTTGCAGCACCAGCAGCATAGTCTTCTAGATTGCCTTTATAGCGCGCCATAAGGATAGAAAAAGAGGTGAGTTGCAAGTCCGTGGGTGTAAGTTCATTGACTTGTTCAAAAGCTTGGGAGTCAGTTACGACTAATTTTGGCTTTTGTGCGCATGCTTCGAGTGTTGCAGTTAAGTTTTCTGGCTGGCAAGCAAGGCAAATAGCATTGCAGTCAAGTGCATCGCGCATAACCATCTGCTGCGGCAAAATAATACGACCTTTAGGTGCAGAACTGTCGATTGGAATTACTAAAATAATCAAGTCATTTTCATCAAGCAGGTCAGCTACAAGGCGTTTGTTCGATTCGGCTTGTTTTGCGCAAGCGCCAATAAGATTCTTGAGTTCGTAGATACCGCTGCCCATTTGAGCACTAATGAGAATTTCGTTTTCTGCGAGTGGGCGAGTGACATTCGCAGAAGTGTGCGCTCTCTTCTCGAGTGAGTGAGTGCTTTCAGGACTACTTACTAAAAAGTTAGTACGTTCATTTTCGCTCAGGGCATCTGCTTTATTGAATGCGACAACATAAGGAATTTCACGTTGCTTGAACGCCTCAATCAAATCTGCATCGGCAGGCTGGATTCCATATGTGGCATCTACCACCAATACCGCACAATCGCACGTGCGTAAGGCTTTTTTTGCTTTTTCAACACGTTGGGCTCCTAGAGCGCCTTCGTCGTCGATGCCAGGCGTATCAATTACCACTACGGGACCTAGGGGTAAAAGCTCCATTGCTTTTTTTACAGGGTCGGTTGTGGTGCCTTTTGTTGCAGAAACAATAGATAAATCTTGATTGGTAATTGCGTTAACTACGCTGGATTTACCAGCATTGCGAATGCCAAAAAATCCAATGTGAAGACGTTCGGATGAGGGGGTTGCGTTCAAGCTCATGTGAATCTCCTAATGTGGATGGTTGAAGGGATCGGAACGATAGCTTGTTTGTAGATTATTGTGTACTGTTGTGAAATTGCGACGGTACGCTTGTAAATGTGCGTATCGTCGCAAGTGAGCCACCAGTGTCGTGTCCTAGAATCTATAATCGCGACCAGTACCGTTGACGATGTTACGAATATATTCTTCGGCAAGCTTCTTCGTCTTCGGATTCTGAACCTTGGTTAATTCCTGTTCGATAATGTTCATGCCCTTTGCGCGTGTTTCGTCCGAGGCGTAGTCGGTCAAATACTCCGCCAACGTGATAAGTGCATTTGGATGACAGAAATTTAAAATCTCGCCATTTTTGCAAAATGACATAAACCTATCACCCGTACGACCAGCACGATAGCATGCCGTACAGAAGCTAGGGATGTGTTTATTGTCCAAAAGCCAGCTAATGACTTCATCTAAAGTACGCTGATCAGAGACATCGAACTGTTCGGTATCGTGAGGACGAACATCGTCGACGTAGCCACCAACTGATGTACGTGAGCCACCACTAATTTGTGAAATACCATACTGTAACGCATGTTCACGAACCGTCTGGCTCTCACGTGTAGAAATAATCATGCCTGTATAAGGAACTGAAATGCGAATAAGTGCGATTATCTTTTCAAAGATTTCATCAGGGATACCATTGTCAAATTCGTCAGGGTTAATATCCATTGCGGGTTTCACACGCGGAACACTGATAGTGTGGGGACCAACGCCATGTACAGCTTCTAAATGTTCAGCGTGCATAAGTAATCCAGCGAATTCGTAACGATAGCCTTCTAAGCCAAACAATACACCCAGACCAACATCGTCTATGCCGCCTTCCATGGCACGATCCATTGCCTCGGTGTGCCAGTTGTAGTCACTTTTAGGTCCTGTTGGATGTAAATGTTTGTAGCTTTCTTTATGGTATGTTTCTTGAAATAGAATGTACGTGCCAATTTCTGCTTCCTTGAGCATGCGATATTCATCCACTGTTGTGGCGGCAATATTCACATTAACGCGTCTAATAGCACCATTTTTGTGCTTGATGGAATAAATGGTGTGCATGCTTTCCAGAATATATTCGATAGGATTGTGTTTTGGGTCTTCACCGGCTTCAATTGCTAGGCGCTTATGCCCCATATCCTGCAGTGCAATAACTTCTGCGCGAATTTCGTCTTGAGTAAGCTTACGACGCGGGATTTCGCGGTTCTTTGCATGGTAGGGGCAATACAGACATCCATTTACGCAGTAATTTGACAGATACAGTGGGGCGAACAACACAATGCGGTTACCGTAGTAAGCCTGTTTGATATCGTGAGCTAACTGCCTTATTTCTTCGTTAATCTGCGGATCTTCGCAAGCCAGCAAAACAGATGCTTCGCGATGGGTAATGATAGCTCCATGGTCATTTGATGGATGCAAATTGCCGCGTGCTTTGTCTAAAATAGAACGGCACAAATTCAGATCATTTGCATGAGCGTCCGCGTAAGCAAGTGTTTCTAAAATCTCATCATGGTTGATGAATTCATCGGCACATAAAGACTTTGGGTTGTAGGGGAAAGACGCCATTTATCTTCCTTTCGGGTCTCCGCGACTGACCACCACATGGTAGCCGATCGCGTTCATATCGGCGTCAAGGAGGCTAAGATGTTCGGCTGCCTCGGTGCCGGTATGAGCTTTATTGTTATATAATTCGTACTTTTTTCGAACGGCAAGCGGCGAAAGATTGGGCATTACCACGTTTGCGCCTGCGAGTATTCCTAACAGACGTCCTTCGGGGCGAAGCGAACCAAGTGCCGTTGTTGCGGGAAGCAGTACGGAGGGGCTTATCAAGCGAATAATTGAAAGCAAAAAGCATGTTAGCTCAACGCTGCCTGCGGGTTCTTGACGAAATGGAGTGGCATGATGGGGAATGAAAGGTCCAATACCCACCATTTCAGGTTGAAACGATTCAATGAAAGCTAAGTCGTGTGCTAAATCACGCGCAGTCTGAAATGGGGCACCAACCATAAATCCGCAGCCAACGGCATAGCCAATTTCACGCAAATCCTGCAAGCACTGCAAGCGGTGCTGCATGCTCATAGTAGCCGGATGCAACTTGGCGTAGAGCGGCTCACACACGGTTTCATGGCGAAGCAGGTAGCGATCTGCACCAGCATTGAATAATGCTTGGTAGCTTTCGCGGCTGCGTTCACCCAGTGAAAGTGTAATGGCGCAATCAGGGTGAGCGGATTTTAGCGCAGAAAGCAGGCGAACTAAGCGTTCATCGGTGAAGTAAGGATCTTCACCGCCTTGCAAAACAAAGGTGCGAAAACCCAGTGTGTAGCCTTCATCTGCACAATTAAGAATGTCTTGTTCGGTTAGGCGATAGCGCTCGCATTCGGTATTGCTTTTGCGAATGCCGCAGTATAGGCAGTCGTTTTTGCAATAGTTGGAAATTTCGATTAGCCCGCGAATATATACGTCGGTGCCGTATAGCTCTTCGCGAATTCGGCGAGCTTCTGTGGCCAGGGTATCGGCTAGATGCTGGGCGGTGCTACCGCGAAGGTTTTCTCCTGCGAAAAACGTTATGAGTGCTTCATATTCATCTACTGAAAGATGATGAGTTTGCATGAGCTTGTGTGTAAGCTGCTTGGCAGTTGTGCATGTAGGGCGGGCGGCGGCGCTGCTTGAACTATGCGCAGCAGTATCGCCGTTCGCATCGTGCACGTTGCGAACGCTTGAGCTTACGGTATGTTCACTCATGTTTGTCATACAAATACATAATCTTTCAAGTCAGAGGGAAGTGCGCCTCTCATATAGAATTCCGTGGTTTCGTAGTCTATATGTGCACGGCTCACTATACATACACTGCTTACGCTGAATGTTTGACGAATGACGAATGTGACTTGCAGTGCAGCGTACTGCGCAGCGCGCCTCCTACTTTTCTCCCGAAAGTTAAACCGGCGAGATACCCGAAAGGTATCCCACCGGTATTTCTAATACGTAAACGCTTTGTCAATCGTTATAGGCCGGTTACTTTTGTGTGAATTTCGCACCAACGTCATTGATTGCGTACGCTTCGCTATCTAGTACGAATGGGCCGCATTTGCTGTCTAGCTCAAGCGAGCCGTATTTCGCAGTCTAGTGCGAACGAACGAGCCGCTCGCGCATTTAAATATCCCATGCAGCTTGTTCGGTGTGCAGCCATTCTTCGGCTGTTTCGGACAAAGGCTTGCCAATCCAGTCAGCATACAGCTTCTGGATATCAGGGTTTTCATGCGAGAAGCGCAAGGTGTCGTTCGAGTCGAGCCTATTCAAAATGCGAGCACGCTCAGCAGCCTTTTCGGCGTTGAATTCGATAGGCTGTCCGCCGCCACCAACGCAGCCACCAGGACATGCCATGATTTCGACGAAGTCGTATTCGGCTGTGCCTGCCTCAAGCGCATCTAGCAGCTTGGCAGTGTTCTCCAACCCGCTTGCCACCGCAATGCGGATGGTCAGATCAGCAATTTCTAAAGTCTTGTCAGTCCAAGGACGCTCAGGCGTTGCCTCGGTGGTGTCGCACGTTGCAAAGTCGGGATTCTTGCCCGTCAAGATAAACGCTGCGGTACGAAGAGCTGCTTCCATAACGCCGCCCGTGCGACCAAAAATAGTGCCCGCACCAGTGGAAGTACCCAGCGGATTATCGAATTCGATTTCTTCCAAGTTTGCGCAATCCACATTAAACATACGAAGCATGTTGTTGAATTCACGCGTAGTCAAAACCGCATCAACATCAGCGCCGCCTTCAGTGGAAAGCTGAGGTACGTCGCACTCATATTTCTTAGCAACGCATGGCATAACAGATACCACGAACAGGCGCTTCTTGCCCGCTGCCTCCATTGGCTCTTTCAGGGTGTTCTTTACCACTGCGCCCATCATCTGATGAGGCGATTTGCTAGAAGAAAGCTGCTCTACAAACTGAGGGTAGTGCAACTTAGCGAAACGAACCCAGCCAGGGCAGCAAGATGTGAACATCGGACGCTTCTTGCCCGAAGTGAACCACTCAATAAATTCGTTGCCTTCTTCCATGATGGTAAGGTCAGCGGCGAAGTCAGTGTCGAATACGCGGTCGAATCCCAGCGCGCGAGCGGCAGCTGCCATGCGGCCTGGGGTTGCATCTTCGTGGGACAAGCCCATTACTTCGCCCCAAGCAGAACGAATTGCAGGAGCAAATTGAACGATGGCCATGGTGTCAGGATCAGCCAGCGCGCTTAGTACTTTATTAATATCGTTGCGCGCGGTAAGAGCACCTGTTGGGCAGTGCGTGATACATTGGCCGCACAGCGCGCAGCCTGCTTCGGTGATGTCCAGTCCATCGCGAACGGTAATTCCGCGGAATGCAGCAGGACCTTTGAAATCCCAAACACTGCAGTGCTGAACCTTCGCGCATTCAACAACGCAACGGCCGCAACGGATGCACTTGCTCGCATCGCGCTGCAGAGGGAAGGTTTCGTCCCATGCTTCGAATTCGAACACGGGGTCGAAGTCAAGTTCACCAACGTTAAGTTCGGCAGCGGTGCGCTGCAATGCGCAGGTACCCGTGCGTTCGCAGGTGGTGCATTCGCTGCGGTGACCTTCTAAGATGGTGCGCAAGTTTTCGCGACGCGCTTCAACGACGCGGGGAGTGTTGGTACGAATGGTCATGCCTTCGCGTACCGGAGTGTTGCATGCAGCGCTAAGAGCCGCGGCACCTGCGCCAGCCGCGCCCGTGCCTTCGTTTGCCTCAACAACGCAAATGCGACATGAACCAATTTCGTTCAAGTCTTTCATCCAGCACAAAGTGGGAATATGTACTCCAGCAACATGTGCTGCATCCAGAATAGTGGAGCCTTCTTCGACTTGTACGGGTTTTCCGTCTACTGTTACGTTAAACATATTGGACTCGGCCCCCTTCCATAACGCCGCAGCCGTAGTGATCGCAGCGCAAGCAGCGACCGCATTCTTGCTGGGCTTCTTCTAAGCTCATTTCAACTTCAACAGCGTCGAAGTCATTTTTGCGTTCGCGAGCAGGACGTTCAACGATGTTCACACGTCCGCAAGCCACGCGATTATTAGGCCTTGGGGCAGGGGCGGTTACGCCACAGTCAAGTTCGTGATCAAAGCCCAGGTAGTCATCAATATTGCGAGCAGCAACCTTGCCCGCACCAATTGCCAAAATTACGGTCTTGGGACCGTTTTGACAGTCGCCGCCAACAAATACGTTTTCTGCGGTACCGATAGACTGCAGGTATTCATCAGCTTCAAAGTAGGTGCGATCAGCTTCCATGCCGAATTCTTCGAATGGGGCCGATTCGATTGCCTGGCCCACCGCAATAAGCACGATGTCTGCTTCAATGCGAAGCAGAGGCTTGTCAGCCTTTTGAGGCGAAGGACGTCCGCCACGAACAGGGCCAATCATCTGAGGCTGAGTGTACAGCGCGGTGCAGTGGCCGTTTTCTACTTCAATATGGTCAGGTGCTTGCAGGGTGAGCATTTCTACGCCTTCCTGCATAGCGGAATCAATTTCTGCGCGAAGAGCGGTCATGTCGTCGATGCGGCGACGGTAAGCAATCGTTACGCTTTCGGCGCCTGCACGAACACTGGTGCGAGCGCAGTCCATAGCAACGTTGCCGCCACCGATAACAACAACTTTTTTGCCTGTGAAATCGGGGTATTCGTTGTCACCGATCTTGGTGAGCAATTCAACTGCACTCATAACACCTTCGGCATCGGTGCCGTCCATGCGCAAGCCCTTGCCTCCCTGAGCGCCAATGGCTACATATACGGCGTCGTAGTCGGAAGCGATCTGCTTCATTTCTTCGGTGCCTATGTGGCTTTCGTAATGAACGGTGATGTTGCCCGTGGAAAGAATGGCGCGGATGTCTTCGTCAAGACGTTCGCGAGGGAAGCGGTAGGCAGGAATGCCGTAGCGCATCATGCCACCGAGTTGTTTACGGCCTTCGAACACATGAACTTCGTGGCCCATCAAAGCGCTGAAGTAAGCGCAGGTTAAACCAGATGGACCGCCGCCGATGATAGCAATCTTTTTGTCAGTGGGTTCGGCCGCAGTAGGAGTTGCCACTTTGTCAGCCGCCAGGTTGTCAACAGCGAACTTCTTGATGCCGCGGATATTAATAGGAGCATCAATAAGTGTGCGGCGGCAGCGTGTTTCGCAAGGATGTTCGCATACAAAAGCGCACGCAGTTGGGAAGGGGTTGTCCTTGCGGATCATGTTGATGGCGCCTGCGTAGTCACCTTCGCCAACCAAGGCGATGTAAGCAGGAACGTCAACGTGTGCTGGGCACATGGTTTCGCAAGGAACCGTTTGTGTGATGCCTTCCTGACAGGCGAACTTTGTCACGTGACTTTCGTATTCAGCAGCGAAGGTGTCCATGCCCTGCAGGAACACATCGGCTGCATGCCATCCAATAGCGCAGTCGGCCGTGTCGCGAATGACGCGTGCTTTTTTGCGCATAGTAGTTAATAAATCGGGGGTGCCTTCAAAAGCGAGTACCGATTCAAGCATTCCTTCAAGTTGGGGAATACCTTCACGGCAGGGAGTGCACTTGCCGCAGGTTTGGCAACCGCTTGCTTGCAACAGAGAAAGCTGCATTGCGACGGGGCACATTCCAGGGGGTGTTGCTTCAATACGGCGAGCGAACTCTTGCATGTAAGCGTTTTGCTTGGCATCGTCACGCGCGACTGGTGCCACGGATAGTTTGCTCATCCATTCCTCCTAACATGTGAACGATATGGCTGCAGCATTATTAATGTAGTTGGGCTCAGCTTGTGTTTATAGGCGCGGGTGGTCAGTACTGTGATATAGCCCTGACCCAGTCCCGACTCCCGTTACACTAATTAAGCTTGGCTCAGTTGGGCTTATGTTCAGTTGAGCTTGACTCGCCTGTGCTTGCGGCCTTAGTCATAAGCCACACGTGAACCAATAAGCTCGTACTACAAATGGGCTCGATGCTACAGTGTTTCGGTTAGTAGCTTCTTGCGACAGGATGCCGACTTCGCCATGTGTCTTGTCGCGAAAAAAGCCTGCTTTTTATTGTATAAAAAGCTTTCCGTGCTAGGCAGATTGATAAATCCAATCTAGCAGGGAATTCATTGTTAAAAGGCGCTAAGTTCACCTTAGCGCCTTGTCGGGCTAACGGTAGTAAATATCAGGTGAACGGTAATCGATACTCAAATGGTTTTCCAAACAGTTTTATTAAAGGATGCTTCAGGATTCCTTTAGGATTCCAGCGCGCAACAATTCGCCTTTTGCTTTGTGCTGATATGTATAGGTGAGGTTGTTTTGAATTTATAGTCAGGGCTGCCAAATACGCAGGTAGGGTTGTCTGATGCGCCTAGGTTTAGTGCTAAATATAGTGCGTTGGTGTATTTGGAATCGAATTTTGAGCTCATCGTGTCAAATATGGTGAGTTGGGGGCATCTTGGAACGTTCTAAGCTTGAACTGCTCGACACGCTTTGTAACTATCCAGGAATTTGAGGTAACAAATACTTTTTTTGTTTATCCAAAAGCTCCGATAGCGCTTTGGATACTTGCCCCCAAATCGCATTATTTGGCGCGAAAGGCCGAAAAACCCACTTTAAATGCCCCCAAATGGGGTTATTTGGCATAACAAGAAAACTTCCGCTTTTAAATGCTTAGGGTTGTTTAATGCAATACTGTTCATCTTGCCGACCAATGGCCAACGGCGCGAATTTGGGGGTAATCGGTGGTCAAAAATACTGGTTTTATCCCAAAATATTTGCAATATTTTATGTTCTGTTCAAAAAAGCTAGTATTTTTCTCATAAAAATAGACAAACATCAAGTAATGACCATCCCAACATACTTTTGTGGTCGTCATACTAGAAAGGTGATGTAATTAGCCCGACTGCACCAAAAGTAACCGAAACCGCTTTTGTTTAGCGTGTTTTCGCGGCACCAGCACTTTAGCTGCACATTTGCATTTAGCGTAAAGTGTTTGTACGGTATCGCATCTATTAAATATGAAGCAGTTCGTTACAGCGCAGAGCGGGTTCCATCGTTAAAAACAATGGAAGGAGAAAGTCTGTATGTCCACTACAGATAAACTCAATGGCTTTGGTCCTCTTGCGGGCGTTAAAGTCGTAGAGCTTTGCGAATGGGTAGCAGCTCCTGCTGCTGTACGCTGCCTTTCCGAAATGGGTGCTACTGTTATCAAAACTGAGCCCCTCCATGGTGATGCTCAGCGTACTCAGGGTCCTGGTTTCGGTTGCGAGAAGAACGATTTCGAAGATCCTACGTTCGACCTTAACAACACCAACAAGGACTTGGTAGCTATCAACCTCAAGAACGAAGAGGGCATGAAGTTTATGAAGAAGCTTCTTGCTGATGCTGACGTTTTTGTTGTTAATCTGCGCGACAAAGCTTTGAAGAAGCTCGGTCTTGATTACGAAACTATCCACGAAGAGTTCCCAGCACTCATTTGGGCTCAGATGCGTGGCTATGGTGAGTTTGGTGAGGAAAAGGATTCCCCTGGATACGACGCAGTATGTTGGGCAGCTCGCGGTGGCGTAGCTAATGTTTTCCGTGAGGCTGGCGAATCTCCTGCAATCGCTCCTCAGGCATTTGGTGACAATAACGCTGCATGCATGTTGGCTGGCGGCATTTGTGCAGCTCTGTTCAACCGCACCCGCACTGGTGTTGGTGAAAAGGTTGTAACCAACCTTTATGCTGCTGCTATCTTCGCTGGCGACATCGGAATTTGCGCTCAGCAGTTCGGTGCTGACTATCCTAAGTCTCGTACCAACGTTCCTAATCCTTTCAACAACACCTATCGCACTGCTGACGACAAGTGGATTTACATCTGCATGCCTCAGTATGATAAGTACTATGAAATGATGATGGACATCTTCGGCTATCCAGAGCAGAAGGACAACCCAGATACGCGCGACCTTCCTCACTTGAAGGCTTCTGGCAAGAACGTTGAAGTTATTAAGTGGCTCGAAGAGTCTTTCGCAAAGAAGGACTTCAACTATTGGATGGATGTATTCAAGGAGAACCAGGTTCCTGCTCAGAAGTTGTTCCGCTACACGGACATCTTGAAGGATGAAGAAGCATACGTAAACGACTCACTTCGTTATGTTGAATATGACGAGTGGGGCAAGCATGCTCTGCCTATGACTCCTCTCCGCTTTGGTTCTGCTGGTGATCCTCCTGTTATCCTTGCTAAGCCTGTTGGTTATCACACCAAGGAAATCATGAAACGCTATGGCTACACCGACGAAGAGATCGCAGCAATTGAAGATCAGGGTGGTGTAGGTGTATATCATGGCGAGCCTATTCCTGATACCATCTTCAAGTCTCAGCGTCAGATTGCTGGCGAAGCTCCTTGCACTTGGGAGGACTAAGTTAAGCGTTTTAACTAAGTTACGCTTTTAGCTGAAATTGAAGACGGGAAGCATTTGCTTCCCGTCTTTTTTTGTTTTATCTACAATCCTGCTATTGCTGCAAGACTAGGTTAGATCTAGGGCTATAGGAAAAAAGGGGCCTCGGACATAATTCCGTGTAAAACGGGAGGTCCAAAATGAAGGTTACCTATACTGAAGAACAGCGCAAACACGCTATCAAGACATTCAAAAGATTAAAGTCTTATTCAAAAACAATTAGAGTGATTGGTTACCCATCTCTACACACACTCTACGACTGGGTAGGCAAGCGCTCTCGTAAAAGTCCTACGAGCAATCCCCACAGAACCCCTAAGCACTATCCCTGGACGCTGAAACTTGAGGCAGTCAATAGATCTATCCAAGGAGAAGATATTCGCGATATCGCCCAAGATCTTTCCATCGTCAGTTATCCTAGTATTTATAAATGGATACGCTTATGGAGAGTCAAAGGGGTGAGAGGCCTTATGACTAAACAAGAACGAATTTCTGAGGGCGTATACAAAACAAAAGCTCAGCTTAAGCAAGCCTTACCTGATGACGTTGATGAGTTAAAAGATCTTGCAGCTAAATTACTAGCTGAAAAGGCAGTGCTTGAAGAGGAGCTTAAGCTTTCAAAAAAATTACCGGGCGGCATCCCAGAAAAACTGTCAGCCAAACACAAGACACAGATAGCAAACAATCTTAGAAATAGACTCCCTTTAGCGCTTTTATTTGAGGTTTTAGATCTTAAGCCTAGCTCGTACTATTACGCTCTATGGGCAAGTAAACAACCTGATAAATATGAAGAAATCAGACCGCTAATTCATGAAATATCGCAGATGAGCAGCCAGACATACGGTTCTCCTCGCATATGGATTGCTCTTAGACAAAGAGGTGTTTTCATCTCTGAAAAAGTAGTACGTAGGCTCATGAAGGAAGAACATATAAAGGTCTACTATGCAACGCGTAGAAAAAAGTTTATAAGCTATATCGGAGAAATTACCCCTGCAGCAAAAGATTGTGTTCAAAGAAATTTTCACGCCAAAAGACCTAATACGTTATGGCTTACAGACATCAGTGAGTTTGCCGCTCCTGACTCAAAAATCTATCTAAGCCCTATGATTGATTGCTTTGATGGCAAGGTTGTTTCCTGGCAAACATCAAAACATCCTGACTACCAACTGGTAGAGTCTATGCTTAATAGAGCGCTTAATACCCTTACCGACCAAGAGAAAAGAAATATAAAAAGTAAAGACAATCCGCATACGTTAACTATTCATACCGACCGTGGAGGACATTATCGAGGAGGACGATGGATAGAAACACTTAACGGGAAAGGCATTATCAGGTCCATGTCACGCAAAGGCAACAGTGGTGATAATGCAGCATGCGAGGGATTCTTTGGTCGGATGAAAGCGGAAATGTACTACGGAAGAAAATGGAGCAGTTCTAAAGAACTAGAGCAAGCGATCAACGACTATTTAGATTTTTACAACAATCAAAGAATAAAGGTGTCTCTCGGTGGTATAACCATCAAGAGACACCGTGAAATGTTGGCTAAAATGTACAGAAAATAGTCCGAGGCCCCTTTTTTCCTATAACCCTATATTGCTCCTGGGATTATCCAGGAGCAATTTTCTTAT
>OLPV01001875.1_pt1 | contig 14788 bp, 14 predicted proteins | sample 1671961 | NCBI WGS metagenome assembly OLPV01 (sample SAMEA3136630, study PRJEB25190) | human gut metagenome | biome: human gut; feature: human-associated habitat; material: faeces | place: Austria | collected 2013
GAAAACGAGGTATTTTGGACGTGCCCTAAGGGCGAGCGGCGGCCACGACGAAAGAGGGCCTTTTGACGATTGTCACCCCCAGTAGTTAACGACCGTTAACCAGCAGCGAATAATCCGCCCAAAGACCAAGAAACCCCGCAACTCGGCTTGAGTTGCGGGGCAGGAACGACAGAAGTGGAGCGGGTCGGATTCGCCCAGTTATATAGTCTTCAGTCTCTTGATTGCATTTGCGGCCAGCCACGACCATATCGCACTCGGCCTTGAACTTGGCCGAACCGCGAACGACCTCGCTGCCGAGGCACTTAACAGCGGTCTGCCTTTGTCAATAACTCCCAGGCAACCTCCATTGTGACGACTCGCCCAACCCACGTGATCCGAAAGCTGAGCAGCGTGCGGAGTCATTCCCTTTTGTCGATTAGCCGCGTCAGTCAGCAGCTTGGAACATACTGTTTTGTCGTCATTTTCGACATCGCACCAAGCTTCTTCTTGAACGCGCAAACGCTGAGGCACTTGCCGCAGCAAATACATCGCGCCTGATCTATCTGCGGATACAGAAACCCGTAGCGGTCCGGCTCCATAGCTATAGCGTCGCAGGGACATGCAGCATAGCAGGCACTACAACCGCAACATTCGGAGTCGTCAGAATGAAGATCCGGAACATATCTCTCCAATAGCCTCTAACCCTCCTTTGAGATTAACCCATCATTTTCTAAGAAGACCATAAAGCCGCATTCTTACCAGAATACGGAGAACTAAATCCTTGGGCGACGCGCAAAACCGGGAAATGTCCTTTTCCCTTTCGACGAGCTCGACCATAGCCCTCGCATAGACATTAGGATACCGCTTCTTGTTTTCACCCCTCGAAGCAGAAAGAATGACGCTCCAGCAGGCGCGCGCGCAGTAAGCGGCGCAATCTTTTTCGAGCTCAGGGAAAAGCCCAAAAACGAAATGCTCGAGCCTTCTGCAGTTATCGAAGACAATGGCGACTCTGGAGTCGAAGGTGCCGGTCACACTTCCCTCGCGCGCGATATAGCGATAGAGAGGTTCACCAAGGAAGGCAACCGAGCTTGATGCGGCCAGAACCTCCGCCGTCCACAGGACGTCTTCGTTAATCACACCCTCCTCGAATCTGATGCCGTTATCGATGAGCAATTGCCTTGGCACAAGCTTCGAGTAGGGACCCGTAGAGACCCCCCCCCGAGCCACTCGCCGATAGCCGCATCAGGCTCCGCAACGTGATATTTGCAGGTAAAAATATCACACCATGAGCCATCAGACAGTATACGGCGTATTGCGCAGACCGCGACCCCGTTGGCCGAAGGAAGACCCCTAACCATCTTCTCGATTGCCTTCGGGTCCTGCTCGTCATCACTATCCCAGAAGAGCACATAATCGCCAGTCGACGCATCAAGACCAACATTGCGCGCTGAAGACGCACCCCCGTTCGTCTTGCGCACGAATCTGCGTTTTTTGGGGTCGACCGAACACCACTTAGAACACAACGCCGCCGACCCATCAACGGACCCGTCATCGACGAGCACCCATTCGGTGTTGGAGTACGTCTGCCCCTCAAATGAGCGGAACGACACGGGAAGCCATTTCTCGGCGTTGTAGACCGGCACAATCAAAGAGACCTTCGGCTGATTCTTCATTTTCCCAGAACCCCCTTTACAGCTTTTTTTATTGCCCTTTTAGCCAGCCATTTCTTAGATGATGTCGAAGTTTCGCGTCGATACTCGTCCTCCAGCACGCCGATACCCTCCTCCTTCCAGCGTTCGAGCACGACATCGCGCGATTCAGGGCGCGGGGAGGGGTGCATGAGCTGATCATTTCCACGCACCGCCTCCTCCAGTGGACGCTCAGCCCACGAAGTCTCGCTCTTTATGTAGGGGATGAGCGTTTCCGCCTTCGCCGTGTTCGCTATGATGACGGAAATTCCACGGCGAGCATCGAGACCCGAACTGCCAACATCGATGCCCCAAAAGTCGCCGATGGTGAAGTCGCCAGGGCGCTCGCCGCCGGCATAGGGGCACCTGTAACAGCTCTCGCGATACACATCTCCGGCAAGAAAGCGCTTGTAGTAATACGAGATCTCGGGCGAGAAAGGCACATCCTTTTCAATCCCGGCATGGAGAATAGTGGCACCACCACCACAGCCCCAGCCTTCACGCTTATCGCGGAAGCGGAGCGAAAGCAGCCGATCGGCAAACTCCTCCCCCATACAGTCAGCGAAGAACGCCTGACTAGGCACCCCGTGGCAGACAATGTCCACAGTGAGCAGACCATCCCGTGGGCCACCGAGAAACGCGAGCAATCCATCTATCTGGCAAGGCGTCCCACTGAACAGGACCTCACGCCCTGCGCCGAGATCGCGCCCGACGCTCGCAATCGCGTCGCCCATATCGCTTTGGACATATTTGGAACCACGCATCGCCGAAAGCTCGTCGAAGCTCTCCGCCCGCACGCAGCCGACATGGAGGCAATCATCAAAAGCGTGACCATACACAACACCACCGCGAGCGATCACCCTTCGCGCCAGGACCGAAAAGGCTCCGCCCGACGATGACAGCATGAGCTCATCGTCATCGCAGTCAACAGCCGCGAGACACGTCATGCGCGACCGAGAAGCGCTATCTGCCATTCTGTCCCACCTCGACACATGTTCCGAACGCACTGTCGAGAAACGTCCTCGCCTCTTTCGCGAATCTCTCCTTGCACGCGCGTACCGCACTCCAATCAATTGTCGCATCGGCAATATCCATCGGATTGCGCCCATCGGCAGCTCGCCTGTCGGCGAGCGCAAAGTCCCCAAGCACATCTTTGAGACGTACCGAAAACTTGGGCGGATCGAATACAACCATCGGACGTTCGAACAGAAGCGAAAAGCAAGTGCCATGGAAGGAATCCGTCACCACGTAGGAGGCGTCGCGGAACAACGCGACCCACTCTTCGGGCTTCGGAAGGCAAACGCCCTCAAGCCCCCTGGGCGCGCGTTTCAGGGGGTTGAACGTCACGATGCGGGCGGACAGCCCCTCGCGCTCAGCGAGATTTCGGGCAAACGCGCACATGTCAGGATTGTCGTTGAGCATGTAAACAAGCACGTAACCGTCCGCTGCAGCGGGAACGCCCGCCGCGAGCTCGCGCCAAAGCTCCGGTCGGCAGAGCAGCACAGGGTCCTTGAGGGCCGTGCCGCCAATACCCATTCCTTCCAGAATCGCCACACTCGAGCTCTCGCGTACCGAAATTGCGTCGAATTGCGAAAGTAGCGGCTTTGTTAGCGCGATCTCCTCGGCGCTCAGGTCGGGACGCCCGAAGCTCGCCGAGAAGGCAATCTTTTTGTAATTCCCAGGCACATTCTTGAGGAAATACACGGGGTCAATGCCATAGTTGCACTCGATGTTCCACGTTTGATCGCTACCCACGCAATACACAGCGTTCGAGTCAAGCCCTCCGCCGTGAGCAAGGTACGGTGCTGACGAGCACAGCTCAAGCTCGCGCTCGACAAAGGAACGAAACAGCGTCGACGACTTATGCCTAACCGGGGCATTCGCGACGAGACGAGCAAGTCTCTCGGGCACGTTTCGATTGGTGTTGCCCATGTACGACTTTATCCAGCCCTTAGTTGTCCAATGCGGCCGGCAATAGTCTATGAAAACAGGGTGACCATAATGCTCGAAAACATCGCGAGTCGCAACCGCCTGCAGCACGGTCCCGTAGTTATGCGAGTCGATGATGGTCGACACGTAGATGTCTTGCTTCAGAGCTGGATTCATCAACCTTTGAACTCCTTAACCTTTGTGACAATTTTCTTGCGGAATACGACAGCCGCGACGACAGCGATGCCGAATACGGCGTAACGGACGATGGGGTGCGGATAGAGAAGCGGCAGGACGAGAGAAATCGCAGTGAAGACGAGGGCGAGACCCCACACGGCGGCGCTGCTGAGAGCAGCAGAGCCAGCCTCTGCACGCACGACCTTTTGAGAGAAAATGTAGTGAGCAACGCCGAGCGCCACATAGCACGCCAAGGTTGTATAGCCCGCAGCCCGATAACCAAATAAGGGGATAAACACCGCATTGAGGATAACGTTAAGCACTGCAGCGAGCACAGAGGCAACAGCGGCAAGGCCAGCCTTCTCATAATAAAACTCAATGTTTGAGCAGTACGAATACATGAACATGAAGAACACACTCGCGGCGATGACGGGAACAAGCGTCATTGCCTCGCTATACTCCCCGGGAGCCAGGATAGCGACGACTTCCGGGGCCAGGATATCAACAACAAGCACAATCAAAGCCAAACCCCCGAGAACCGTGATGCTCGTCTTGCTGATTCTCCTGAGCTCTTTGGCGGCCAGAGCGCGGTAGAGCCATGGGACGACGGTCGAATTCAGGGAATTGGTGAGCAACGTCATGATCATTCCCGCCGAGTAGGCGATGCTGTAGATGCCTGCATCGGATGCGGTGCACATGTTCGCAATCATAATGCGGTCGCTGGAACTTAGCACCACTTGCGAAAGATAGTGCGGAAGCAAGGGAATGTTAAACAGGAGGGTAAACTTCCAATACTCCCATTTAAATAGGCGCTTGCTGCGTTTAAGCATGCATCCACCGAGGACTATTGCAAAAGCCGCCTCGACAAGCACAAAAGACAGAACTCGAGCAAGAACCTTATCGCTAGCCATCACAACAAATAGGATGCCTAGCGCGGGAACCGCGATAGAAAGAACCAAAGAAGCCGGAACGAGTTTCCGATACTCATAGTCGAACTTCATCCTGGACACCCAAATATCGTAGATGCCCTTAACAATTACCTCGACGAACAATAGAGATGCGAGTATAAGCGGCATACCCGTAAGGGCCACGACGTTGTCGGACAGGGTGTAGCAAAGCGCAATCCAGAGCACGCCAAGAGCAAGAACCAAGCCAACTACAGAGGCTGTATACCCCTCACGATCATTTTTAAAGCGCATCATCCCGTTGTTGAAGCCACCGTAGGTGACGCCCAGGGTCGCCAGGTACATGGCAACCATCTCCCAACTTTGGTAGACGCTCACCGAACCGTAGTCAGCGGTGCTCAACAGGCGTGTGAAGACCGGCACCGTTATAAAGGAGATGCCCCGCTGCAGAAAGCTGCTGAGCGTAATCCAAAGCGTGGCCTTCTTCATCTTCGAAAGGCCATCGTACCTAGTCTTCGCATTCCGTGCCGCGCCTTTTATACGGCCAAACAAAATATCACCACCATCGTCGATGATTTACCGTCGCACCCATTAAGATGCTCGATGAACCCCTCATACGAAATTAGATCGGGCTCACATTGTGCGGACCTCTCTATATTCATGCTGCGCGTCCCGCGCAGAGCTATTGTCGCCTCGAAGGAGAGACTGTTGAGTGCACCTGCGCCTCTCAGCTCGAACGACCAGAAGAACTTGTTGAAAAGGACCCCCGGCTGCCTTCCGGGGAATTCCGTCACCAGCAGTCGTAGCGGTCCGCCGCCCCTGTCAACTGCGCAGCACGACGTTTCTCCACCAAATATGGGTCAATGTTGCACACCACACGCTGCGGGTTGCCGGCAACATCGCAATTGTTGGGCACACCCTTGTTGATGAGCGAGTTCGTACCGATCACCACATTGCTGCCTATCTCGATCGTCCACCGGCGGGTTACGTCAACCGCACAGTGCTTGGTGGCGTAATGGCAGCGTTATCACCAATCACCATGCCAAGCAATTTCAGATGTTCGTCACAGACTTTACTTGTGGCCTTAGGGTCACCAATCAGCTTCTTGACTCTCTGCCTCAAGTTCACTGTTACGTCCTTTCCCTAAAGTCCCTCTGCTCAGCCAAATTAACGCCTGTTCAAGCTTGACATCAGCTGCAGAGTCCCTTTCCACCCGCTTCGCATCGCAACGAAGAACAACGCTTGCTTGAGCGACAGTTTCCACCATGGGTATCCAGCCATGGCATCTTTGAGCATAGGCGCTTCCAGGACGATTCGCACCAACTCATCCTTCTCGGCTGAATCGAAAGCGCCAGAGAAGATGCCCTGGAGCATCCCTCTTGAACAGTCGATTACACGACGATGGAACCGCAAGCGGCACTGTTCCCCGAGCTTGCCTCGCTCCTTGACCAGGCGCTGCTCGACGAGGTCGAATAGCAAAAAATACTCCATAAGGGTAGACCGTTTGAACGTGCTGGTGATGGATTCCTGTTGTTCCTTGCGATAGCTATAGTAAAGCTGTGGCATTGTCGCAACGATGCGCACCAAGCGCGTCAAGGTTGAAGACTATGTCCTCGGAACGCGTGTTCTCAAACCTGATATAGCTACGATTGAGAAGCTCCCTTTTGTAAATCGCAGGGCATACTGAAACCTGCATGGGCTCCATAGCTTCACGCGAAGGCGCAGCGCCGTAAAAAGTCTTCCTGAAATCCATCACAGCATCGATGCCATCAAACACAGCATTGCCATAGGGAACGGGGAAATCTGCCACCCTTTCCCCTCCGCATATCGTCTTCATTCCCGAAAAGACCGCATCAGCACCCGTTTCCCTTGCCCTACCGAGCAGCCCTTTGTACATATCGGAGTCTACCCAGTCGTCGCTGTCAACGAATCCAACATACTCGCCGCAAGCCGCATCTATCCCACTATTCCGTGCCGGTCCCAGGCCGCCGTTTTCCCGATGAACGCAAATAATGTTCCCGTACCGTTCAGCATATCCATCAGCAATTTCACCGCAACGGTCGGGCGACCCATCATCGACTAAGACGATTTGCAGTCGATCCCCTAAAGTTTGGGCCAAAAGGCTTCTTACGCAATCATCGAGATATCGTTCAACGCGATAAATAGGCACGACCACCGATACATCATAGCGACGACTTGCTGAATCCCTATCACGCCGCATCATGGCCTCCTTTCTGCAAAGGAACAAAGGGGGCGGTAAAGCAGACGGCCCATAAAAGCGCCGCATAAGAACGAGAACTCGCATTATAGAAACAGTTCATGATAAATAGAAGCGAAACCGCAACGGTAAAAGCCAACCAGAAACGACCCCCCGAAGCCTCCAATTGTTTGCGATTACGCACCGCAATCAGGCAAGGTGCTAGCATGAGCGCGAAATACAAAGCCAAGCCCACATAACCGTTCTGAAGATAAAGCATTGCAATCTGCGAATAGTAATAACGGAGCCACCCGTAGGTCCAATAAAAAGGACTACAGAACTGCTCGATGGAAGACATAGTTGCAGACCCGAAACCATACCCTACAATCTGGTCAAGCGTGTCCCCATGAAAAAATAGCTCGTCGATTTGCTTTATGGCCCCAGACCTCGATATTCCGTAACCGCTTGTAGCAACGTTCGAGCCATCGTCATACGACATCATTTGTTTAGTGTCGAAAAGCATTTCGTACGAATCGGGGAAGTAAACCGCCAGCGCAGCCAAACCAACAAAGCAAGCGGAGACAAACAGGGCTATCGCTGTTGCTAGCTTGGCGTTCTTCTTCCCCAAAAAAACCGCGACAACGATAATCGCCGCAGCCTCAAAGTAAAAGAACTTAATTTCAGCAAGGGTAGCAACAAAGAACGAAGCGACAAGTGTCAGCGCAAGGGATATAGCACCCTGCCTTGACTTTGCACCTGACAAATAACCGCAGCAACCTGTAGCACTGACAAAAATGAGATACATATTGAGAAGCATGTTGCTACCGGCATTGATGCCAAATAACCCTCCGCAACTGTCGCCGGTCAAGCCGAAAACAAAGTATTCGATTACGGCAAACAAAGCGTTCAAGGGCTGAATCTTATAAAGGAATCGCAAAACTGACTTTAAGTCTTCAATTGTCCAAAACGCCGCCGCAAGCATAATAAACAAGGGGATCCTGAGCTGAGAGACAAGTTCCCACCCTATGCAAAGCGGCGAAACGCCGCCGACGAGCCCCGACCCTACAGCTAATATGCAATAGCAAATCAACAGCAAACTGTAGCCATTATGCTCACGAAAAAATCCGCGGATTCTATTTGCATTAAAAATCAAGAGGACGATGTTCACTAAATCAAATACATAGGTAACACTCGTCGCAAGATAACCGGAATTAGTTAAGAATTGAATAATGATAAGGACTGGAATCTCAATCCGAAGAAACGCCGCTGTATCGAATCGTTTATTTAGAAAAGCGTAACGTTCACCCAAATTCCGAGAAATCTTATTGTCGGCTCCTAAATACAAAATGCACCTCAGCATTCAAAGCAATCATACAGAGAGTATCGAACAAATAGCGCCACAGTCGAAATACAAAAATCCCGAAACATTACACACTTATGCTGTTCGGCATCGATCATCCAGAGCGCAATACAGCACAAGGAGCTGCTCAATACTTCTGTCTACACCAAACGAGCGAGCCACAACATCCCGTGAAGCCATCCCCACACTTTTGCGCAGCATTGAATCGCCTAGGAGACTGCTTATCTTTTGAGCCAAAGATTCAGTGTCATCCACGTCGATGAGGAAGCCGCTTATGCCGTCCTCGATAACCTGTGGCACGCCGCCCACGGCAGTGGCAACGGTCGGTATGCCGTGCGCCATGGCCTCCAGCACACTCATGGGTAACCCCTCGTTCTTGGATGGTAGGCAGTAAACAGCGGCGCGCTTAAAGAGCGCCTCACGTTCGGAACCCGTCACCCAACCATGAAACTCGCACCTATCGACAATACCAAGTTCTTCAGCAAGGACTTTGTTCTTCTTGATTTCGCCGTCGCCACCAAAGACGATCTTTGTCTCCGGGAAACGCTTCAGCACCTCCCTTGATGCGCGCAAGAGCACGTCAGGGCTCTTGTTCGCATCAAGACGTCCTAAAAATAGGACGTCTTGATGCGAACAAGGTGAACACGGTTTCGCCGGCACGGCGACGCCGTTATGCACGACAGTTATCCTATTTGGGTCACAGACGTTCTCAGCAAAGTAGTCTCGCCATTCCTCAGAGAGTACCACCACACGATCGGCCAAGCCGAAGGTCTCCCTCACATCGCGCCGGTAATCGTCCCCGCCCTCCTCAAATGCCTTGGCGAACTCGCCGTCATGGTCATGCAGTATGATGCGCTTTCCGGCCTTACGAGCCATACGAGCCATAATCGACTTACGCTTATACGAACCACGCGCGCTGATATGCAGATGCACGATGTCGTATTCGGGCATAATACGCTTATAGCGGACCAGAGCCCGCGCGAAAGCTACCGACTTGCCAAGCTTCGAAGAGCCCACCCCTGTACCGAGGTACTCAAAGTCGTCGCAGGCCTGGGGAAGACCACCCTCCAGATAGCCCTTCACCACGGAGACGATGCCTCCGTGGAGCGCCAAATCCGGCCCGACCATGAGGACCTTGGCGGTTTTGTGGTTAAGCGGAGATTTCATAGTTGTTATCAGTCCTTAAGCCGCGAGCCTAGACAGCGAGCCGGAACCCCCCCCCAGATGGAATACTCGGGCCCAACGTCCTTGGTCACAACGGCGCCCGCAGCTATCACGCAATGGTCGGCAACATGAACACCCTTAAGCAGCGTCACGCTGCTGCCCATCCACACATCGCTACCGATAACGACGTCTTGATCGTTCTCGGGGAGCTTGTCCTCGTCAGTAAGGGCCATCATCGGCTTGTCAAGAACATCGGTCCGGTGGTCACCAGTGATGATGGTGAGGTTTGGACCGCTCATTACGTAGTCGCCAATGATTATCTTCGCGCGCGTAGTAAGGAGAGTCGCGCCGGGACCCAAGTATACATCATGACCCATTGAGATGTTCTCTGCCCCAGCAATCTCGCTTCGTCGGCCGAGGACAACGTTTCCGCCGCATTTCTCAAAAGTGCGGCGCAACGCCGGAACAAGGAGAAGCTTATTGCAGGCGCGGGAGATGCCATCAAGCAGCTTGTACATGGCACCCATATTTAGAACTTCCTCCACACCATCTTGTCCACCACACCCGTGTAGCTCTGGATGGTTTTGACAACCTTGGTGGACACGGTCTCATCGGCGTAGTCGGGCACGGGCGCCTCTGGATAGCTACCCTCGGCGTCCAAGGCCACAGCGGTATGCACCGCCTGCAGGAGGCCTCGCTCAGAAATGCCCGCCAGCGTGAAGCATGCCTTGTCGAGCGCCTCGGGGCGCTCGGTCGAGGTGCGGATGCACACCGCCGGGAAGGGCTTGCCGATGCTCGCGAAGAAGCTCGACTCCTCGGGCAGCGTGCCCGAATCGGAAACCACCGCGAAGGCGTTCATCTGCAGGCAGTTGTAATCGTGAAAGCCCATGGGCTCGTGCATGCGGACCCTCGGGTCCAGCTTGAATCCCGTGGCCTCCAGGCGCTTGCGAGAGCGCGGGTGGCAGCTGTACAGGATGGGCATGTCGTACTTCTCAGCCAGCGCGTTGATAGCCGTGAACAGGCTCGTAAAATTAGCCTCAGTGTCGATGTTCTCCTCGCGATGAGCGCTGAGCAGCATATATCGCTTGGGCTCCAGCCCCAGCTCGCTAAGGACGTTGGATGCCTCGATCTTCTCGAGGTTCGCGTGCAGCACCTCCGCCATGGGACTGCCCGTCACGTAGGTGCGCTCAGGGGCGCAGCCGGTGTCCTTCAGGTAGCGGCGGGCATGCTCGGAGTAGGCCAGGTTCACGTCGCTAATCACGTCGACGATGCGGCGATTGGTCTCCTCGGGCAGGCACTCGTCCTTGCAACGGTTGCCGGCCTCCATGTGGAAGATGGGGATGTGCAGGCGCTTGGCCGCGATGGCCGACAAGCAGCTGTTGGTGTCCCCCAAGATGAGCAGGGCGTCGGGCTTCACCTGCACCATGAGCTTGTAGCTCGCAGCGATAATGTTGCCCACCGTCTCGCCCAGGTCGCTGCCCACGGCATCCAGGTAGACGTCCGGGTCGTCAAGTGACAAGTCGCGGAAGAAGATGCCGTTCAGGGTGTAGTCGTAGTTCTGCCCGGTGTGCGCCAGCAGACAGTCGAAGTGGCGGCGGCACTTCTTGATGACCTCCGAGAGGCGGATGACCTCGGGGCGCGTGCCCACGATGATCAGCAGCTTCAGGCGGCCGTCGTCTTGAAAACGCATATCAGAGTAGTCCTTAGCCATCAGGCTAGACCTCCTCGTAGTAGGTGTCGGGGTTATCGGGGTCGAAGGGCTCGTTAGCCCACATCACGGTCACCAGGTCGTCGGTGTCGGAAAGGTTCGTAATCGAGTGCGTGTAGCCGGGAATCATCTCCACCACGCGCATGTCCTCGCCGCGCACCACATACTCGTCAACCGGATAAGGGTTGCCCTCGGTGTCTTCGCCGACCTTGCGCAGTTTGATGCTCGCGGTCCCGCTCACCACCAGGAACTTCTCCCACTTGCTCATGTGCCAGTGGTTGCCCTTGGCGATGCCGGGCTTGGATACGTTCACGCTTACCTGTCCACGCTCAGGCGTGCGGAGGAACTCGGTGAAGCTCCCGCGCGCGTCTACATTTGGCTTCAGGTCATAAGCAAAGCTGCCTGGCTCGTAATAGCTCAGGAACGTTGAGTAGAGCTTTTTGCTGAACGAGCCGTCCTTCAGATTCGGCACGGCAAGCGTTTCGCGCGCATCGCGGAAGCTTTCCAGAAGGCCCACGATCTCGCCCAGCGACGCCTTCTGAGCACCCGGGGCGTAGCAGTAACGACCGTCCTCGGCCGGCACGCACTCGGCACCGGCGTAGCGGCAACGACGCACGTCGCCCACAAGGGCATCCAACATCGCGGTTACCAGGTCGTCGATGTAGAGCAGCTCGAGTTCGACCGAAGGGTCGTTGACTTGAAACTCGCGACCGTTGGCGATGGCGTCGCAGAACGTAGCTACAGCCGAGTTGTACCGCGGACGGCACCACTTTCCGTACAGGTTCGGGAAGCGATAGACCAGCGCCTTCGCCCCGGTGCGCCCCTCATAATCGAAAAGCAGCTCCTCCCCCGCCAGCTTACTCTCGCCGTACGGGCTCCCGGCGTAGCGACCCTCCAGCGAGGCCTGGACGCTGCTCGACAGCATCACCGGGCACTTGTTGCCGTGGTGCTCAAGCAGGCTAAGCAGCGTCTCGCCAAACCCCATGTTGCCCTCCATGAACTCGGAGGGGTCCTTGGGGCGATTGATGCCCGCAAGGTTAAACACGAAGTCAGCGGCAGAACAGTAGAAGCTCAGTTCTTCCTGTGTGCCGTCACGATCGTACTCATAAACGGTCAGGGGCAGAATATTCTGATACTTCTCTCTGCGGTCCTTGCCACTAGCTATATTGTTCAGCGCCTCGCACAGGTTTCGTCCTACGAAGCCTTTTGCGCCGGTGACCAGCACTTTCACTACTGCACCGCCTCGTATTCGCGACCTTCTAGGGCTAGCTGCACGTACTCGGCGGTCTTGATCTTCTCCACCGTGCCCGCGACATCGAGCCTCTCGGTATTATGGCTCGTGTAGGCCTCATCAGCTTGAGTCTCCACTTCGCCGTCAACCACAAACTTATCGTAGTTCAGGTCGCGGGAATCGCACGCGACGCGATAGTAGCCGCCCATATCCTCGGCGCGCAAACGCTCCTCACGGGTCATGAGCGTCTCGAAGAGCTTCTCGCCGTGGCGGGTGCCAATCACCTGCGTGCCTACGCGGCCGAAAACTTCTTGAACCGCCTCGGCAAGGTCGCCAATGGTCGACGCGGGTGCCTTTTGAATGAACAAATCGCCCGGGTTGGCATGCTCGAAGGCAAACTGCACCAGGTCCACCGCTTCGTCAAGATTCATGAGGAAACGAGTCATATTCGGATCGGTAACCGTGAGGGGCTCGCCCTTGCGGATGCGGTCGATAAAGAGCGGGATAACACTGCCGCGGCTGCACATAACGTTGCCGTAGCGAGTGCAGCAAATAGTAGTGCGACCAGCGCCATTACGGGCGTTGGCGTAGATGATGCTTTCCATCATAGCCTTTGACTTGCCCATAGCGTTGATGGGATAAGCCGCCTTATCGGTCGACAGGCACACTACGCGCTCAACACCCTCAGCGATGGCGGCATGCAGTACGTTATCCGTACCAAGCACATTCGTGCGCACGGCTTCCATCGGGAAGAATTCGCAGCTGGGCACCTGCTTCAAAGCCGCTGCATGAAAGATATAGTCAACTCCGTGCATCGCGTCGCGCACACTCTGAAGATCGCGCACGTCACCGATAAAGAAACGCACCTTCCCAGCAAGTTCCGGGCTTTTCTCTTGCAGGCGATGGCGCATATCATCTTGTTTTTTCTCATCGCGGCTGAAGATACGGATCTCACCAATCTCCGTACCCATGAAATGCTTCAAAACGGTCGAGCCGAATGAGCCCGTCCCACCAGTAATCATCAAAGTTTTATCCTTGAAGGCCGTCGTTGGCTTCATTCTTTTATATCTCCTTGCGCTTAGCATTGGTTAGCTGATACCAAATGAATTTCGTATTAGTGACTGCATATCGTTTAAACAGGCGGCCAGGCTCCTGAATGAGACGGTAGAGCCATTCCAGACCGACATCCTGCACCCAACGAGGTGCCTCGGGAACTCGTCCCGCCAATACGTTGAAAGCACCGCCCACGCCTACCATCAGGCTATTAGTGCGACCATTTAAATCATGCATTAGAATCTCTTGCCTGGGCGCACCAAGCGCCACCCAGCAAAAATCGGCGCCTGAGGCATCAACACGGTTGCACAGTTCGACCTTCTCATCCTCAGACAGAGGCCTGAAGACTGATGGCTCCATGCCACAAATCTCCATCCCCGGATACTCACGCTCAAGAGCACAGCGCAGCGCATCAAGGATCTCGGGCTTATCGCCATAAAAGTAGTGACCCCATCCCTGCTTGACGGATGCCGCGAACACCTCACGCATCAAGTCGGGACCGGTTACGCGTCCCATAGTCGGCACCTTTTTCCGTCCAATCACAGAAAGAGGTTTGCCATCAGGTATGGACGCTGTCGATTCAGCCTGGCAAGCCCAATAATCCCGATCATCATGAGCCATCACGCAGGCATGGGCATTCGACACGCAAACATAACCGCCACGCATATCATCAAGACGCTCCGAAAGCAGGCCCATAAAGTCAACCATATTTGTAGCAGTAATCGGCACGCCTATGACGTCCACACGCGCCATTCGCGGGTCTTTCGTCAAAGTCTCGGACACGGCTTAGCTCCCTTGCGCCGTCAGTACGACGCCAACGGTTTGAACAATCAACTTAAAATCGCTCCAGGCGGAGCATTTCTTGATATAAAGCAGGTCCAAATCGACCCACTCGTCGAAGGTTATGGAGTCGCGGTTGCGACGGGTTTGCCAGTAGCAGGTCATGCCTGGCTTCACCAGCAACCTTTGACGCTGGTAGTCGTCGTAGGTCGCGACCTCAGCCGGCAATGCAGGACGCGGGCCCACGATGCTCATATCCGAGCGTAGGACATTGATGAACTGGGGCAACTCGTCGAGCGACAATTTGCGCAGCCACTTGCCAACACGGGTGATGCGCGGGTCCTCGGCGATCTTGAACACCGGGCCGGTCTTCTCGTTGAGCTCCCTGAGCTCGGCGAGCTTTTCCTCGGCATCCACACACATGCTGCGGAACTTCAGCATCCGGAAGGTTCTGCCGTCCTTGCCCACTCGCTCCTGGCTGAAGAACACGGGGCCTTTCGGATCGTCGACCTTGATGAGGATCGCGATGATAGCGTACAGCCAGCAAAACACAACGAGCACCGCCGCACTGAAAACAATGTCGAACGCACGTTTAAGAAAGCGGTACGCCACCCTGT
>OLPV01001876.1_pt1 | contig 14781 bp, 9 predicted proteins | sample 1671961 | NCBI WGS metagenome assembly OLPV01 (sample SAMEA3136630, study PRJEB25190) | human gut metagenome | biome: human gut; feature: human-associated habitat; material: faeces | place: Austria | collected 2013
GGCACACCGTAGTGGCCATCGCGTGCCTTGATCAGCATTTCGGTTGCATTTACCAACATTATTCATTACCTCCGCAAAATCATTTTGGGGTGAAAAAGCCGTTTTGGATACAAGATTGCGCATCCTTTAACGAACCTAAGGGTAGTATACCCCAATTACAGGATAAAATCAAGGCGGTTCCCGCGGCGTTTTCAACACAAATTCACATTGAGCATTTTGATGTTGGAGATTCTGGCAAAAACCACTGGATCTCCCTTCAAAAAATTGTCATAATTCCGACTTGAATTTTACAAAAAGTACGGCGGAAAGTTTGCGTGTCGAACCTGAGAAGTTGAAAACTCGGTGGAAACTGTGGAATTCCACCCGGAAAGTGGGCGTACAAACTTGATTTTTGAACATTTTCCACCGTGTTTTCAACATGTGGAAAAAATTGAGCCGAATTACCGATTGTATAGCCTGCTGAATGTGGAAAACTTTTGCCTTCGGCAAACATTGCGAAGAATGCCGGGGTATGCTATACTTTAGAATGTATCAGTGTCAAAATATAGTAAAACTGAAACAGAGCGAAACCATGGCGCGGCTCAAACGGCCCGCCTTGCCATAGAATGGAAGGAGAACACATCAATGGACGAACAGAAAATGCCGCGCCGCCCCCGCCGCAGCAGCACGGAGGAGCAGCCCAAGAATGAGAGCCTGGTCTACGGCAAAAACCCCGTGACCGAGCTGCTCAAGAGCGGTTCCGGCGTGGATACCGTGCTGATCGCGGAGGGCATGGCCCCCGCTGTGGCAGCTTACTATACCGCCATGGCCAAGGAGGCCGGGGCCACGGTCAAGCGGGTGCACCCCAACAAGCTGCGCCTGATGACCGGTACCGAGAGCCACCAGGGCGTGGCTGCCTTTGCCAGCGAGATCGAATATGCGACCGTGGAGGACCTGCTGAACGTTGCCAGAGAGAAGGGGGAGCCCCCTTTCCTGGTGCTGAGTGACGGCATCGAGGACCCCCACAATCTGGGCGCGGTGATGCGCTCTGCTTTGCTGTGCGGAGCCCACGGCATCGTCATCCCCAAGCGGGGCGGCGCGTCCGTGACCCCCACCGTTATTAAGTCCAGCGCCGGTGCGGCCGAGCGCCTGCCTGTGGCCCGCGTGGCCAACATCGGCGAGACCATCCGCCGCCTGAAGGATCAGGGGGTGTTCGTCTACTGCGCCGATATGGACGGTGTGCCCCTGCGCAAGAACAACCTGACCGGCCCCATCGCACTGGTGCTGGGCAGCGAGGGCAGTGGTGTATCCCAGCTGGTGAAAAAGCTCTGCGATGGTGTGGTGCGGTTGGATATGGCCGCTCAGGGCACCGGTGTGGACAGCTTCAATGTCTCGGTGGCAGCTGGCATCATCCTGTACGAGATCCAGAGCCAGCGCGCCGCAGAGTAAGAAACAGCGGCCAGACCGCCGTGACCAGAACAGGGAGGGACTAGGATGCCAAAGGATGATAAGCGCAAAGAGCTGACACAGGAAGAGATCGATGCGCAGAACGAGAAGTTCCGCACGTTTTTCAGCACCAGCGTGGCACAGGTGCCCGAAGAGATGAAGCGCCGCGATGAGGAAAAGGAGAATACCGGCAGCCTGCTGGGCAAACTCTTCCACCGCGAAAAGGACAAAGAGGAGCCAGCCGCCGCCCCGGCCGTGCAGAATGAGCTTCCGCCCACGGGTGAGATCGTGCTGGGCCATGAGGAAGAAGCCGAGGCCGGCCTGGAGCTGGCATTGGAGCCCGGAGAGCTGGAGGAAGCAGAGCCTGTGGCTCTGCCCACCGCGCCGGAAGCCCCCGCAGCGCCGAAGCCGGAACCCCGGCCCGCACCCCAGCCCGAGAAAAAGCCGGAGCCGCCCCGCCGCCGGGAACCCCTGACCCCGCAGGAGCAGCAGGAGGATGCAGAGATGGCCGAACTCAAGGCCATGCTCTATGGCACCCCCAAGCCTGCCCCGGTGGAGGAGGTGCAGGATGCCCCCGAAGAGGTGCTGGCCGTGGAGCCGGAAGCTCCCGCAGCGCCTGAGGGCCCGGCCATCCCCATGGTGTTTGCCGAGGATCAGTCGGTAAAGCAGGCGAAGTCTGCCCCGGAAGCTGCGCCAGAGGTTGAGCCGGAACCGGAAACGGCTTTCCAGTTCTTTGGCAAGGGCGCGGACGAGAACGAGCCGCAGGCCCCTACCCGCACCGAGGCCCCCAGCAAGGACGACAGCATGAGCCTGCCGCTGATGGGGCTGGAAGAGGACGAAGCACCCGCCCGGCCTGCCACCCCGGCAGAGGAGGCCCCGGCCCAGCCTGCTGAGGAGGCGGCCCCCGCCGCGCCGGAGGCTGAGGAGAAGCCTGAAGAGGAAGCCGAGCCGGAAACGCCCGAGCAGGTGGGGGAGAAGCTCCGCCGGATGGGCGCGGAGCTGACGCTGCGGTGTGTGCTGGAGGGCATCCTAGCCGTGGTGCTGCTCCACTTTGGCCTTGTTGCCGAGGGGCTGCTGGCCCCTGTGGCCTCCCTTGACCCCGTGATCGCCCCGGCGGCGTTCTATGCCGCCAACCTTCTCTTTCTGGCCGGTGCGCTGGCTGTGGGCTGGCCTGTCCTGCGGGATGGCCTGCAGGGCCTCAAGGGCCGCCCCAGTGCAGACACCATGCCGGCGCTGGCCGCCTGCGGTGCGCTGGTGCAGGCTGCGGTCGCCCTGCTCAACGCCCAGAGCTATCAGAACTCCAGCTGGACGCTGCTTTCCGGTGTGGCTGCACTGGGCCTGTTCCTGGCCCTGCTGGGCAGCCGTGTCCTGCTGACTGCCGTCAGAAACGGCTACGACCTTGCCGCCCGATCCCCCGAAGGGCTGCAGGGCGCATTCCGTGTCCGGAATAAGGACCTGATCCGGGTGCTGGCCCGGAGCCTGGATCAGAAAGACCCCTGGGTGCTGCTCAGCCGCCCTGTCCAGTGGGACGAAGCGCTGGTGGAGCAGAGCTTCGGGGAGCGCGCCAGTGAGCGCCGCGCCCGCAAGACAGCCCTGATCCTGCTGGGTGCCGCCGTGCTCAGCGGGCTGGTGTTCCTGCTGTTTGGCGGCGGGCCCAACGGCATGGCCGCAGCCCTGACCTCTATGCTCTGCATGGGTGCACCGCTGTCCTCCACCTTGGTTGCGGGCATCGCGTCTCTGCGCCTGCAAAAAACCGCAGCCGCCGCCGGTGCCGTGGTGCCCGGCTGGGCTGCCATTGAGGAGCTGGGCGGTGTGGACACCGTGCAGGTGGATGCCGACGAGCTCTTTACCGCCGACAGCGTGAATCTGGAGGATATCCGCATCTTCAAGGGCGGCCGCATCGACCGTGCCATCCTCTATGCGGCCAGTATCCTCAACCACAGCTGTGAGACCCTGCGGGGCCTGTTCCGTCAGATCATCGAGGACCGCACCGAGATCCTGTACCCTGTGAAGGACTTGGAGGTCCACCACGGTCTTGGCTTTGCCGCTTGGTGCGATAACAACCGGGTGCTCATCGGCAACCGGCTGTACATGGAGCGGGAGGGGGTGCCCCTGCCCGAGCAGGAGTACGAGGATGAGCACTCCCAAAACGGCGCGCTGCAGATCCTGTATCTGGCTGTTTCCGGCAGTCTGCACGCCATGTTCGTGCTCCACTATGTGGGCGGCCGCAACGCCGCCCGCGGTCTGGAGGTGCTGCAGCGGGAGAACATCCGCCTGCTGGTCACCTGCGAGGACCCCAGCCTGACGGCACGCCACATCACCGAGGCTTACCATCTGCCCGAGGGGATGATCACCCTGCTGGATCAGGAGCAGTGCAGCGCGCTGACCCCTGCCCAGCCGGACGAGACGGCCCGCTGCTGTATGCTGCATGATAAGGGCTTTGCCAGCCTGATCGGCGGCCTGCGCACGGCGGAAAAGGCCCAGAACGCCGAGACGAGCGCCACCACGGTGCAGATGGTCTCGGTCTGGTTCTCGGTGGTCATCGGTGTTCTGCTGACCTACGCGGGCAGCATCGGCACCCTGTCGGTGGCCGCTGTCCTGATGTATCAGGCAGCTTGGAGTGCTTTGAGCATTGCGGTCTGCGCCCTGAAACAGCACAACTGAAAATAATTCATAAAATGAAATCGTACAAAAAGAAGCGGCTGTCGTGTCAGCCGCTTCTTTTTTGTTGCAATCGGGGAGAAAGTGTGTCATACTCTACCCAGAGTTTACGGAAAGAGAGGGGAAGCCGCCATGTCATACCGTGCCGCGATCTGTGATGACAGCACGACCGATGCTGAATTTGTGGGCAGCATTCTGCACCAGTGGGCCGCAGAGCGTGGCATTGAGGTGGAGAGTGAGCGCTTTGCCTCGGCGGATGCCTTTCTTTTTCGCTACGCAGAGGACAAAAGCTTTGACCTATTACTTCTGGACGTGGAAATGCCGGGCACGGACGGTGTGACGCTGGCCAAAACGGTGCGGCAGGAGAATGAAGCCGTGCAGATCGTGTTCATCACCGGCTACTCCGATTACATTGCCGAGGGCTATGACGTGGCCGCCCTCCACTACCTGGTGAAGCCGGTCAGCCGCGAAAAGCTCTTTGCTGTTCTCGACCGTGCCTGGGAAAAGCACCGCCGCAACGCCCGGTGCCTGAACCTGGAGCTTTCCGACGAGCTGGTGCGCCTGCCGCTGTATGAGGTGCGGTATCTGGACGTGCACCAGAATTACGTCACGGTTCATGCCAGGCAGGATTACACCGTCAAGCGGACGCTTGGTGAGTTCGAGGCCCAGCTGGACGAAGGCTTCCTCCGGGTGGGGCGGGGGATGATCTTGAACCTGAAACAGATCCGCCGTGTGACCAAAAAGGAAGTCGTGCTGGCCGATGGTACCGCCCTCCCATTGCCCCGGGGTGCCTATGAGCCCCTGAACCGAGCAATCATTGAGAGGACTTAATGATGAAACTTAAATTCTTTTCAAAGCTCCTCGATAAACGCATCGCCGCTTACCAGCGGGAGCTCATCGAGACCCACTACAAAGAGGTGGACAACATGTACCGCCAGATGCGGGGATGGCGGCACGATTACCGGGGACACATCCAGACCATGAAGGTGCTGGCGGCACAGGGGGATCTGGACGGCATCAAAGCCTACCTGGATGCATTGGATACCGACCTGAACACTGTTGATCTGGCTGTAAAAACCGGCAACGCCATGGCTGATGCCATCATCAACAGCAAGATCTCCCTTGCCAAGAGCCGAAATATCCCGGTGCAGATCGATGCCCATATCCCGGTCAAACTGAAAATGAGTGAGCTTGACCTCTGCTGCATCCTGGGCAACCTTTTTGATAACGCCATGGATGCCAGTGCGGAGCTGCCCGAGGAGGAGCGGCTCATCCGGGTATATATGGATATGAAGGGCACACAGCTCTATATCTCCTTCACCAATTTCACGGCAACTAAAAAGCAGAAAAAGCTTGCGGGCCGTTTTGTCACCACCAAGGGCGAGGGCCACGGCTTCGGGCTGGTGCGCATTGATGCCATCGTGGAAAAGCTGGATGGCTACCTCAGCCGCAACAGCGAGGATGGGGCATTCATGACGGAGATATTGATTCCACAGGTGTAAACCTCTCAGGCGCTCCGCGCCAGCTCCCCTGATTGGGGAGCCAAGTTCACGCTGCTACTGGCTTGCCTCTCCTACTAGGAGAGGTGGCAATGCGAAGCATTGACGGAGAGGTTCCTGCAATTCATCCCCCAAATCAGGCGTTTCGTCCCCGGAATGTGTCGGGGGCGATTTTTTGTGTTAGGATCATTGCCAGACAAGTGAAAGGGGATTCCAAAATGGGAAAGAACGAGAAAACCAAAAAGCCAAAGCCCAAATACAATGTCTGGCAGAACACTGCCTACATGCTCTCGGTGGCCTGGGACACCCGACGGAGCGTGCCGCTGCTGGTGGTGCTGCTGGCCGTCTGCACGGCAGGCAAGACCACTGCCGAAATGCTCATCAGCCCGGCGGTGCTGGGCAAACTGGAAAGCGGCGCGCCGCTGGGCCAGCTGCTGGGTGCCATCGGCGGGTTCACCATCCTGCTGTTTGCCCTGACCGCGCTGTGCTACTACATCGACCACCTCACCATGTTTGGCCGGTGCGGCGTGCGGCTGGAGCTGCTGAAGCGCATCAACACCAAGCGCACCCGCACGGCCTATGCCAACCTGCTGGATGAAGCCTTCCGTCTGATGTATCAGAAGGGCCACGATGCCTGTATGAACAACCGTGCTTCCGGCGAGGCTTTTTGGAAAAGTTGGACGGATATCCTGACAAATCTCATCGGCTTCGGGGTGTATCTGGCTCTGCTGTCCGGGCTGAACCCCTGGCTCTGTGTCCTGACGGCCCTGACCGCTGTGGTGAGCTATTTTTCCACCAGGAATATCAACGAGTGGGGCTACCGCCACCGGGAGGAGGGGGCAAAGATCACCCGGAGCCTGCATTACCTGCGCAACACCGCCGAGGGACGCGAGTTCGGCAAGGATATCCGCATCTTCGGCCTGCGGCAGTGGCTCACTGACCTGTACGATTCTGCTTTGCGGCTCAACTATGCCTTTCTCGAAAAGCGGGAGCGCGCCTACCTGACCGCCAACCTCATCGACCTGGCCCTGCTGCTGGTGCGCAACGGTGCGGCCTATGCTTATCTGCTCTGGCTCACCGTGACCAGGGGCCTGCCGGTGTCGGAATTCCTGCTTTACTTCGGTGCGGCCTCCGGCTTTGCCCAGTGGGTCACAGGCCTGATGGAGCAGTTTGCCCTCCTGCGCAAGCAGAGCCTGGACATCTCCACCATCCGGGAGTTCCTCGAGCTGCCGGAACCCTTCCGGTTTGAGGAGGGCATCCCGCTGGAAAAGCGGCTGGATATGCCCTATGAGCTGCAGCTGGAGGATGTGAGCTACCGCTACCCCGGTGCGGAGAAAAACACCATCGCCCACATGAGCCTGACACTGCACCCCGGCGAGAACTTGGCCATCGTGGGCTTGAATGGCGCTGGCAAGACGACACTGGTCAAGCTGATCTGCGGCTTCCTTGACCCCACCGGGGGGCGTGTTCTGCTGAACGGGCAGGATATCCGGCAGTATAACCGCCGGGATTACTACAAGCTGTTTGAAGCGGTCTTTCAGGATTTCAGCGTGCTCTCCTGCACGGTGGCCGAGAATGTGGCTCAGGCCATGGACGGCATCGACGAGGAAAAGGTGAGGTACTGTCTTGACCAGGCAGGGCTGACGGAAAAAATCACATCCCTCCCGGCGGGTATCAAGACCCATGTGGGCCGGGATGTCTATCTGGACGGCGTGGAGTTCTCCGGCGGCCAGACCCAGCGCCTGATGCTGGCCCGTGCCCTGTATAAAGACGCGCCTATTCTTGTGCTGGATGAGCCCACTGCCGCCCTTGACCCCATCGCCGAGGATGATATCTACCAGAAGTACAACGAGATGACCCGGGGCCGCACCAGCCTGTTCATCAGCCACCGACTGGCCTCCACCCGTTTCTGTGACCGCATTCTCTTCCTTGAAAACGGCCGTGTGGCCGAGGAGGGGACCCACGACCAGCTGATGGCCCAAAACGACGGCTATGCCAAGCTGTTTGCGGTGCAGAGCAAATATTACAAGGAGGGCAAGGCTGTATGAACGAAGAAAAAATGACCCTGAAGGAAAGCGTCCGGCTGACCCTGCGGGCCTGGCGCTTTTACTGGAAAAATACGCCCCGATTTGTGCTGTCCACCGTGCTGTGGGCACTGGCGGATGCCGTCAGCCCCTATGCCGTGGTCTGGTTCTCGGCCCGGCTGGTGGCTGAGCTGTCGGACGCGCGGGACCCGCAGGCCCTTGCCGTGGATGTGGCGTGGGTGCTGGGCGTGACCGCTCTGCTCACGCTGGTGCGGTCGGTCCTGCTCCACTGGAAGAGCGTGGAGCGGGAACAGCTGAACTGGCAGCTGGGCCATGACTGCTTTATGGAAAAGCAGATGTCCATGGATTATGCCGACGAGGACAGCCAGCAGGCCTACGACCTCTACAATTTCATCCAGCAGAGCGAAAGCTTCTGCAGCGGCGGCAATCCTAACGCTGTGGCGCTGCTGGACAGTGTATCCGCGGCGGTATTCCGTATTCTGGGCGGCGCGGTGCTGTCGGTGGGGCTGTTCACGGCCAGGGTGCCCGCCGGCCCGCTGACAGTCTTCAACAGCCCGCTCTGTGTTCCGGCAGTGCTGGTGCTGATCCTAGCCGTGGCGTGGCTCTCGCCGGTGTGCGCTTCCAGCGCGGGCATCAGCAGCCCGGATATCGAGGAGGAGGGCCGCTGGGGCAACCGGCTCTGGGCCTTCCTCATGGGGGTATGTCGGGATGACAAAAAGGCGCTGGATGTGCGGATGTACGACCAGTTCGAGTTTTTGAAAGATCACGCCGCCGTCTCCATGCCTGCCTTTGAGCGGGCCCGCAAGGGGAAATTCGGCATCCTGAATGCCACGGGCAACGCCGTTTCGGCTCTGCTCATGGGTCTTGCCTACCTCTTTGTATGCCTGAAGGCCTACGGCGGGGCCTTTGGTCTGGGCGCTGTGACCCAGTATGTGGGCGCAGCCACCAACTTTTTTGTGGGCATCGGCGGGCTGTTCACCGCCGTGGGCGACTGCAGATTCAACGCCCCCTACCTGAAAACGCTCTATGACTATCTTGACCTGCCCAACAAGATGTACAAGGGCAGCCTGACCACCGAAAAGCGGAGCGACCGCCAGTATACCGTGGAGTTCCTGGATGTCTCGTTCCGGTACCCCGGCAGCGAGCAATATGCCCTGCGCCACCTGAGCATGACCTTCAAGGTGGGGGAGCGGCTGGCCGTGGTGGGCATGAACGGCAGCGGCAAGACCACCTTCATCAAGCTGCTCTGCCGCCTATACGACCCCACCGAGGGTGTCATCCTGCTCAACGGCATCGACATCCGTAAGTACCGCTACGATGAGTACATGGATATCTTCTCGGTGGTGTTCCAGGATTTCAAGCTGTTCGCCCTGCCGCTGGGCCAGAATGTTGCCACGGCCCAGCATTATGATGTCGCCCGTGCCGCCGACTGCCTGCAAAAAGCGGGCTTTTCCGACCGGTTGGCCCGGATGCCCAAGGGGCTGGACACCTGCCTTTATAAAGATTTGGACGAGGATGGCGTGACCATCTCGGGCGGCGAGGCCCAGAAGATCGCCATTGCCCGGGCCCTGTACAAGGATGCACCTTTCATCGTGCTGGATGAGCCTACCGCCGCCCTGGACCCGGTGGCTGAAGCGGAGATCTACGCAAAGTTCAACGAGATCGCGGGCGATAAGACTGCAATTTATATCAGCCACCGGCTGTCCTCCTGCAAGTTCTGTGATGAGATCGCCGTGTTCGACCACGGCGAGGTCGTCCAGCAGGGCACCCATGAGGAACTGCTGGGGGAGCCGGATGGAAAGTATTACGAACTGTGGAACGCCCAGGCACAGTATTACACCGAAGAAAGCGCGTGAACCTGGCCTCCCTATCAGGGGAGCTGTCACCGGAGGTGACTGAGCGCTTTTTGGCCCTGATGTTCTGCACAAAAAAATCGGAAAAAACTGGAATTCCCGACGAAATCGGGTGCGAAAGCACAGCACTTTGGGCGAAAAACTTGACCCACAATGGCCGGACGTGTAAAATAAATCAATAGTGAGAAAAATCATGGACGCGAAATTTTTCCATGTGTGCGGCATTCCTTTGATCCCATGGGATGAAACAAGGAGGGAAGTTCGACCCAATGAAATGGAAATTCCAAACCGCGGGGCGGCTTCTGGCCCTGCTGGCTCTGAGCGGGGCCCTGCTGGCTGCCCCTTTGCCCGCGCAGGCCGCGCCCGGTGTGCTGACAGGCCTGACCGGAACCGGCTCCAAGCTGGAACTGGAGCTGACCGAGATGGAGCTGGAGATCACCGATGATGACCCCCGCCCCAAGGGCTACCTGTACACCAGCGGCCAGAGCGATTATTACTTCATCGTCTGGATGAGCAGCAACTCCAATGTTGCCACGGTGGATGGCGACGGCAAGGTGACGGGCCGCAATGCGGGCACTGCCATCATCACCGCCATCTCCGACCACGGCGAACGTGCCGCCTGCAAGGTGACCGTGACCCGCAAAAATGAAGAAGCAGCCAGAAAAAAGCCCACGCTGGATACCACCAGCCTGAGCCTTGTGCTGCAGTACAATGACCTGCACCCCACCCATCAGCTCCGGTTGACCAACAGCGACCACTCCTTCCTCTATGTCTACCAGTGGATGAGCAGCAACCCTGAGGTTGCCACAGTCAGCGACAAGGGGCTTGTCACGGCTCAGGCGGCGGGCACCACCACCATCACGGCAATGGTCTCCAACGGCCAGGCTCTGCGGTGCAGCGTCACGGTGACTTCGGATATCGGCAAGGTGACCCTGAACAAGAGTGACCTGCTGCTCCGTACCGTGGGCACCCAGGAACGTCTGACGGCCACCGTTGCGGTGGAAGGCGGCGGCAGTGTGCCCATTACATGGGTCAGCAGCAACCCCGGTGTCGTTACCGTGGATGCGGATGGCGTGGTGACCGCCATTGCCGATGGAGAAGCCAAGGTCACGGCCCTTTCGCCTGCCGGACGCTTTGACGTGTGCAGCGTTGTGGTGGGTATGGCGGCGGAGAAGTACGAATCTGAAGCCGACCTTGCCGACGAGCTCAAGCTCCCTGACCCCTACGTTGCCGTAAGGCTGAATAAACTGGCATAAAGAAAAAGTACCCGCCCATGGCTGTTTTAGACGGCTATGGGCGGTTTTTGCGTGTATGGAAACGGATGCGCTGGGAAAAACTTGCCGAAGAGGAATTTTTTGCAAAAAATATTTTGCGTTGCGTGTTGCGGTGTACCTGACACATCCGGCTGCCTCCGGCAGGTGAAAAAGGACAAAATGGCCCGAACGTTGTTTAAGACAGGTGGCGGATGCCCCACGGAGTGGCAAAATCTCTGCAAAAAAGGCGGCTGTCCGGCTTGAATGACACATTTAACAAAAATTTTACGTGAAGTGATTGAATTTGCAACTCTTGACAGAAGGCGGGACAAACCATTATCCTTTTATCAGAGGAAAGTATTTTATGTCGCCAGACGTTGGAATGCCTGGTGTACAAGTGTGTGTCAGGAGGGAAAGAATATGTCCAACTACCGGAACCGAATCGGGGAAGCCATTGCCTTTGCCCGGAACGTGGCGGGCAGATCCCAGCAGGAGCTTGCGGATATGCTGGGGCGGGACAAGCGCACCATTCAGAAATGGGAGCGGGGCGAGATCCGCATTGCGCTGGAGGATTTTCTGGATGTATTCGATACTCTGCACCTGCCGGTGGGGCCCTATGAAATGTGGATCCTGCATCCGGAACTCTTTCCGCGCGGCATGGAGGAGATCAAGGGCTTCAGCACCGAAAAGAAGCGGAGGACACTGGCGGATTATTATCTGCATCAGGCTGCACCGCTGGAGATCGAGCAGGAGTATTACATCCTGTTCGGCGACCACGGCAGCAACAGCTGCGGCATCCGGCAGGAGCTGCTGGCCAACCTGCAGACTCCGCTCCGTGACCGCAAACGGATCGTGAACCAGATCATCGACAACTACTATGAGGCCCGGGCCATCGGACATCTGACCGACCCGGAGGGCCAGCAGCCAGTGATGCCCATTCTGGAAGCCTGCTACGATGCCAGTGCACGGAGCGTGAAAGCCAACGAGAACCGGTACAGCATCGGCAGCATCGAGAACTATCTGGACGATGCGGAGAAACCGGCAGAAGGGTGAACCGAACAGCAGACGGCCATGTGCAGCCGCCTGCTGTTTTTGCGTTCGGCTGCCTGCGGGAAAATATTGTGAAATTTGCGGATTCCTGCTATACTTATCCTATTGATGAAAAAGAAGGGTGAGATAAATGGCATACAACATGGGCGGTCGGCGCTTCCGGCCGGTGGGCAGCGGAAAAAAGCGGACTGCGCCGCAGTACGGGCCGGTGGGCACAGGCTGCCCGTTTGTGGAGGAGGCCGTGGCGCGGCTGTACCGGGAGCAGAACGAGGAACATTTCTGGAGCCTGATGAACGCCCTGAACTATGCGCTGGAGTTGCAGACCAAGGTGCTGGTTCCGCTGGATGCGGCGGTGGACCCCCAGAGCGGGGCCGCCCCCTGGGCACACCTGCCCATCCCGGAGGAGCGGGCCGAGGGCCTGCCGCCCTGGCTGCTCCACACCCGGAAGGAGCGGAACTATCTGCCGCTGTTCACCTCGGTAAAGAACGCCGAGGCGGAAAAGGCCAGCGCCACCCGCCCCATGGTGGAGCGCAGCCTGCGCAGCGCCATGGAGTATGCGCTGGAAACGGACGGCATCGATGGTGTGGTGCTGGACCCGTGGACAAGCTCTGCCACGCTGGATGTCTCCCTGCTCAGCGGGCTGCTGAGATCGGAGCGGGGAAGCGACAACCCCGGCGCTCAGGAGCTGGAAGCCGGGCACGCCGCCGCCCGGGCCGGGGATTGGCAGGAAGCGGCGGCCCGATACACTGCCGCTGCCGAGGCTGGCAGCGCCGAGGCGCTTTCTGCTCTGGGGGACTGCCTGTATTATGGCCGGGGTACCCGGAAGAATAAGACCCAGGCCCGGCGGATGTGGAAAAAGGCTGCGCAGGCCGGGGAGGTGCAGGCCATGATCGCCCTGGGGGATGACTGTGCCGCATCGGGCGGGGAGATGGCGGAGACCCTGCAATACTACCGCCGCGCCCAGAGCGCTGCCCGGGAGGTGCCGGACATCGCCTACACCCCGCAGGTCTGCCTGCGCCTTGCCCAGTACGAGACCCAGTACCTCTCCCGCAAAAAGGCGCTGCTGCAGGTGGCGGAGGCCGTGCAGGGGTTTCGGATCCTGCAGGCCGAGGGCGAAACGGATGCTGCCGACTGGCTGCGGGAGGCTGAACTGCTGACCGATCAGCTGCTGGCCGACGATAAAAACGCCTGAAACACAGTTTCTTTACATTTGTTCTAAGAAATCGTCATAGGAAACCGGTAAGATATTCAAGGAAATATTCTGCGCCGAAGAAAAGAGGACAAGCACTATGAGCAAAGTGATCGGAATCGACCTTGGTACCACCAACTCCTGTGTGGCGGTGGTGGAGGGCGGCAAGCCTGTGGTCATTACCAACGCCGAAGGCGAGCGCACCACCCCCAGCGTGGTGGCCTTTACCAAGGACGGCGAGCGTCTGGTGGGCGGCGCGGCAAAGCGCCAGATCGCCACAAACTCAGGCCGCACGGTGTCCAGCATCAAGCGGTACATGGGTTCTGATCACCGGGTGCATATCGATGGCAGAGACCTGACCCCACAGGAGATCAGCGCCATGATCCTGACCAAGATCCGCCGCGATGCCGAGAGCTATCTGGGCGAACCGGTGACCGAGGCCGTCATCACGGTGCCTGCCTATTTTGACGACAGCCAACGCAAGGCCACTCAGGACGCGGGCCGCATTGCGGGCCTGAATGTTCTGCGCATCATCAACGAGCCCACCGCCGCCGCAGTGGCCTACGGCCTGGACAACGAAGCTCCCCAGAAGATCCTGGTCTATGATCTGGGCGGCGGCACCTTTGATGTTTCGATCATTGAGATCGAGGACGGCACCTTTACGGTGCTGGCCACCGGCGGCGATACCCATCTGGGCGGCGATGACTTTGACGAGCGCATCGTCGAGTGGGCTGTTGCGGAGTTCCGCAGATCTGACCGCATCGATCTGACCAAGGACCCCGCCGCCATGGGCCGCCTGAAGGAGGAAGCGGAAAAGGCCAAGAAGGAGCTTTCCAGTGCGCTTTCCGCCCAGCTGAACCTGCCGTTTATCGCGGTGGGTAAGGATGGCCCTCACCATCTGGATCTGAGCCTGGGCCGCCCCCAGTTTGAGATGATGACCGGTGACCTGCTGGCCCGCACCGTTCAGCCGGTGCAGAACGCCCTGCGGGATGCCGGGCTTTCCGCCAGCCAGCTGGGCAAAGTCCTGCTGGTGGGCGGCAGCACCCGGATGCCTGCTGTGGAGCGGCAGGTCCGGGAGCTGCTGGGCTGTGAGCCCAGCCACACCCTGAACCCCGATGAATGCGTGGCCATGGGTGCCGCCGTGCAGGGCGGTCTGCTGCAGGGCGGCGGAAAGCTGGCCGGTGCCACCGGCGCGGCCGCGCAGGGCCTTGTGCTGATGGATGTCACCCCGCTGACGCTGTCCATTGAGACGCTGGGCGGCGTGGCCACCCCCCTCATCACCCGCAACAGTATGATCCCCACCCGCAAGAGCCAGATCTTTACCACGGCCCGCCCCATGCAGACCAGCGTGGAGATCAACGTGCTGCAGGGCGAGCGCCACTTTGCCCGCGACAACAAGAGCCTGGGCAAATTCAAGCTCACCGGCATCCGCTCCGGCTTCTCCTCCAAGCCCCAGATCGAGGTCACCTTTGACATTGATGTGAACGGCGTGGTCAAGGTGTCCGCAAAGGATCTGGGCACCGGCAGGGAGCAGAACATCACCATCACCGGCAGCACCAATCTTTCTGAGAACGAGATCCAGCGCGCCATGGCCGATGCCGCCGCCTACGAGGAGGAGGATACCCGCCGCAGGGAGCGGCTGGAACTCCACAACCAGGCCGAGATGCTGGCTTACAAGGTGGACGAGGCCCTCTCCAAGTGCAAAAAGGAGCTGGACAAGGACGAGAAGAACCGAGTCAAGAACGACCTTGCCGGCCTGCGCCGCTGCCTGCGCAAGGATAAGCCCGAAAAGATGAACGAGACCGA
>OLPV01001877.1_pt1 | contig 14771 bp, 15 predicted proteins | sample 1671961 | NCBI WGS metagenome assembly OLPV01 (sample SAMEA3136630, study PRJEB25190) | human gut metagenome | biome: human gut; feature: human-associated habitat; material: faeces | place: Austria | collected 2013
AGGGCGCGGTCGCGCCGTGCCAGCGTCCGCCGCTCCAGAAGCAGCAGAGTGAGCATCGCCAGCGCGAACAGGGCGCTCCCGGCCAGCAGGCTGGGCGCGCCGCTGTGCCAGAGGGCGAAGAAATAACCGACGCTCAGAAAAAACAGCAAAACCCGGAGCGCCAGCCGATCCAGCGCGGTCGCGACGCGGTTTTTGCTGTCAAAAGGGCTCATCATGCCATAAGCCACCCCCCGTCAACGCATGGAGATGGCTTTAATTTTTGCGCTTTTTTCAAAATGTATGCACTTTCCTCTTTTCCGCGCGCGCGGAATTTGGTATAATCAATCATCATGCGCCGAAAAAGCGAAGGGAGGGGAGCTGCATGCCGGAAATCGGATTGATGGGCGGCAGCTTTAACCCCATTCATCGCGGCCACGTCGCGCTCGCCCGCGCCGCGCTGGACAGCGGAAAGGTGGAGCGCGTGCTCTTTCTGCCGACGGGCAACCCGCCGCACAAGCGGGAAGGGCTGGCCGATAAATTCGACCGTCTGCGCATGGTGGAGCTGGCCGTGGCGCATGAGGCGGGGATGGCGGTCTGCCGCGAGGAGATCGACCGCGGCGGCGTGATCTACACCGTCGATACGCTGGCCGCGCTGCAAAGCAAAATGCCGGATTGCTCGCTGACCTATCTCATCGGCGCGGACACGCTGCGCGCGCTGGGAACATGGCGGCGGGTGGAAACGGTCATCGAGCGCTGCAAATTTCTGGTGATGATGCGCGAGGGGGAAACGCGGGAAGACGTCATCCGTCTGGCCGGGCTCTGGGCGAGCCGGGGCGCGCAGATCGACTTTCTGGACGCGCGAAAGATGGATATCTCCTCGACGCAGATCCGAGAATATATACGGAAGAACCAGCCGTTTGAGCGGCTGGTGCCCGAGGCCGTGGCGGATTATATCCGCGCGCGCGGCCTTTACGGGGCAAAATCAGGCATGGAGTTAAACGGATGAAACGCGAAAAAATGGCGTACAGGCTGAAAAAGGAGCTGGACGCGGCGCGCTATGCGCACACGCTCGGCGTGGAGAAGACGGCGCGCGAGATGGCCGAAAAATTCGGTGTGGACGAGGAAAAGGCCGCGCTGGCCGGGCTGCTGCATGACTGCGCCAAGTGCATGCCGCTCAGCCAGATGACGAAGGCGGCGAAAAACGAAAAGCTCGACCCGGTGATGAAGGAATCCAAGGCGCTGATGCATGCGGTCGCCGGGGCGCACGTCGCGCAGGACGTCTACGATGTGCACGACCCGGAGGTGCTCGGCGCGATCCGCTGGCACACGACCGGGCACGCGAATATGACGAAGCTGGAAAAGATCGTCTATCTGGCGGACATGATCGAGCCGAACCGAAAGCCCTATCCGGGGCTGGAGGCGCTCAGAAAGCTCTGCATGACCGATTTGGACGAGGCGATGCACATGGCGCTGCTGATGAGCCTTGACCATGTGCGCGAGCAGGGGAAGCCCCTGCACCCGGACACCATGGCGGCGCTGGCCGAGTATGAGCCGGGGCTGGTGTGATAAAGAAAGGCAAAAAAGACAACTTGCGAAAACACGCATTTGTTCATATTTTGAAGGAGGAAAAAACAAACATGGATCAGAAAGCGATTGCGCTGGCTGCGGCTAAGGCGCTGGATGCGAAGCGCGGCAAGGATATTGTGGTGCTCAAGGTGGACGAGATGACGGTCATCACCGATTATATGGTGATCGCAACCGGCCGCTCCGTGCCGCAGGTGAAGGCGCTGGCGGAAAACGTGGAGGAGGAGCTGGCGAAGCTCGACCTGTTTGCCCGCCGCCGCGAGGGCGTGAACGAGGGGCATTGGTGCATCCTCGATTACGGCGACGTGATGGTGCATATCTTCCACGAGCAGGATCGCGAATACTATCAGCTCGAACGCCTGTGGAGCAACGGCACCAACGAGGTTGAGGTGGCGCTGGATGGCACAAACGCGGCGGCGGAGGCGTAATCCATGCTGAAAAAGAAGGATCTTCTCATCATCGCGGTCGTGCTGCTGGCGGCGGTTGCGCTGTTTGCCGGTTCGAAGCTGCTGCCCAAGACCGACCTTTCCACCAAGACGGCGGATGTGACGCTCGCGCCGGACGCGATTGAATACCTCGACGAAACGCCCGCGCCGGAAGCGACGGAGGCGGCGCAGACCTCCGAAGCGACGGCTGAACCGGCCGCGACGGAAGCGCCGGCTGCGACGGAAGCCCCCGAGGCGACGGATGCGCCGCAGAGCGCGAACATGGTCGGCCCGATGATGCCGAAGCAGACCGAGAAGGTGCGCGGCCACGTCGTCATCACCGTGGCGGGGCGGCAGTACGGCGACCCGATCCCGATGGATCGCGACAAGATCATCACCGTCAAGCAGGAAAACGGCGCGATCAACCGGATTCACATCACGCCGGAATACGTCGAGATGGAGTCCTCCACCTGCGAAAATCAGGATTGCATCGGCGAGGGCGAGGTCAACGTGAATACGTATAAGGATCGTATTCTGAGCACCTATATCATCTGCCTGCCCAATCAGGTGACGATTGAAATGGTGCCGGCCGACGAATAAGGCGATAGGAAAGAAGGAAACATCATGCGAAACGGAAGCGCGCGGCGGGTGGCCGTCTCCGGCCTGCTGACCAGCCTGATGCTTGTGCTGGGGCTGATTGAGCGCCAGTTCCCGCTGACGGCGGCCATCCCCGGCATCAAGCTCGGGCTGGCAAACTCGGTGCTGATTTACGCGCTGTATATGCTGGGCGTGAAGCAATCCATCGTGCTGATGCTGCTCAAGGCGATGATGAGCTGGCTGATTTACACCAACATGCAGGCGATGTTCTATTCGCTGGCGGGCGGCGTGCTGTCGCTGCTGGCGATGATCGCGCTCAGCCGCATCAAGGGCGTGAGCGTCATCGGCGTGAGCGCGCTGGGCGCGGTCGGCTTCAACATCGGCCAGATTCTCATGGCGGTGGCGATGCTCCACACGCCGCAGCTGATCGTGACCTACCTGCCGGTGCTGATGGTTTCCGGCGTGGCGACGGGCGTGCTGACCGGCGTGGTGGCGCAGATGGTGATGAAGCACCTGAAGGTCATCGAGAAAAAAGCATAAAGAAAATCCCCGGCTTGGCCGGGGGATTTTTGTATGGAACGGTAAATCCGATAACGGGCGTGCAATGCGCGCTACTTGACTCCCTCAGTCACGGCTGCGCCGTGCCAGCTCCCTCGAAGAGGGAGCTCCCTATCAGGTTATTGTCCGTCTAAGCAATAAGTTGCGTCGTACCCGTAGAGGCGCGCATTTTGTGCAACATTCGCTTTTTGCTCAATGATTGTATGGAACGGTAAGGAGCTGTCAAACCTGCGCGGAGACATAGGCCAGCCCGAATACGCCGGGGCCGACGTGCGCGCCGATGGTCGGCCCGACGGAAATCGCGTCGTCAATCGTGCAGGCATAGCCCGCCTGCGCGGCCTGCCGCAGGAACGCGATGCAGTTTTCGCGCCCGGCGGTGTAGAGGGGCAGAATCGGATAGCGCGGATCGACGGGGCTGGCCTGGATCATCTTAATCAGCGCATCGCCCGCACGGTGGCGGCCGATGGCCTTGCCCGCCATGGCGACACGCCCTTCCGGGCTGAGGGCGACGAGGGGCTTGAGGTTGACCAGCTTGCCCAGATCCGCCGCGGCCTTGGGGATGCGCCCGCCGCGCGCCAGATAGCTCAGCGTATCCAGACAGGCGGCGATGCGGATGCGCGGCACGAGCTGACGAACGGCGGCGGCGATATCCTGCGCGCTTTCATTGCCCGCGTCGCGCAGGCGGCAGGCCTCCTGCACCAGCAGGCGCTGACCCGCTGTCGCGGTGAGGGAATCCACCAGCGCGATATCCAGATCCTCGACCATGCCGGCGGCGATCAGCGCGCTCTGCATCGTACCCGAAAGCGCGGAGGAAATCAGAATACACACCACGCTGTCGCCCGCGTCCTTCGCGGCTTCAAACTCGCGCAGAAAGGCGTCCGGCGAGGGCTGGGAGGTCTTCGGGTTTTGACCGGCCTCCATGCGCTGCCAGAAGATCTCCTGCGGCAGATCCACGCCGTCGGTGTAGCTGTCCTCGCCGAAGGAGACGGTCATCGGGACGCAGCGAACAGAGAGCGCTTGCAGCTCCGACTGCGAAAAATCGGCGGCGGAATCGGTGATAATACGAATCATATGCTCAAAAATCCTTTCGTCAAGCGGTATTATACTAATTCTTGTTAAAATGGCTTAATCCGCGCACCATCTTTTTCGCTCTGACTTTGCCTCGTTCCGTTCAACGTACCTCCAGTACGCCTCACTTCACTTGGCTTCGTCAGAACAAAAAATCTGATGCGCTCTGTTAAGCATTTTAACTGCGAATTAGTATTAAACGATGTGCTCCAGCGCGGAAACGGCTTCGTTGATGCCGTCCGTCAGCGCGCGCGCCCGATCCTCGCCCAGCGTGTCGATCAGCTGGCTGAGAATCCCGGCGATATGCTCGTGCTCGGCCAGATAAGCCGCCCTGCCCGCGTCCGTCAGATGGATGAGCACGACGCGCTTATCTTCCTCGCTGCGCGCGCGGCGGATGAAGCCCTTGCCCTCCAGCGTGGTGAGCAGCTTGTTCATCTGGCTTTTGAGCAGGCGCGTCTGCGCGATCAACGTCGTGGCGGTGCATACGCGCGCGGTATCCTCCGCGCGGAGCAGGATGCCGAGGACATGCGCCTCGTTATACGTCAGGGTGGAAACAAGCCGCTTGTTCCAAAGCGTCGAGGTGAGGGAGAGCCAGGCGGCCAGCAGGCGGTCGCCCGTGGTGGGGGTATACGGCATGAAGCAGCCTCCTCATATGGTTCAAAAAGTGAACGACGTGCATCATCATAAACCGACAAAAGGGAATTGTCAAGCGATTTGACGAAAAAAGTTCACAAAATGAACCATAAACCCGCTATTGACAAAGCAGGAAAAAACGGCAATAATAGAAACAAAAGAAACCATCCGTCTTAGGGCGGATGAAACGGAGGAACGACAGATGAACGAACAGTGGGCTGCGTATCAGGATTCAAAGGCGTTTGCCGACCGCGTGGCGACGCTTTACGGCGCGGGCGAGGACGTGCTGGCGCTGCAAAAGGCGCGTTACGGCAAGCTGGTGGAGCGGTTTGAGGCGCGTTTCGGCGCGCAAAAGGGCGGGCTGTGCTTCTTCTCCGCGCCGGGGCGCACGGAAATCGGCGGCAACCACACCGACCACAACAACGGCCGCGTGCTGGCGGCGGCGGTCGATCTGGACACGATTGCCTGCGTGAGCGCGACGGAGGATCACACCATCGTCGTGGACAGCGAGGGCTTCGCGCCGATCACGGTGAAGCTGGATAACCTCGATGTTCGCGAAAAGGATTTTGGCACGACGCTGGCGCTGATTCGCGGCACGGCAGGCGTGATGCGGGAGATGGGCTACAAGGTCGGCGGCTTCCGCGCGACGATTTCCAGCTCCGTGCTGCGCGGAAGCGGACTTTCTTCCTCGGCGGCGTTCGAGGTGCTGATCGCGGCGATTCTCGACGGGCTGTACAACGGCTTTATCGTGGATGCAAAGACCCGCGCCGTCATCGCGCAGAAGGTGGAAAACGTCTATTTCGGCAAACCGTGCGGACTGATGGATCAGATGGCCTCCTCCGTGGGCGGCATGGTCACCATTGATTTCAAGGAGAAGGACGCGAAGGTGGAAGCCATCGCCTGCGACTTTGCGGCGAAGGGCTACGCGCTCTGCGTGGTCAACACCGGCGGCGACCACGGCGACCTGACCGACGATTACGCGGCGATCCGCAAGGAGATGGAGGCCGTCGCGGCGCACTTCGGCAAGCATGTGCTGCGCGAGGTCGAGCCGGAGACGGTGGAAAGCCGCATCGGCGAGGTGCGCAGGGCCTGCGGCGACCGCGCCGTGCTGCGCGCGCTGCATTATTACGATGAAAACGCCCGCGTGCTCGAGCAGGCGGCGGCGATTCGCGGTGGCGATCTGCCCGCGTTCTTCGACGCGGTGAACCGCAGCGGCGAGAGCAGCTGGAAGCTGCTGCAAAACGTCTACGCCCGCCCGACGGAGGAGCAGATGGCGATGGGCATTGAGCTGAGCCGCCGTTTCCTGCATGGTGACGGCGCGCAGCGCGTGCACGGCGGCGGCTTTGCCGGCACGATTCAGGCGTATGTGCCGCTCGCCCGTCTGGCCGATTACAAGAAGCTGATGGAAGACGCCTTCGGCGCGGGGAGCTGCACCGCGCTGATGGTTCGCCCCGAGGGCGCTGTGATGATGCCGATGGAGGCTGAATAACGCGACGAACGGCCGCTTTTCGAAAGAGAAGCGGCTGTTTTGTTTACGCCTACTTGAAAAACGGAAGCGGAATATGCTATAATCTACAATCAGCGAGACTGGGAGAATCTGCGCGCCTTTTTTGCGCGCTTTTATTGGAGAGAGACAACGAATGAATAAGCTGAAAAACAACGCATGGTTCCGCAAGGTGGGCATGGCGCTGCTGGATATTGTGCTGATTCTGCTTTCCGTATACCTGAGCATGGAACTGCGCTTTGAAATGTATATCCCGACGCGGCACGCGCAGACGATGTTTTCCGCGATGCCGCTGGTGGTTGCGGTATACATGGCCTGCTACGTGTTCGGCGGCATTTATCAGATCATGTGGCGCTACGCGGGCGTTCGCGATGTGGCGAGGCTCTGCCTGCTGAGCGCGATTGCCTGCGGCGTGACGCTGGCGCTGAACCAGTTTCTGGCGCTGGGGCTTTTCCGCGGCGTGCTGATTCTGATTGCGCTGATGGCGACGATTGCCGTCGGCGGCAGCCGGATGATCTGGCGCGTCTGCTCAAAGGATCGCATTTCCGGCAGCCTCGACGACGCCATGCCGGTGATGATCGTCGGCGCGGGCGAGGCGGGCGCGTATGCCGTCAACGTCTGCAACAAAACCCCGCGCAAGCTGGGCAAGCCGGTCATTCTGGTGGACGACGCGCGCAACAAGCAGGGGCTGAGGATTCAGAACGTGCCGGTTCGCGGCTCGACGAAGGATATCCCCAAGCTCGTCTCCCGTTACGGGATTCGGGAGATCATCGTCGCCATTCCGTCGCTGGGGTCGGGCAAGCGCATGCAGGAAATCCTCGAGCTGTGCAACCAGACGCACTGCCACACGCGCATCCTCTCCGAGCCGACGGACGCGGATCAAAGCTCCGGCGAATCGACCCCGTTCATCCGCGAGCTGAACATCTCCGACTTCCTCTCCCGCGAGGAGGTGGAGCTGGATACCGATTCCATCGCGGGTTATCTTTCCGGCAAGGTCGTCATGGTGACGGGCGGCGGCGGCTCTATCGGTTCGGAAATCTGCCGCCAGATCATGCGGTTCAAGCCGAAGCTGCTGATTATCTTTGAGATTTACGAAAACTGCGCGTATGAGCTGATGTACGATCTGCGCCAGCGCTATGGCAAGGATTGCCCGGTTATCACGCTGATCGGCTCGATTCGCGACAAGCACCGCCTTGACGAGGTCTTTGACCTGTATCACCCGGAGGTCGTTTTCCACGCGGCGGCGCACAAGCACGTGCCGCTGATGGAACTCAGCCCGGCCGAGGCCATCAAAAACAACGTGTTCGGCACGCGCAATCTGCTTGAATCCGCCAGCGCGCACGGCGTGGAGCGCCTCGTGCAGCTCTCTACGGATAAGGCCGTCAACCCGACGAACGTGATGGGCGCAACCAAGCGCATCACCGAAATGCTGATCCAGCGCTACGGCGAAAAGACGAGCATGAAGTGCATGGCCGTTCGCTTCGGCAACGTGCTCGGCAGCCACGGAAGCGTCATCCCGCTGATGGAAAGCCAGATTCGCAAGGGCGGCCCCGTCACCGTCACCCATCCGGATATCACGCGGTATTTTATGACCATCCCGGAGGCGGCGCAGTTGGTCCTGCAGGCGGGCGGCATCGCCAGAAGCGGCTCGATCTTCGTGCTGGACATGGGCGAGCCGGTGCGCATCATGGATTTGGCCAAGAAACTGATTCGCGCTTACGGCTACGAGCCGAACGTCGATATGCCCATCAAGATCATCGGCCTGCGCCCGGGCGAAAAGCTCTATGAGGAGCTGCTGATGGATTCCGAGCGCGACAAGATGACCCGAACCGCGCACAAGAAGATCTTCGTCGCCAACGTGGATAAGATCGACGACGCACAGTACGACCACATGATGCAGGTGCTGCAAACGGTGGAGGATAAGAACGACGAGCGCGCGGTGGAGGCGATTGCCGAGATCGTGCCGACATATCACCCGGATGAAAAGAACCGCCCGGATAACAAGGCGGAGCTTCTGCAAAAAAACGAAAATCAGGCTGCCGGTTAAGCCGTGCCCCTCTTCGACGTGCTGTCGGGGAGGGGTTTTTGTTGCGGACAAGGCGCGCCCAAAGAGGGCGCTGTCGAGCAAAGCGATTTTGATACTAATTCTTGTTAAAATGGCTTAATCCGCGCACCATCTTTTTCGCTCTGACTTTGCCTCGTTCCGTTCAACGTACCTCCAGTACGCCTCACTTCACTTGGCTTCGTCAGAACAAAAAATCTGATGCGCTCTGTTAAGCATTTTAACTGCGAATTAGTATGAGGGAGAAAAAATTTTCCGATTGTGTTACATTTTCCGCGCTTCTTGCCGTCTAATAAGGTGAAAGGGGGCAACAAAAGATGGGATTCGCTTCGGTACCAAGTGAAATCCGGCTGAAGGAGTGGATCAGCCGTTACAGCGACGATGTGTTGCGCACATGCTTCGTCCTGCTATCCGATCAATCACTCGCGGAGGACGCCATGCAGGATACGTTCACAAAGGCATGGAAAAACATGAGCCAGTTCGAGGGGCGGGAAAACGCTTCGCCCAAAACGTGGCTGATGCGCATTGCCGTCAATACCTGCAAGGATTACCGCCGCACACAGTGGCTTCGTCACCGAAACCAGACCAGCCCGATCGACGAGCTGCCGGAGGCCGTGCTGCCGACGACAAGCGTCTCCCGCGAGCTGTTTCTGACCGTGATGAGCCTGCCGGACAAGTATAAACAGGTGGTGCTTCTGTACCACTACCAGAGCATGACGATGGAGGAGGTGGCCGACGCGCTGCGCGTCAGCCGCCCCGCCGTCAGCAGGAGACTGAAAAAGGCGTATGAACTGCTTCGCGCCGAGCTGGAAGGAGGAGCAGAACATGAATTGGGATAAAGACATCCAAAACAGTCTGGACGCTCATCTCTCCGGTCTGCACGTTTCGGAGCGGCAGCAGGCGCAGATGTTTCACCGCATCGTGAGAGGAGAGCAACCGATTATGAAGAAAAAGATTTCCGCCGCGCTGGTTTTTGCGATTGTGATGGTGATTGCGATGGGCAGCATGGCCTTGGCGGCCGGGCTGGGGCTGTTCGGGCATTTCAGGCAGACGCAGGAGAACAACAACGGCGCACGGCTGGAAAAGCTGGAGACGCTGGCCGACACATACGAAACGACGAAGGCCGCTGCCATGCCGACCCCGGCCGTCCCCGTGACGGGCGACACCATGTACGATAAGCTGCTGTTAGAGCAATACAGCCACACGTTTGAGCTGACGCTCGATCAGGCGTACTGCGACGGGCACAAGCTGTATTATTCCTATACGCTCAAGCGCAATGCGCCGATGAGCAGGATTTTCGGCGAGGGCGAACCGACGGGCGATTTCAATTACACATGGGTGGAGGAAGGCAAGACCGCGAACGACTGCATGATGCTCGAGGGCGAGGAAAAGGCGTGGTTTGAAGATCACAAGGTCGCCTACAAGCTCTTCAACGGCTTCGGCCTCGGCGACGGCGCGAGCACGCCGGACGGGCACGATCTGATGATTCTGGACAGCGCGGACGAGCAGGTGGACGCATGCACCAAGCGCGGCTTCCAGGAGGTCGAAATTCCGGAGGATGTGACCGTGGGCGACACGCTCGACTTCGTGCTGTCCATCAACGAATATGGCGGCGTGTATTATCAGACCGAAAAGGACTTCAGGCGCGCGTCGGCGAGTGTTCCGGAGGATCGCGGATTCATCCGCGTGCCGTTCACCGTCAAGGTGGATAAGAAGGCCGAGATCCGCGCGGGCAGCGTGACGACCGACGCCTATTCCGCGCAGGCGACGCTGTTCGTCTCCGACGTGGATGTTTCCGGTCAGGTCTATTTCGATAACGCCGAGTTTGTGGAGGCCTATAAGGAATATGACAGCAAGATGTTGAAGGGCGAAGACGCGCAGATGCCGGATATCATCAACGCTTACGAACTGATTGCGGACGGACAGACCATCGAGCCGATTGACGGCGGATGGGGCGTGGACGCCAAGACGGGTCAATTCCGTGTCGAACTGCGCTATGACCTGCCGAGCAGCACCGAATCCCTGTCCCTGCGCCCGATCTATTACGACAGCGGCGCGGGCACGGAGGAAGAAGAAATCTGGCTGAATTGATGCGGAGGAAAACGCGATGAAAAGGGTGATGGCCGGGTTGGCTTTCGCGCTGACGCTGATACGGATGCTGACGGCGGCGGCCTCCGCGCAGGAATATCAAACCGTTTCGCAGCTCCGCGAAAGCGTTCCGGCGCGCTGGACGACGACGATTGAAACCAAGTGGCGCGATGTTGACATCGACGCGGAGATCGTCACGCCGGACGTGGAGGCAATCCCCGTGGTGAAGGTCGGTTACGACCTTCACCCGTCTCCGCTCACGCCGGAGGAAAGCGGCTGGACGATTGTTGACGATTCCTACCAAACGGCGGGCATGCTGATTTATCAGGACGACGATTTGGGCAAACCGCCGCGAAAAATAGATGGGCGGAAGGTTGGCGGCATGGCCGTGCCCAAGGGCGCGTGGTATGATACCTGCGAACCGGACAGGGCGTATATTCCGATGTGCGATGTGACATATTCGGAAATAATCGACATGGTTTCAGCGGAATTGGAACGATTTGGTTATCCTGTTGAAGACTTCGATTTAGAAACGCCCGCGGAACTCAGGCTCTTTCAATGGTGCTTTGCGGGCACGAAGGAAGACGCTGCTCCGGGTTATTTCGATATCAGTTTCTATCCCAAGGTCAAGGGCGTGACGGTTTACGGGCATATTCTCGACGCGGTGCATGACACGCGCGGCGAACGCCGACGCAGGGACGGCTTTTGGGAGAAGATGAGAAGTCACGTATGCTATGACGGAATACGCGGCGGGCTGTCGGATTTGTGCTTCCGGCATGCGATTCCGGTTGAAACCGTGGCGGAGGATGTGCCGCTCTGCGCCTTCGATGAAATTCAGAAATCGCTTGAGCAGGAGATCAAGAAAGGCCGGGTTCGCAAAATCTATGAAATCAGTTTGGGCTATATTTTCTATTGCGAACCGGGCGTATATGTTCCCGATTCGGGCGAATACGATTACGCCGACATCTTCTACTATGTCAAGCCGATGTGGCGGGTCAACTGCCTGAAAGCCTCCGGCGCGCAAAAGGAGCTGGAAGAAGCCTATTCGGATGGAACAGTTACGGATGACGAACGGAACACGGTTGCCTACACGCAGTTCCTTGTGGATGCGCAGACAGGCGAAATCATTGGCCAGAGCGACGCGGCGGATCGCTCGATGTTTCCGGGCTTCCTGACGTGGGAGGATGTGAACAAATAAGGATAGAGGTGAAACGCCCATGAAACGGTTTATAGCCGGTCTGACTTTTGCGTTGACGTTGACGGCGACTGCTCACGCACAGGAGTATCAAACCGTTTCACAGCTCCGCGAAAGCGTTCCGGCACGCTGGACGACGAAGGTTGAAACCAAGTGGCGCGATGTTGACATCGACGCGGAGATCGTCACGCCGGACGTGGAGACAATCCCCGTGATGAAGGTCGGTTACGACCTTCATCACGCGCTTTTGACGCCGGAGGAAAGCGGCTGGGACGAAGTAGATGATACCTACGATGTGAATGGCCTTATTCTTTGCCAAGATGCGGATAAGGGAAAACCACCGCGCAAGATCGACGGTAAAAAGGTTGGCAATGGCAAAGTTACGGGTATCTGGCACGATATCAGCGAACCGGACAGAGCCTACATTCCAATGTGCGATGTAACCTATTCGGAAATGATCGACATGATTAGAGCGGAATTGACGAGGTTTGGTTATCCGCCCGAGGATTTCAATTTTACAACGCCAAATCGCATCCAGCTGACCCAATGGTATTTTGCGGGCACAACGGAGAACGCCGCGCCGGGCTATCTGATCATGGATTTTTATCCAAAGCTGAACGGTATAACGATTTACGCGCATATCCTGGATGTAGTGCGAAACACACGCGGAGAACGCCGACGCGAAGATGGTTTTCGGGATAACCTGAGAACCAGCACGTGTTACGATGGCATTATGGGCTGCATGTCGGATTTGTGCATACGGCATTTGTTACCCATTGAAACCATGGCGGAAGATGTGCCGCTTTGCTCATTTGACATGATTCAAAAATCGCTTGAGCAGGAAATCAAAAAAGGCCGAGTTCGAAAAATCTACGAAATCAGCCTAGGTTATGTGCTTTATTGTGAGCCGGGTGCATATCACGAATGGGGACAAAAGGCAGATTACAGCAGCATTTTCTATGATGTCAAGCCGATGTGGCGAGTGAATTGCTTGCAGGCTTCCAGCGCACAGGCGGCGCTCGAAGAATTTTATGAAAACGATGAGCGCAATTCCCTTGCCTATACGCAAATGCTTGTGGATGCACAGACAGGCGAAATCATTGGCCAGAGCGACGCAAAGGATCGTTCGATGTTTCCGGGCTTTCTGACGTGGGAGGATGTGAACAAGTAAAAAAGCAAGGCGGGAGCGAAGAAACTCCCGCTTTTTGCGCTCAGAAAAAGAAAATTGGAAAAATCGGGAAGAAAAGCGCGGAGAGGTTCGTTATAAGAGAGAACGCCTTCAGTCAGCTTTGCTGACAGTTCCCTCGAAAAAAAGGGGGCTTTTGGCACAATACTATTCTTTTTCTAAATATATTCAAAAAAGCAAGGAAATGTGTTATAATGAAAACGGTGATGAGAAATGAAGCGTTTTCAAATAACAGAAGCGGAATATGAAGCAATCAAAGCCAAAGAGGCTAAGACAAAAGACAAGAACATAAGTCGGAGACTGCGTGTATTGATGCTGCGCTACGAAGGAAAGAAACTCGACGAAATCACTAAGATGACCAATCTGCACAGAACCAGTATCACGCAAATGTGCCGCCGCTATCGGGAACAGGGTCTGGAAGAATATGCAAGAAACAAGTACCAATCCCATCATTGGCTGTTAAGTTGGGAACAGGAAGAAGAACTCTTAAGTCAATTCAATGATGGAACCGGTAAACAAGTTACTGCAAATGAAATCAAAGCAGTTTTGGATGAAGCCTGTGGCAAGGATACCGGGCGCGTGTATGTCTACAATGTATTGAAAAGACATGGCTGGAGTAAAAAAATGCCCCGTTCAAGGCATCCGAAAGCAGCAGACGAAGAGGCTTGCGAAGCCTCAAAAAAATTTAATCCTGTGTACTGGATGCCCGATCCCCAAATAAGACCAAAACTGTCCGGCTGATGTTTGAAGATGAAGCAGGGTTTGGGCGGATCAATAAGCCTAAAAGATGCTGGTGTCCTAAAGGTCAGAGACCATGACCGTGTGCATAAAGGAGTCTGATATTCAGAATTCTGTGTATTTGTATGAAGATCAATCGGATTCTTTGTGCGGATGTTATGAAAAGTGTAAATAATAACTAAACTTGGAATAGAACGGTCTGGTATTTCGTTTAATAAACACTGGAGACTATGCCCTTCGAGACGCCGGATTGGCTCTCATCGCGTTTTGTCTTCAGATGCTCATTACGAACACCCGATGAAAAGGAGACCATTCTATGAAGAGGATTCATTTTGCCAGCTGCTTGATGGTGCTGTTCTTGCTTGTTTTGAACTTGGAAATTGCATTGGGCCAAGAACAATCCGGAATAGATGCTATTCCCCAAGACTCCGCCGATCATAGCATTGGCGCAAAGAATGCAGATGGTGGCTATGTTGTAAATCTGGAGGTTGATGGCGGGTTTCTAGCCTTAACCATTCCAGCAGATTATCAGTATCAACCTGTTGAACTAACAGAAATTGAACGCTATCCGTTCACATATACTTTTACTAATGAGAAAACAAAAACTTCGTTTTTGGTGCAAAGCTCTTTACATACTCAAAAAGATCAAAACCATCTTCTAAAGAAACTATATGACAGAAGCAATAAGTTCATTGTTGTTTCTGATGGTGTCTTGATTGGTGAGCATACATATCTTATTTATACGAACGAACAAGCTACATATAGTTATGGATTTCTTATTCGTACAGATGATGGATATAGCTATCAGTTCCATTACATTCTCCCGTATGATACCATTCAAGATGAAATACCAGTAGAAGCTATCTCTATTCTATCAACTTTGGAAATTCAAGAATCCTCGGAGTATACTAATTGAGGTTCGAGTAGAGAATAGGCATGCCCATCGGGGCATGCCTACCTATATTTGTTTTGGGTTATGCGGTAACAGTATCCCATCATTGGCTATTAAGTTGGGAACAGGAAGAAGAAATCTTAAACCAATTCAATGATAGGATCGGTAAACAAGTTACCGCAAATGAAATCAAGGCAGTTCTGGATAAAGCCTGTGGCAAGGATACCGGGCGCGTGTATGTCTACAATGTATTGAAAAGACA